>Ga0080013_1003352_pt1 | contig 17061 bp, 17 predicted proteins | sample ETNvirenome_6_85_FD_69236 | JGI IMG/M metagenome (GOLD analysis project Ga0080013, IMG submission 69236) | Marine viral communities from the Pacific Ocean - ETNP_6_85 (SPADES assembly) (version 2) | ecosystem: Environmental > Aquatic > Marine > Oceanic | place: Pacific Ocean | collected 2013-06-19 | reverse complement strand
GGTACCGTTCTCCTGGAGAGGGATTCCCAGGGCGATGCCCCACAGCTACTACTCCATGAGGTTAATACCGGCGGTGCCCGTCTCTCGTTCACTAATACCGCAGGTTCCTCTGGTGTTACAGGCCACTCATACGAGTGGACAGTCTACGCCGACCCCGGTAGCGATGGTGCTCCAAGCGGTGCAGACATGCGATTCTATTACGCGGATGCTGACGGTTCAGGCGGCGGCGCCGACATCCTGACAATACAGGGAAACTACAGCGTCGGTATTAATGACACGTCGCCGAGCTATAATCTAGACATCAACGGCGACTGTCGGATCACCGAGGGACTGCAGGTCAACACCGACCTCGGTGCCTATAATTTCAGGGTCGGCAGTGATACCAAGCAGGGCGCCGTCCTGATGGACGGAGGCGCACAGCAGATAGGCCTACTGACGGACGGCACCACAGCCGCCGATGCCTACGGCCTCAACGCCTCCGGCAATCCAATTCCGAACGATGTCGGCCTCTTCATCTCCGGCGCCATCGGCTCCGTCGGCACCACCAGCGCGACCGAGTCCGAGCGGTATGGGGCAGTCCTGATCGGCGGTGACCTGGTGGTCTCTGGCACCATCTATGAGCAGACCCCGGCCACGCTGAGCTTCTATGTGGGTACCAATTCTAATGCGCTTGCTAGCAAGCTCGCTATTTTTGACGAGGACAATTACGCATCGTTCACCGAGACCAACATGATAACTTCCTCGAGTATAGGTTTTGACGAGGCGACCGGAGCATTCAGCCTCTACCAGGCCAGGCCCCACATGGTGACGATGAATCTGACCATCACCGCTACGGCGATCATCACGGTGAAGATATCAGTTGAGGCCGATTCTGTCGAGATATTCACTGTCAGTCCCATGGTGCATTCGTCAGTCGATCCGGTGGAGCGGACAGTCAGCTTCCTCGTCGCCGGTCCCACAGTCGCCGAGATGAATGCCGGAACTTCCAAGGAGCTTATTTTTTACGTGACACCCCCCTCTAACAACGTCACCATCGTGGCCGGCACTTCCATAACTATCTACGCTGTCTAGCTTTTTTATTAAAAACTCCCTCACGTCGCTGTATAGTGGTATAACCTGACGGGAGACTGCCAACTTGTTTATTAATCCTTTCGAGGGCCCGCCCTCTATTGTTATTCCCGACGATTGTAATATCGTCTTCGTCTCGGACATGTTCCTGGATGACTACACCGGTGGCGCTGAGCTGACCACTGAGGCACTGATTCAGTCCTCGCCTGTGCCCGTCTTCAAGCTGCACTCCAAGGACGTCACCATGGAGCTTCTAGAGCAGGGTGTGCAGAGGTACTGGATCTTTGGAAACTTTGCCTCTATGAATACGGAGCTTGTCCCGTCCATTGTGGCCAATCTCAGGTACTCGATCCTGGAGTATGACTACAAGTACTGTCGGTACCGTTCACCAGAGAAGCATGTGTCCGCCGAGCAGCGCCCATGTGGTTGCCAGAACGAGATGCACGGTAAGCTCGTCTCGGCCTTCTACCATGCGGCCAAGTCGCTCTGGTGGATGTCGGAGAAGCAACAGCAGCGGTACTTCGACATGTTTCCCTTCCTGGCCGACAATAATAACACTGTCCTGTCGTCAGTCTTTGACGACGAGTTCTTCGTCACCGTCAAGGCACTACGTCACAAGCACCAGTCGACAGATAAGTCTGGCTGGATAGTCCTGGGATCCCCATCTTGGATCAAGGGTGCCGATGCGGCTACCAAATGGTGCCAGGAGACGGCCAGGGAGTATGAGGTCGTCTGGGGACTGGAGTACGACCAGGTCCTGGAGAAGTTGGCCCAGGCCGAGGGATTCGTCTACCTGCCAGAAGGGGGAGACACCTGCCCACGGATGGTCATCGAGGCCAAGCTGCTCGGCTGTCAACTTCACCTCAATCAAAATGTCCAGCATGCCACAGAGATCTGGTTCGACACCGACGACATGTTCGACACGGAGGCATACCTGTACGCCGCTCGGGAGCGCTTCTGGAATGCCATTAAGCAGGACATGAACTACCATCCCACCATCAGCGGCTACACCACCACCCTGAACTGTGACGATAACCTGTACCCGTGGAGACAGTCCATAGGGTCACTCCTGGGGTTCTGTGATGAGGTCGTCGTCGTAGATGGTGGTTCAACAGATGGAACATGGGAAAAGCTACAGGAGATGGCCTCAGGGGACTCTAGATTAAACGTGCACCAGGTGGCCAGGGACTGGGAGTCCGAGAGGTTCGCCGTCTTCGATGGAGCCCAGAAGGCGGAGGCACGCTCCAGGTGCACCGGCGAGTACTGCTGGCAGCAGGACGCCGACGAGGTCGTCCATGAGGATGACTACGGAAAGATAGTCAATCTGGTCGCAAACTTTCCCCAGCATGCCGACCTGATGTCGCTTCCTGTCATTGAGTACTGGGGAGGACCCGACAAGGTCCGTATGGACATCAATCCATGGAAGTGGCGACTGAGTCGAAACGCCGATTATATCACTCACGGCATACCAGCACATTTTCGACAGGTGGACGATACAGGCAATACGTACTCGTCTCCTGGCACCGACGGCTGTGACTACATTCACATTGAGCCCGGCGAGCCAGTCCCACACCTCAGTTTTTATACTGAGAATGTCCACGGCTGTCGACTGGCAGCACTTGGTGGCAACGATGAGGCTTTCGAGCAGTATGCCAGGTGGTTCTCTAGTCTAGTTGATACGCTGCCGGGTGTCCATCACTACAGCTGGTACGATATCGAGAGGAAGATTCGTACCTACAAGAATTACTGGTCAAAGCACTGGCAGAGCCTCTACAACATAGAGCAGGATGACACTCCTGAAAACAACATGTTCTTTGATGCCTGCTGGTCAGATGTGACGGACCAAGATATTTCTAACATGGCATCCAGGTTGGAGAATGAAATGGGGGGCTGGATTTTCCATAACAAGGTCGATTTTACGACGCCGACCCCACACCTTACGCTAGAAAGAGGCCAGCCGACAATAATGTGCGATGACTGATGTCACACATAACCGTCATCACACCGGCGTATAACTGTGCTAATGAGATCAGGCAGACCATAATCAGCGTAGCTGCCCAGTCATATGGTGACTGGGACATGGTAATAGTCGATGATGTCTCTACTGACGGGACTGGGGACGTTTGTCAACGACTGGCAGCACAGTTAGGACTGTCAGAGAAAATTGCGATAGTCAGGAGAAATGAAAAGTTCGGAGAGACCCGTAATACGTACGACATATGTCAGCAGATAGGTGATGATGTCATCGTGCTGCGTCTAGACGGAGGTGATTGGCTGACTGACACCGACTGCTTTCACATTATAGATCAGGTCTATGAGACCACGTCAGCTGAACTTGTCTGGACGGCACAGCGGTGGGCATTTACATCCCACAATATTTCTGGCCCCCTCGACGCTAGTACCTCGCCATATCTCCAGCCGTGGAAATCATCTCACCTAAAGACGTTCAGAAGAAGGGCCATGAACGACATTAATATCAAAAATTACCTAGATGATAGCGGTAACTGGATCATGATAGCCTGCGACCAGGCCGTGTTCCTTCCAATGCTAGAAAAGGCCTGGAGGGAGAAAAAGCCACTTGTCTTCCTGAACATGTGCATGTATCACTATAATATTGATTTGGAGGACAGTACCTTATTTCAAAAACCTCGCTCTAAAAGGCAGAAAATGAGCGCAGAATGGATCAGGGCACGTGGCTATATTGAATGAATATCTTTTTCGATAATGTGGACTTTAACTCCAGCTCAGGTCCAAACTCATTTGGGCTAAAATTAGCATCGTCGCTTCTAAAGAAAGGTCATTTCGTTTCGTCGGAAAATGCCGATGCCCAGATATCGTTCATACAGATAAATCACAGCGTGGCTCCGTGCTTGCTTCGACTCGATGGCATTTATTTTAATTCCGAGCAGGACTGGACCAAGTTAAATGATCCCATCAGGCGTAGTTACGATCAAGCCGCCGCCGTCGTAGTGCAGAGTAACTTTGACAAGAAGTTAATTTTTGAATACTTTGACAGGAGAAAGAATGTCTTTGTCATCCGAAATGGCACTGACCTCCAGGAAATTGAGCTCATTCCACCTGCCACTTTAGGTGATAGGGATCGTGATGCTGTCTGGATGTGTGCGTCGTCATGGCGACCTCACAAGAGGCTCAGCGAGAATATTGATTATTTCCTGGAGGCAGCTCCTGATGATGCTATACTGTTAGTCGCTGGTGAGAATGCCGACGTATTTGAGCATGATCGTATCATATTTTTAGGCAACTTGAGCTGGCAGCAGCTCATATCAGCTATGAAGGCTTCCTCACACTTTCTACACCTGGCATGGCTGGATCACTGCCCAAATGTAGTGGTAGATGCCAGGGCCTGTGGGTGCCACATTGTCTGTTCCTCTTCGGGTGGTACTGAGGAAATAGCCGGCACCAACTCTACTGTCATTGATGAGGACACGTGGGACATGTCACCCGTGAAGCTCTATCGGCCACCGAAATTAGATTTTACTGCCGCACGTCCCGGTTTAAATTATGATAGTATTATTGACATTGATATCGTCACAGACGATTATTTGACTGTTATTAGCGAGATGATTGAGCAATGAAAATTTTTGTTTTGGCACCCCAGGAGGGCTGGATCTGTGACAGGATAGCCGCCGAGTGGGTCGACCACAACCCCGAGCTGTGTACTAGCGACCCCGCCGAGGCCGATATTCTGTGGCTGCTGGCCGGCTGGTGCTGGAATCACATATCGCAGGATCTGCTAGCATCTAAGAAGGTGATGCTGACTGTCCATCACATTGTTCCGCAGAAATTTGACCTCCACAAGCAGCAGGAGTTTTCGTTCAGGGACCAGTTCGTGGACGTTTACCATGTCCCAAATGCGCAGACGGCAGCTATCGTCAGGAGTCTGACTGAAAAGCCAATTTTCGTTGCGTGCTACTGGTATGATGACACAATCTGGTTTGACGAGGATCATGATGTCACCCGAAGTCAACTGGAACTTCCCGCTGATAAATTTATTATAGGCTCGTTTCAGAGGGATACTGAGGGCGACACCGGGGCTCCCAAGCTGGAGAAAGGACCTGACTTATTCTGCGACATGATTGAGCTAATCAGGGAAAATTTAGACGTTCACGTGCTCCTTGGCGGCTGGCGGCGCCAGTATGTCATGGATCGCCTCGATAAAGCCGGTGTTCCGTTTTCGTTTTTTGAGAAGTCTTCGACTGAAAAGTTACGAACAATGTACAACGCCTGTGACCTGTACGTGGTGGCATCACGTCATGAGGGGGGCCCACAGGCCATCCTGGAGGCGGCTGCTACTCGTACCCCAATTATCTCCACCTGTGTGGGAATTGCCCCCGTGGTCCTCCACCCGTACTGTATAGTCGACATTCCTAACAGTATATGCATTCCTGATAAGCGACTGGTGGAAGTTAATTTTATGAATGTCCAGCGGTTTGAAATAAAGACACACAAGCAGAATTACATTAAATTATTTGAGAGGATGGTAAGTTGAAAAAGAGGGCACTGATAACAGGCATCAATGGGATGGACGGCAGTCACCTGGCCGACTTGCTACTGGAAAAAGACTACGAGGTCTTTGGAATGGAGAGGAGGTCGTCGTCTAAAAATAGGACTAATACTTCCCACCTGGAGGGAAATATCACCTTTTTGATCGGTGACCTAACAGATCAGAACTCATTATTTCGATGTATCAAGGAGTCCAGGCCCGATGAGGTCTATAACCTAGCATCCCAGTCATTTGTGGGAGAGAGCTGGAACACGCCGGAGCAGACTTCAGACGTGACTGGACTCGGCGTCCTTCGAATGCTGGAGACTATCAGGGAGAATGATCGGCCGATTAAGTTCTATCAGGCATCATCCTCTGAAATGTTCGGGAGGATGATTGAGAATCCTGCCAGTGAGACTACCCCGTTTTATCCTAGGAGCCCATACGGTGTCGCTAAACTATATGGCCACTGGATCACTAAAAATTACAGGGAATCCTACGGTATATATGCATGTAGCGGGATCCTATTCAATCACGAGTCGACTCGTCGCGGAATTGAGTTCGTGACCCGCAAGATATCCGACGGTGTCGCCAGGATACACCTTGGAATTACCGATTACATTGCCCTGGGAAACCTGGACGCCAAGAGGGACTGGGGATATGCCCCTGATTACGTCGAGGCAATGTGGCTTATGATGCAGCAGGAGACGCCGGACGACTACGTGATCGCCACCGGGGCGACGCACTCGATCAAGGAGTTCCTGGACATTGCGTTCAATCACGTTGGAATCAGCGACTGGAAGAAGCACGTCCGACAGGATCCCAGGTTTATGAGACCAGCAGAGGTCGACGTCCTGCGAGGAGATTTTTCTAAAGCCAACAGTGACCTGGGCTGGTCGCCGAAGACTGGTTTTGAAGAGCTGGTCAGGATCATGGTCGACTCTGACCTTAAAAAGTATTCACGGGTTTCCGGATTAGGTCGATGAAAATAGTCGGTCTCTATAACTGGCATGATGGTGGTTATGCTGTCCTTAGCGACGGACAGCTGGTAGAGCATGTTGAGATAGAGAGGTATACAAGGCTGAAGGAGAGCGGTGGAGATAGCCTGGCATATTTTCGGGACATTTATCTAAAAAATAATGGGCTCTCCATGGATGATATTGACGTGTGGACCTCTCCATTTCCTGACCATAACCTTGCTGGTGGAGGCAGCGATACTTTTGACACTCACCAGTTTATTGACAAGGCGGCTATCAATTTTTATCCCCACCACCTTTGCCACGCATCCCACGCCTTTTACTCCTCCAATTTTCGCAACGCGGTGATCGTGACGCTAGACAGTGCTGGTATGGACACCTGCAACAGGTCAGTCTCTACGGCTGCCTACTACGGCACCGACAGGAAGATAATCAAGATAGCCGACCAGGAAAACGATGCTATGAGCCTGGGAAATTTGTGGGGAAGGTTTACTAGATTTGTCTTCAAGCTGTCAGCTGGATATCCACGGGGACACCAGGCAGGATCAGTGATGGCAATGGCCGCCCTTGGAGATCCTAAAAAGTACTTTAATGAAGTTTTTAGGGCAGCCACCACAGAGTTTCCCTACGTTAAATTTACCCCAGCAGGGTACAAGCGTGGTGTCTACGTCCCGCCTGAGGATGACGTGACACACCCATACCTGCAGAAATTTAGGGAGATAGCCGAATCTAGCGAGCAGGAGAAGTTTGATATAGCGGCTGCACTACAGTCTGTGACTGAGAATATAGTCTGTCAAGTTGTCGACCAGGCCCTAAAGAATGCTGAGGAGAGGGGTATCAGCTGCCGTAACGTCTGTTTTGCGGGAGGTGTTTCATTAAATTCGGTTGCAATGGGAAAAATACTGAGCGTCTTCGGTGACAGGATTGACGGAATTTTCATGCCACCAGTGCCATACGATGCTGGGCTTTCTATTGGGGCATGCCAGTACCACTGGCACCATATCCTGGAACAGAGCAGGGTCTACGGCGGTTTCGTTTCTCCGTACCTAGGTGAGGAGTACACCAAGCAGGCTGTGCTTGATGCTATTGCTAAGCGAGACGGATTGGTGATAAAAGAGGCTCACACTGTCGAGGCCTGTGTCGCCGACCTCTGCGATAATAAAATTGTCAGTATTTTCCAGGGTAGGAGCGAGTCCGGCCGGCGTGCCCTTGGAAACCGCAGTATCGTTGCCGACCCAAGGTCTCCTGAGATGAAAAAGATGATAAATGATAAGGTCAAGCATCGACAGTGGTACAGACCTTTTGCGCCAAGCGTGCTGGAGGAGCACTGCGCTGACTGGTTTGAGGGATCTTTTCCCTCCCCGTACATGTCGTTTGTCTTTAAATTTAAGACTGATAAGCTTGGAGCAGTTCCGGCCGTGGAGCACTTTGACGGGACAGCTCGAGTACAGTCAGTCAATCGTGACCAGAATAAAGTCTACTACGACCTAATAAGTCACTTCTACCAGCAGACGGGAGTGCCTATGTTGCTCAACACCAGTTTTAATGATCGGGAGCCCATTTGCGAGACGCCTGATGACGCAATTTGCTGTTTCATGGGAACAGATATCGATTTTCTATATTTCCCAGAGTATAAAATAAGGATTTCTAAGGAGGAAAATGTTTAATATAACCAACAATCCCGACGATTCGCTGTTCCACACGGCGCCTGCAAGGACGGGAGACATAAAGAGAAAGTTTATTGGAGAAAAGCTTAAGGAACTGGGTGTTAATATTTCAGATATTTCGCTTGGTGATTTTGACTTTATTGGAGAGTTTACGGCTAAAAAGCAGCGACCCAGGGATAGCGAGCTCTACAATAGTGTCGGAGCCTTTTTTCGGCCGAACTATGAGAGGGGGATTTTAATTCACACCCTCATTAAAAAGTTTCAACTAAAATCATACCTTGAGATTGGCTTCGGTAGGGGCTATTCCTGTATGTGTGCAGCCATGGCCATGGCAGAGAATGGTGGCGGAAGTGTTACCACCGTAGATCCTAATTTGGATGAGAACCACCTGAAGAACTTGGGAGGTGTTCTCCCGCAGGAGTGGTTCAGCCTGACCAAGTTTGCCAAGTGCACGTCGGACCAGTTCTTCCAGCAGGTTAATGAAAATTATGACCTCATTTTTATAGACGGTGACCATCGTTACGACGCCGTCAGGAATGATTGGAAAAATACGGCCGAAAAATATGATCGCTTCCTCCTCTTTGATGACTATCACCTCCCCGGTAAGGAACAGAAGGACATAGAGGTGTCGGGCCTGGTCGATTCAATTGATGATACTTCAAAGGAGCTCATCATAATGGACAGGAGGATATTCTTTGATGATAGGAGAATATCTGACGATCAAATAGACTACGGTCAGGTCCTATTGACGAAGTAAATGACGAACGGGCGCAAAAGGGTCTACTTTAACAGGAGGCCCGTCCAGGGCCCCTGGGGTGGGGGTAATAAGCTGGTCGATGCGCTAGCATCAAGCTTAGTGACTAAGGGTCACAAGGTATTTTTTGACCTGGACCGAGATGACTTCGATATTCTTTTCTGCACCGACCCCAGGCCTAATGATGCTGGAATCTGGTACCAGCATCTCCTGGATTATAAGGTTAGATTTGGCTCTAAGATAATACAACGGGTAGGTGATCTCGGCACCCATGGGAAGCCGGAACTGCTTGAGCTAGTGCGACGCTCCACCCAGTTTTCAGATCACATAATATTCCCTAGCACCTGGGCAAAAGAATATTCTGGTTTTAGTGGTGAGAATTATTCTATAATACAGAATCGGTCTAAGCAGATTTTCCATAAATACAAGGCTGGAACGGCGCTTAACAGTCCCGTTAGAGTGGTAACACACCACTGGTCCAATAATTCCAGGAAGGGATTTGATATTTACTCCTTTATTGATGAGAACTTAAGCTCGAAATTTGTATTTACTTATATTGGAAGGCTGCCGATCAACTATTCGTTTAAAAACTCTATTTATATCCCTCCAATAAATGATCAGGAGATAGCCGAGCGATTACCCCAACACGATATCTACCTAACGGCCTCTAGGGAAGAGGCAGGCGCAAATCATGTGTTGGAGGCAATGGCGTGTGGACTGCCAGTCCTGTATATTAGCAATGGCGGGAGTATCGGTGAGTATGTCGGTACCCGCGGGGCGCAGTTTAACGACGAGACCGATATACTGGACAGGCTAGACTGGATGGTACAGAATTTTGATGATTACAAGGCACGAAGCATGGACTACACGGACTCAATTGAAAAGACTATTGATGAATATATAAGTGTGATATGTCCAGCGTAGTCAATATAAGCATAGACGATGTAAGCCCCCATCCCCTCTCCTCGGTCAAGGTCCTTGACCAGTGCCATGACCTCATTAAGGTATTTCCGGAGATAAAGTTCAGTATTTTTATTCCTATATCATATTGGAGGACAGTAAAACCGGGCGTTGCGACGCCAGCTCCGCTCCAGATAGATAAATTTCCTGGCTTTTGTGATTACCTTCGTAAACTTTCCAATAAAAACTTTGAGATATGTTATCACGGCTATCATCATGGTATACCTGGTAAGAGTGATAATGATGAACTGAAGGATATTACGTACGATGAAGCTCTTCAGATTATAGCTGCTATGAGAAGTGTGGTGAGGTCAGCAGGTCTCGAGGATTATTTTGAGCCTATTATTCGACCACCGGCATGGAGAATGTCAGCCGATGCTATCAGGGCATTTCGTGACTCTGGTTTTAAGATCCTGGCGCTGTGTCGTGAGGACTATGCCCTTGAGTCGTATGGGGGTGAAGAGTCTAAGCTGGATGACGTTGTTTATGCCACATCTTATCCTCCTATTAGGGATCTAGGTCTAACACCTAAAACTGAAATTGTCTATCATGCCTGTGAGTGGGATAAAAATTACCTATCCAGCTTGCAGGTGCAGCTCTTAACTCAGTTTTTGAATGAAAATATCGATACTATTGAGTTCGGATTTTTAGGAAAATTACTGTGAAGGGTGTTATTTTAGCCGGCGGACTCGGTACCCGCATGTTGCCACTGACCAAGGTGACAAATAAACACCTTTTGCCTGTCGGGGATATTCCAATGATACTTCACAGTGTTCGAAAGCTTAAAGAGGCAAAAATTACCGATATCATGATCGTTGCCGGTCCGGAACATGCTGGCAGCTTTATGACTTTTTTAGGATCTGGTGCAGAGTTTGACTGTGAGTTTACTTATCGGATTCAAGATGCGCCTAATGGTATTGGCGGTGCCTTATTGCTGGCTGAAAAATTCTGCCATAATGACAAGCTTGTTGTGATCCTGGGCGATAATATTTTTAAAGACTCCATTGTTGAGCAAGCTAGGATTTTTGAGGCATCGAATAACAACTGCTCACTGTTTTTAAAGAAAGTCCACGATCCACATCGATATGGTGTTGCCATCATTAAGGATGATAAAATTATTGACACCGTTGAAAAACCAAAAGAGTTCGTGTCTGACCTATGCATCACGGGAATTTATATGTATGACAGCAGTATCTTTGGCATAATTAGGAGCCTTAGTAAGTCACGTCGCGGGGAGCTGGAGATAACAGAGGCAAATAGTATAATGGTTAAAAATTATAATAGTTCATGGTATTTTTTAAGTGGATGGTGGACAGACGCTGGAACATTAGCATCATACCATACAGCAAATGAGCTTGTGACCGATGAAGAACAATGAAAAAATATCGATATTTGGTGGTACCGGTTTTATAGGCACCGTATTTTGTAATTTATATAATGACAATACGATTAAAATTGAAAGAAATATCAGGTTACCCCAGACTAATAATATCCTATATTTTATTAGTACAGTAGATAACTACAATGTTTTGAATGATCCGTTTGTAGACATCGACACAAATTTACGGGTCTTAATGGAGACCCTTGATAAGTGTCGGGATAAAAATATTGATGTTGTTAACTTTGTCAGCAGCTGGTTTGTTTATGGTGAAACACAGTTACCTGCACACGAGGAATCGTACTGCAATCCAAAGGGTTTCTACTCTATAACAAAAAGGTGCGCAGAGCAGCTGTTGGTTTCTTATTGTAAAACATTTGGTATTAGATACAGGATACTTAGGCTTGGGAATGTGTATGGAACGACAGATATCAAGGTATCTGCAAAGAAAAATGCGCTACAATTTTTAATTAATAAGCTGAAGCGAAATGAGAAAATTTCGCTATACGATGGTGGAAATTTTTATAGAAATTTTATACACGTTTCAGACGCATGCCGCGCTATCAAGCTAATTTGTGATGACGGTGAATACGATGAAATTTACAATATTGGATCTGTGAACAATTCTTTATTTAAGGATATTATTAAAATAGCTGCAGAGGAGTTGAATTCTATTAGTACAATAGATTCTATGGCACCTCCTAATTTTCATAAAATTGTGCAGGTAAAGAACATGAAATTAGATACTAAAAAATTACATGCTCTTGGATTTAAAGAGATGATGACACTTAAGATGGGTATAAGTGAGCTATGCAAAAACTCTTAGTGACAGGATGTGCAGGATTTATTGGCAGTCATTTTGTTGAAGAGGCCCTAGATATGGGTGATGAGGTGGTCGGAGTAGATTGTCTTTCTTATGCTGGAAAACTAAGAAATATGTCAGGTTTTATAGACAAAATTTTCTTTTATCAAAAAGATATCTGTAGCGACACTGATGTTGCTGAGATTACAAAGGAACATAATCCGGACTGGATTATAAATTTTGCAGCTGAGACCCATGTTGACAACGCTATAGAGTCCTGTGATGAATTTATTAGGACCAACATAAGTGGAACTAAAGCTCTTCTGGAGGTGTGTCGACAGACAGATACAAAATTAATGCAAATATCTACCGATGAAGTGTATGGCACAATAGCACACGGATCATTTTCCGAGAAATCCCAGTTAAGCCCTAGAAATCCATACTCTGCAACAAAGGCCGCGGCAGAACACTTAATACAGGCATATTCAGCGACATATGGTGTCCGGACTAAGACGGTAAGAATGAGTAATAATTTTGGTCCACGCCAGGATAAGGAAAAATTTCTCCCTACTATTATAAGAAAATTAAGGAATGGTGAGAAAATTCCCGTTTATGGGGATGGCACTAATATTCGTGACTGGCTATATGTTAAGGATGCATGTAAGCTGCTATACACGGTTTTATTGCGAGGCAATGAAAATGAAGTGTATAATGTCACCCATAATAATGAGATGACCAATTTAGAGCTAATTAGGCATGTGACCGACATATTATCAATTAACTTTCACGATAACATTAGCTTTGTGAATGACCGTCCAGGCCATGATTTCAGGTATTCAGTAGACAATAGTCGTCTCCAGGACCTGGGAATAAATATTGCAACTGTGTTTCAGGAGGCCCTTAAGGAGACTATAAAGAGCTGGGAGGAACTTTCATCATATGAGTAAAGAAGTAAATAAAAAAGTTCGCAATTTTATAAGGGAGCTCGCCGCGGATCACGATATTTTAAAATATGCCTATAATAAAAAGAAGTTCACGCCTGGAGAAACTCCAATTTATTATTCTGGTCCTGTCTGGGATGATTCTGAAGTAGCATCTGCCATTACGGCACTTCTAACGGGAAAGTGGCTCTCTTCTGGGGAGAATGTCCTGAAGTTTGAGAGGATGTTGTGTAGATCATATAATCAGGCTCAGGGCGTTATGGTAAACTCAGGTAGCTCGGCCAATTTAGTCATGGTGGGTGCCTTAAAGAAGGTCCTGGGCTGGAAGGACTTTGATGAGATTATAGTGTCACCAGTGGGATTTCCTACTACGATAGCTCCTATTGTCCAGCATAATTTGACACCAGTTTTTATCGATATTGAATTCGATACTTTAAATTTTGATGTCCACAGGATTAGCGAGAAAATCTCTTCAAAGACAAGGGCAATTTTTGTTTCGCCAGTTCTTGGAAACGCCCCTGATTTTGATGTGCTTACGACTATTTGTAAGCAGCACAATATTACTTTAATATTGGATAACTGTGATAGCATGGGCTCTAAGTGGGACGGCAGACTGCTGTCAGATTATGCTGAGGCAAGCAGCTACTCATTCTATCCGGCTCATCACATTACCACCGGTGAGGGAGGGGCCGTTACGTCAAATAATATCGATGTCATAAAGATAGCCCGTAGTTTGGCATGGTGGGGACGTGACTGTTATTGTGTGGGCGCCGCCAATCTACTGTCATGCGGCACATGCGGAAAGAGGTTTGACACATGGCTTGCAGGATATGATAAAATTGTGGATCACAAGTTTATATTTGGCAATATGGGATATAATCTCAAGCCGTTAGATCTACAGGGCGCTATGGGACTTGAGCAACTAAAGAAGGCGCCAATGATACACCAAAAGAGAAAGCTACATAAAAAGAGACTGGAAGAGATATTCCTTAGGAATGTAGGGAATATAAACATACCCCAGGAACTTGACAAGGCCGAAACTAGCTGGTTTGGAGTGCCTATAATATGTGATAATGCTCACCTTAAGGGAAGGCTTGTGTCATTCCTTGAGGATAAAAAGGTCCAGACGCGTAATTACTTCGCCGGTAATATACTCCTACACCCTGCCTACTGCCATCTTGACGATTACGAAAAGTATCCCAATGCCAATCAGGTCCTGGACAGGGTGTTCTGGATCGGCGTCTCACCACTCTACACGGATGAGGTCTTTGACTACATTGACGATATCCTGTCCCAGTTCCGACCTTCACTTTTGACCCTGTCGACATAGGTTAAACGATGAGAAAATTTTCTGTAATAGTTCCCACATATCACACTCCGGCCCTGGCCCAGGTGCTGATCGCCACTTTCGACCGATTCCGACCCAGTGATGTCCAGAATCACTTCATTATCGTTGAAAACTCTGATGACCAGTCGTATCGTGACCTACTGGTGTCAATGTCAGAGAATGTGACATGGGTCCAGAATCCAGATGCCCCAGCGTTCGGTTCCAGGAGTAATTCAGGCTCTTTCGCCAATGGAATGGCGATAAATATTGGCCTCGACTATGTCGATGACGACTATGTCTTTATCGCACACTGCGATGTCTGCCTGACATCAGGGTCATTTTTCACGGAGATGTTTGGGAGGCGTGACGAGGGACACATGGTGATCGGGACGTCATTTGACAACACCCGGATCAATGCGCTCCACCAGTCTGGCTTCTACGTCAACACTGAGCTGCTTCGAAGCTGCGATATCATGCCGGTGTTCGAGGGAGGAGAGATGGTCCAGGATGTCGGAGATCCCCTAACAGCACACTGCAGAGAGAATAATCTTCCTATCTCCTGCTACAGGAACACATTTAACGATGAGTCGCTTGTTGCAGCACTACCTGAGCCGTATCGATCATTTCATGTCGACAGGTGCCTGGACAGTTCAGGCGATGTGATGTTCATGCACCTCGGCCGTGGCGTCTCGAAGACAGCCGGCCTCTATTCCAAGCCGAACAGGGTGTACTTTCCCCAGTGGTGCGAGTTTTACAACCAGCACCTATCAGGAGCACAGTAAAAAATGGGAAAGTCTGATCCTCACGTTTTTAATTTTTGGGCCCATGTTTTAGCGAATCCAGCGCCGGGTGAGAATCCAATGTCTGTCTCCTATGGGACAGTTGGGTTTTTTGGGCAGCCGGCCGAAAATGAGTTCTCCACCTGGGTCCCGGCCGACAAGAAGCACTTCTACGACCTCCAGCTGAACAATTGGGAGATTAATTCATTCCCTTACGATGTGAAGGAGAGGTTTGACCTGATTGCCTGCACTCGGTGCCCCTATTTTTCCAAGTATCCCACTGAGATGCTGTCAGAATTTCGTCGACTGCTCAAGCCGGGAGGAGTTATACTTATTGACTGGGCCGTCGGTGACCACTGGAGATTTGACGAGTTTGCCGTTGGGTGGAAACATCACGGATATCACGAGTTTGCCTATCATGAGGAAAATTTCTTGTGGTCATGTTACCTTAGTGAACGAATGAAGTCCAACGAATTATACAAGGCCTTTGAGCAACACTGTGAGAAGTTTGGCTACGATGACATGGAGACCGCAATTCATGATGAGGTTCCGGTGATAGTGACACCGACTGACGTTGAAAATGCTGGCCTGACGGTCGACAAGGAGGCATATTTATTGCTGTGGCCTGACAGTCCTGCGTTCTACACACTGCTGCTATTATCGGACCGGGACAAGTGACAGGTGACAGTTCTATAAACTTTATCCTTGCGGAGATGACACATCTCAGGTATTTCTGCCCCTTAATCGAGGCAGCTAATAGGATAGGAGCAGGTTCTATTGTATTCGTTCGTAAAAGTGGCAAGTACAATTGTCCTGTTACAATTCCAAGAAATAAGTCATTATTGGAAGCTTACAGTTCTAAGCTAAGTTTTGAGCTTAGGCCCATCGATCAGTTTACGACGAATACCGATCTCACATTTTTAGTGGAGGGAGTGGGCACTAAATTTGTGAAGCTGCCTGGCAGCACTGTCTCGCTGACATACATGTCTGACTTTACTCACCTATTTGATGGGTACAAGGATCATGTATGCAACACGGTCTTTATGAGTCCCATATTTGCCAGCACATACGATAAAGAGCACCCAAACAACCTGTACCTTTCCTCACCTAAGTATGATATTGTCGATAGGCTCACCAAGAATGCTTTACAGGTTAAAGCCGAGCTTCTTCCAGGTGTTACTGACAAGACAGTCCTGATTTTCGCCCCCAGGCTAAGGGATGTGGGTAAGATAGACTTAAAGAAGTTATATAGCGACTTAAAAATGTGCGGCATTACTGTTCTTTTTAAGACTCGAAATAAGGACTCATTTAGGGCGATACGGGATCGGGTCTGTGATCACTACTTTGAGGACGAAGAGTGGTATCCACATACTAGCATGAGTTTAGTGGCTGCCTGCGACTTTGTGATAAATTTCAGCTCCACCGCAGTGGAGGAGTGCGTCGCGTTTAGAAAGCCGCTGATTAACTTTCACATAAAGCCGTTTGAAAAACACTTCCCGTTTCTGTACAGTCATTCGTACTGTCATCAGATGAGCCCAGCCTATTCATTTGACGAACTTAAGGATAGCATTGAGTATATGCTGGAAGAAAGTCATAAGCAGTCATTCCTGCAATGCTGGGCAGATAATGAGCTTGACTTTCCTAGGAACAGCTCCGAGCTTTTGCTTGGACGATTTTTGGGAACATGACATGGAGGCGTTAGTTGTTATCACGGGTGCTGAGCTGGCATCCCATATAATTCAAAGAACATACGAATATAATTTTGATAATTTTATGTATAAGGACGATCATCATCTAACGAGTCAGGTAATTTTAAATTCAATCGCCCACACTGCTAGCACAATCAAGGGAATCTTATCATGAAAAATATACGGATTGGATTTATCGTTCGATGCCTGAACGAG
>Ga0080013_1003351_pt1 | contig 17062 bp, 9 predicted proteins | sample ETNvirenome_6_85_FD_69236 | JGI IMG/M metagenome (GOLD analysis project Ga0080013, IMG submission 69236) | Marine viral communities from the Pacific Ocean - ETNP_6_85 (SPADES assembly) (version 2) | ecosystem: Environmental > Aquatic > Marine > Oceanic | place: Pacific Ocean | collected 2013-06-19 | reverse complement strand
TATATTACTCATAAGTAAAGATCTCCTAGGTTCATTATATTTATTATTTAAACTAAAAAAATATGATTTTTTTTTAAAAAATGTAGGTGTTACAGCCTTTTACCTGACTGAACTTGCGCTGTCCGTGTTCTTTGGTTTTCTATTTTCTTCTGCTCTGGACTCATGGTATAAAGAGCCCCTCTCTCAACAAGGTTTAACATTTCAGCTAAATACATACCAATTTGTTTATATGATATATGTTCATCCGGCCCGAACCCACCGCGCCACCTCTTGGTTTTCCCCTTGCCATGGAAACGCCAATCCTTGTTCCCAGAAGATGATTTACCAGGGCCAAGTCCTGGTTTAGGAGTAACAGTTGTACTCTGAACATTTACGGTTTGCCCTTTTGGGCGGACAATGAGGCTCTTGTTTCTATTTGGAGGCTGTGGTTTTCGAACTTGACGGCCACCACCACCGTTGCCACCACCACCGTTGCCACCACCCTTCCCCGCCGCAGCTGCGGCATCAGCGTCCATTTGTTGAACAGTTTTACCTTTAGACCATCTGCTCCATTTAGTTCCAGGGCCTTCTTTCCTCAGCGTTTCCCCTGCCCTTCTGAAACTGTGCTTGATTTCTCCTCCAGTCCCCATGTGGCCTGTTCTTCTTTGTTCCCCTGCTTCAAAATCAGTCCTAGATTTTTGCCGTCCTTTAAAGTGTGCAAGTTTTCTTTTGTTGGCCGCCAACAGCTTGTCACGCCTAAGTTTCCCTTTGTCTTTAACCCTTTGGGCAGCCACCCCACTTTTGGCAGTTATCCTCTCAGCTCTGGCTGCACCCCTAGCTTGAGCTACGGGCATCTTTCTAGCCTGAACACGCGCCGCCCGATCCCCTACCACTTTAGAGACCAAACCCCCCCCGCTCTTAGAAGATGCCGTACCTTTAGTGGCTGCTAATGTAGCGTCTGCTGATGTAGCGTCTGCTGATGATTTTTCTAAATCCTCCAGCCTTCCTTCTAAGAAAAGTTTCCCCGTTTGTTTATATAAAGTAGAAGCAGCAATAGATTCAGCCTTGGTTTTTCTCTTAGTAAGTAACTGCGCGACATAAGGTTGTCTTCGATCATGTCTTCGGACCCTAAATAAGGCCGATTTCATGGCCTTAGTAGCCTTCTGTTGATTGGTCGATGCAGTAAGAGCAGCAAATCTTCCCCCCTCCTCATTAAAGGGAACCTGCGCTATTTCTAAGAAAAGTTTTCCCATTTGGTTATACACAGTCCAAGCGTTCTCCATACCAGGAAGCTTTTTTTGTCCTTTAGCGTCTGGTGTTCTAGGTGTAGCTCTTCTGGTAGACTTCTTCTTACTGGCCTTCTTCTTACTGGTCTGCTTCTTCTTTTTAATTTTTGCTTCTAATGCGTCTGCTTCTGCCTTACCTTCTGGGGTCGAAGTATCAATAACCTTCCCCTTCCTAACCTGTTCAGCCGTTGGGCCATGATCTTCCCATTTTGGGAGCTTGATGGCCTTGCCAGTCCTCCTCGATTCATCCTCTGCATCTAGTGTTGCTTTATCAAACGAATCCATAGCTTCTTCCACAGGTTTGCCAAGACCATTTAAGATAGCTTCAGCAATTCTATGCCAATGACCATCAGCTTTAATTAATTCTAAAGCATCTTCCATAGGCGTTGCCTTTGCCCTTCTAGCCATACGATCTCTATTAGCCCTCTCTCTATCAGCCTTTCTCTTTGCGGCTGTGTCCCCTTTACCTGCCATAGCTTCATCAATCCAGGGCTGATAAGTATCACGCAATTTAGAATTAAGTAGGGTAACAAAATTACCTTCTTTCTTAAGCTTGGATTGAGATTCACGAACAAATTTGGATTCAGTAGACTCAGCAAGACCAGGATAAGCTCCTCTGGTTGATGGATCAGCAACCAGATCAAAAGTAACCAGTCTATAATCTTCGTTTACAATCTTGTCTCCGTTTTGATCTTCGGAAAGAGTACCCATTCCTCTAGAAGAAATACCAATCTTAACTCCACCATCTACAAGAGCTTTAGCAGTAAGACCGGCGGGAGTTTTAAGGATTTCAGCTTCGCCAATAAGCTCATTACCTCTCATATCAAGTTTTGTAATAAGATGGGAAGCATTAGAAAGTTTAACAGTATCATTTTGGGGATGATCAAGCTCTCCACACAAGCGCCTCTCTGCAATTAGGGGCTGAACTTTTTCAAGCTGACTAGCAACCACGCCAGTAGGATATATCCTACCGTTGTTATTCTTCTCATTACAACGGCCAAAGACTCCGCGAATCTTCATCACATCCTCTTGTTTACCCTCAGATAACACCTGAAGCTGTTCAATAATAAATACATCTTGAAGTAATTGCATTGTTATTTATCTCTTTTATCAGTGCGCCCATCTTTGCCGCCAATTCCTCGATCAGCTTTAATGGTTCGGCTTCCATATTTTTGGGCTAAGTTCTTGGAGCCCTTTCCATACCTTAATAATGTTCTAGCAGCATGTTTCTTTACGCTATCCCACTTTGCTGAAGGGGTAGCACTGCCTGGGGTAAACCCCTTAGCAATCTTACCTCTTCCACTCTTAGCTCCCCACTTTCCTTTAGAAATAACATACAATCTATCAGCAGCTTTTGTAGTAAAAATTTGACCATAAGAACCATCAGCCAAAGCTGATTTAATACTATCATAAGTTTTTACTCTCCCTTTGAAAGCTTTTCTCTTTTCTTTTTTAGGAAAAGCCGCAGAAGTAGAATCCTTCCCCTCTGTTAGACAATTAATAGCTTCCGTCAATTTCATTTTCTTTTTAGCTTATCTCTAATTGATTTTTTTAGTATTTGCTTTCTAGTGTTTCCTGGTAAAGTGGAGGGTTTAGCAGTTAAATATCCATACTTCTTTTCTATATTATCCCACGAATTGCTATCCTTTTGGGGTCCTGCCATGTTGACACCTATACTCCCTGTACTCGTCATTTCCTTGAGAAGATCTCTAACTTCCTCCAGAAGAGGAACTAATTGTTTAACAGTTTCTTCAGTTATTACTTGAGGGTTTTGGGCAGGAGCCTCTGGTTCTTCCGAATCTGACCAAACAAGTTCAGGAATAGAATTAGTAGTAGGAGTATCTTGTGGATGAAAACTTTCGCCCAAAACTTCCTTCATGAAAGAATCAGGAACTTTGACCTTGGAAATATCCTTACCAGCAGGGGCAAGACCGTTGCTTGGGGCACCAGGAGGTAATTCCTTCCCCTCTTTAATATTTCCTACTTGCTCATTAATGAGTTTTTCTGCGAAGTCGCCTATGCCTTGCATGACTACTCCTCATCAACATCTTGGAACAGGAGTTCCTGAATAGTGTTATCAATAACAGTTTCAATGTCCTCATCACCTTCTTCAAGGTGGCTAAGACGATCAACAAGACCGACAACCACATTCAGATGCTCAAGGATTCTTTCTTCGTCGATAGACTCGTCAAGCTGAGAAATACAGAGAGGGCAGACATGAATAGCTTCTTCAAGCTCTTCAGCACCGTCAGCATCTTCATACTCTGTACCAGCTTTGAGGCTTTTTTCAATCGCTGCTCTTCTATCTAGAATATCTTTGGTGGTTCCTAAACCAGCTTCTGATCCTGTAACAGTTCTCTGTTGTTCCTTAGCTGTTGCGGGGTGGCCACGCCTATTTTTCGCTTGCTTATCTGTAACTTTATATTTTTTACCGCTAGGGTGCGTCACTTCGACAACTTCATCGAGGCGAGGAGTAATACCTGCCTTTCCCCAAGCAGCATTCTCAAGAAGCTGTTGGCGAAGCTCATCACTTAATTTCATATGATCCATAATTAATATCTTTATATTAAGGTTAAGATTTTCATCTCTACATTTATTTAGCTATCAGAACTAAAATCTTTAGTTTTTTTTATAAATTGTGAAATGGTCAACGAGTAATAGGCCCAAAAGTAGCCTCACTCGTCGTTGTGGGGGGTATAATAGTTTGCCCATTATTAGTTCCCTTGATAGAAACAAAGGTATCAGTAGAAGGAACCCCCACCTTGCGCTGAACTAGTTGTGTTTTTTGGAAACTAACTCTTTTATCAGCGCGGCGTATGGGGGGAATCATTTTTACATTAGCTATTAATCCATTTCTAACAGAATTTTGAATGGTATCAAAACTTTCTGTACGAGAAAGAACATTGAATTGGGGGAGGGTAAGTCTACTATAAACATCAAACTCAGTTAAGGATTTTCCTATACCATTCAAACCCAACTCATAATTTGTATCTAACTCTGTTATAATTTCTTTTAGTAAGCGCACACCCGTCTTTTTCCTAGAAGGAACATATTCCTGGGCTGATATTAACTTATTATTTTGTTTGTACCCCGTCTTAAATACCGTATCTGAACCAGTTACTTGCGTGATCCTTGCTTGAAGATCCACCTCTCCTAATACATTAGTCCCAGTCTTCCCCTGTGTTTGAGTTCTAATAAATTTGTTTGTTTGTTGTTTACTTAAATTAGGAACAATAGTGGTTTTACATCTCAACTGTCTAGTTAATTTTCCCTGAGGATCCAACTCTATAATTTTAGATTTACTATTAAATATATTTAAACTATTTCTATTAGTAGGATAAAGCATAATATACCAAGGAATTTGTCTTGTTAATAGAGGTATAGTTTTATTCTCTTTAGGAGAATCAAAGAGAATGTCCGTCTGATCTACTGTAAGAGCCGAGGTTCCTAGTACATGATCTAACATAATATCTGAATCGTCTAACATGAAGACTCTATGATTTGCTTTATATTTAATAAATTCATTAGCATCTTGTAATCCTTGAGTAGTAGAGGTATCCATTAATTCATATCGTGCTGTAGAATCTTTTAATAAGAAAGATCCTCCTAAGTTTGGTTTCGTATTAATAGAACTCAGAACACAACTTAGCATATAAAAATCTTGTCTAGGAGTAGACAAAGAATAATCAAACTCAAACCCCGAAACTGAGGAATAATCAGAACTTACCTTAAGAGTCCTTCCACCCTCTCCCCCTAATAATTTAATTGCTTTTTGTCTTATTTTTTCTGGTAGTAAGAACGCATGATCTATCTCCGATTTAACAAAAAATCTAACAGTAATTGCTCCCCTTTTAACATTAAAATAATCTCCATCTGCTAGACTAAGAGTACTTCTATCAATAAAGGTATTATCGTCCTTAATATAATATTTTTTAAGTACACCACCAATATTTATCTCAATATACTTATCAACATCAGAAGCCAAAGTCTTCCAATTAGGTAATATATTCTTCATCAATCCATTGGCTTTTGTAGGATCTAAAGGATACATAGTATGATCTACGAGTGCCAGTGCAGCAACCTCATTCACCCTAGACTGATTACTTCTTTTAATTAAAACAGGTTCTCGTTTTTTACTACTATTAGCTAAAGTTTGTAAAAACTTTAAGGAAATTTTCGCTACTGTTCCATCTAAAATTCTCGTACCGATCATAGAAAAAATTTGATTTTTAGTTAATGGAGTGCCATCATAATTTCTAATTTGTTTTAAAAGTTCTTTAACCTCTGGCTTAAGACTATTGTAAACTGTATCTCGGGTTACTCCAGCAGCAGGGCGACTATCCCAGTTACCAAAAGTTCTTCTATTTGATAAAACATACTCAACATTACTATCAATGAAATCATTAAATAGTTGAGTATTTCCTGAGTTGTTTGGAACTAACTTAGGACTTTGGGGTGAGCGTATAAAGGCTACATCAGAATCTTCAATTCCAGTAGGTTTTTTTCTAAGAATCATAGAAATTAAAGTAGGATCATTTAAATTAATCTCCCCCCTCCGCACGGCTTCCCCAATAAGGGTTGCTTGGGTCCACTCTGATACTTTACTTATAGCTGCCCCCGTTTGATTCCCTAAACCATCTCCTGGAACAGGCCCTGGAGGAGTTTTTGGGGGAGGAGGTATTTGAGTTACTGAACCTCCCCCATTTGTGGGAACGGGACCTGGGGGAGTTCCTGGGGGAGGAGGTATTTGAGTTCCTGGGCCTCCTTTTGGTTTGGGAGGAACCCCTGCGGGAGGATCAATTTGGACTATACCTCCACCAGTGGCTATAGTGGGGTTTCCCGCGCTCCCTCCGTCGATAGGTTCCCCTGGGCCTTCATCCTCATCACCACCTATTCTACAGTGAATTTGTACCTTATAAAGATCACATGGCCCATTACATTTATCATCTTGTTTACAATCATTATCAGTTACCCCCGTTCGATAGAAAACACTACAATTATCATCCAAAAATCCATTTACAATACTATCAATATAGGATTGTCCTCCAGAGCCTCCTGGATTAACTTGTTTACAATCTTGATTAAAAGTAATAGTTATATATTTATGATATTGAGTCTCGGTAATCGTAAAGGTATGGCTCACAGGGACACACTTACAAATCTTAGGGGTTGATCCCGTCCCCCCTCCTCCACCTGTTGTTGAACCGGGACGGCCAGCGGAAGTGCCTGTCGTTGGAGATCCTGGCCCACCCCCACCTGCTCCTCCTCCCGTTGGCCCTGGCCCCGTTCCCGTCGCAGGAGGCATTTTAGTTCCAGGGCCTCCCCCGCCCTCCTGTCCCGTTGGGTCAACCCCCTCTCCCCCAGGTATTGGCGTTCCTGGCCCATCATCATCATCCCCGCCCCCCCCGTCAATTCCCCCTCCCCCATCAAACTCAGGAAAATTACCAGGACCCATTCCTGGGAGGAAGGTCCCGCAACCAAAGGTGGGATCTTCAATTACCATAATTTAACTCTTTATGGTAATAGTGGGGTTAGTTGAGTTTAAGTTGCCGTAAAGATAAGCAGCATCCTCTAAAGGAACTCCAGTAATAGTCCACATAATAGTAGGATAAGTGCATTTACCTATCCTTGGATTTCCAACATAACCTCTTCCGTTATTTGTTGAAATTTCTGCTGTATTAGAATAAAGAATATCAGAAACAGGAACAACAAAACCACTAAATCGTTCACCACCCCTATCTGATACCGTAATAGTGTTGGATGTAGTTGTTTTTTTTCCTCCAGAGGAATGAGTTATACTGTGGGGGGCTGGAAACCGTGATTGGTTTGTCATATTATTATCATCTGCCTGAATGGCAACATAAATAGTAAACTCACTAAAGCCCTTTTCAACCCAGTGTCCGACATAACCTGCCGCCTGTCCCCACTGCCCATTCCCTCCAGGAAAGCTTTCTCCTATACAATTAATGAAATTTACCTCTACTTTATAATCTGCTAACCACGGATTTGCTGCTCTGTTAAATTTAATTTTTTTAGACATAAAATGAAAGTTAACATCTGAGTAGACCCCTGGCAGCACCCCCATCAATCCCCCCCCGAGTTCATCTCCCGCAACATCCGTATTAGTGAAGTTTTTAAGACGAGCGGGAGTTCCTCCACCTGTAGTGGTTCCATCAGGATTCACTAATTGACTATAACTTCCAGCCACAATACTTGGATCAGGCCACTGCTTACTTGTAGCTTTTAATGAAAAAAAAGTTTCTAAATAATCATTAGGATAAAGACCCTTATCATTAATATCTTGTTCAATACACCACTGAGATAAATCCCAATCAGGGTAGCTGGGGACATCAACTTGGGCTGCTGTACTTCCTATACCATATTTAGATGTAATATATTGTTTAATATAAGCATCAGAATTTGTGTCAGGGTTCTCGTCATCAGCAAAAGCACTTTGATAAAAATCATATAACGCTCCTTCAGGACCGAAGTTCCAACCTCCAAAGACATACCCTGTGGCTAAAGTGTTCATCCCTTCACGAACTCCTGTCTCGGTCGCCAAGCGATCAACCTGCCCTTGTAAATCATCATAAACTCTCTTTAGTTCATAATCAAGTTGGCCCTTTCCGACAGCAGGATTAGCTAAAGATAGTTGAGGGAAGGCAGCACCAATACCTGCTCTCTCATTATATGCCAATTCAGCAGTTCTAAAGAGAGGTCTAATATCAATAATATCTGTACTCAAAACTATTTGAGAACCACTTTGTACCCAAACATAAGCCACAGGAAGGATAGACTGACCCACAAGCTCATATGCATTATCTTCTAATTTCTCAGAGATAAGAGGAGCTAAGTTAAGAATATCATCAGGTGCAGGGAAGGATCCCCTCATGTCCTGTGCTATATCATTAGCAGAGGTAGAAGTAAAACCCATTGTAGTATTCTTTTGATCTCCTGGGTGAGCAACAATTCCATGATCATCAGGTACATTAGGAAGATAATCCTGGGTGAAATTACTAGTCTCTTTAAAATTAGTTTTAATCCCCGCTCCTCGCACAATACCTAGGGTAGGCTTAGTGATAGTTTCTTTTCCTGAAGGTTTTAAAAGAGTAGTTGCACTTGCATCAATAGATTTACTATAGATAAAAACAAGATCTATACGACTTCCAACCCCTGTAACTGGTGTTGTAGTTCCTGCGGAATTGGTGTAAGCAAAATCATCAGGATCAAATTGAGGAACTTCAATCGTGATTTCATCATCTACATCTACCACCGATAATCTAGAAATACCTCTCCATCTTTTGATAAAATAGCTTTCCGTTCTTGGAAACTTTGCCCAACCACTATTAGGGTTAGTAATTTCAAAGCTTGGAAGAGCATAAGCATCGGCAGTAGAGTTTAAAGACTTAGCCCAAATAAGAGCTTGAGTAATAACCATAGGTGAATAACTTGCCCCACCTCCAGGAATATTAACATCAGAACCTCCATACTTCATTCCAGCCCCCAAATCAACCCCATCATTATCAATGGGTTTATCAGAATTGATAACAGGCCAAGTAAAGGCTCGTTCAGCAAGACCAGTCATTCCCATAGCATCTTGAGCCACACTTTGTTTAAAAGTATCTAAAGCAGCTTGTAGAATTGCATTTTTACCATCAGAAAAGTTTCCTGGGTTTGGTAATGCGGTAGACCACGCATCCACCTCTCCCACAGCCCCCCCCATAACCTTATTTAAATAAGCTAAAGGAGTTTTATTAGAAGCATCATTTATTCTCGCAGTATACCTTCCAGGTTTAACCCTAACTACTCTATCTCCCCCCGTAGCATAAGGACGAAGCTCATCAAGATCACTCCTCTTAACTCCTAAAAGTTTTCCCGTATCTTTACGAACCTGATCTCTTAACCATAAACAGTTTTCTTGAAGCTGTTTTAATGGAATATTATCTACTTCAAAGTAGTAAGGATCATTAGCTTTAAAAAACCTAACTGGATCAGTGAACCGATAATTACTATTTTCATATACTTGTTCAACCATTAGTTATCCCTCGATAAATCAAATATTGCAGCGGATTTAAATCCTAGTGAGCCTGATGTATCTCCAACATATGCTTCTCCCATTCTATTAGTAGCAGAATCACTTCTAGCTCGATACATAGTTACTTTCTTGGGTCTTCCTGCCATCCCTACACTAGCATTTCTAGCATTAGCAAAGGTATATCCTGCTGATTCATCTAATAAACACTGTGTTGGGTTCTCTTCTAACATTTCAGAGCAGTAATAAAAACCAGAAGTCCATAACTTATCATATACACCGTCATCATTACTATCATAGCTGAGTTTAACAAGGTCTGGAAAAACTCCACTAGCATTTAACTGACCCGTTTCAGGAACTGCGGATAATGGAGCAGAACAATTGTATCCTTGAGCAAATATCTGATATGCTGGTCCTATTACACCGCTAAATCCTTCACTAGGAGCTGCAAAGGAATACGGAAACGCTCCCTGATAGTACCCACTTAAATCTGTTTGAAGAGCCCTAGCACTACTCTTAGGGGTCCAATAAATTCTAAAGAATCCTTGATTTTTACTTTGGTGAGGACCCCCTCCCCATTTATAAGTAGTATTACCACTCGCATTAATTCCTGCATTAGCTAAAGCAACGGCAACAGTATGATTAAGATTTGTATTTGTCCCCCCAGAAACAGGGTAAAAAGTATCAAAGGGATTATTAATAGTAAGCCCCGAAGGAATAGTCCAAACAGAACTTCCTGCTCCGAACGCATCCAGCACACTTAAAGAGCCAGTATCTGGCGTATTTGCGGGGGCTCCAGAAGCAGGAACCTCGTTAGCATTCCCAGCCAAGGCCCCGTCAACTGAAGATGCCCAGAGCCCGCTTGGTCCATGCCACTGAATATTACTAGGATACATTCCACTTACAGAACAATAAGAAGAATTCAATCTAGAGGTATCAGCAATATTCCAAATCATAAATTTATCACAGTCTGAACCACTAGTAGTATAATAGAACCCATCTAAAGGACTGTTATTAGTTCCTAACGGGAAATGAACATTCCTAACATTTACTACGCTGTCTTCTGTAGCCCGTAAAGCCACACCCCCCTGTGTAATGTTTGGTTCCTGAGTGTAGGCATAAGTTGTATTTAAACATTCATCCGTTATAAAAAATCTGTTAAGCCCATCTAACGCTGTAAAAACAGGGGGATCTGGTGCAGCAAAACTAAGACCAGCCCCCGCTCCTAAATCATCTAAATTAAACGAACCAATAGCTGTAGTGTCTTGGGGATTGGGATAAAACTGAAGAGAACCAGATGAAGTGAATGTACTCGTATCAAAAGTAGTGGTTGGATAATCTGTTCCACCATCTAAAAGGGTTTGCCCTGTAGAAGTCCTACTCCAGTTAGCAGGATATGCCCCCAAATCCGCTGTATTAATTACTGAATTCTTATTAGCAACTAAACAAACTCTTGTAGCATGAAGTTCGACACTAGTATGATTAGTACCTGAGCTTAAATCAAATCCACTAACTTCTAAACCAAATGCATCTCTACTTCTAGCTGGCTCTATGTTAAGTGTAGAGTTGTTCTCTACTAAAACATCCACGCCAAACTGACCTATAGCAGTAGGACCATGTAAATTAATCTCAGAAGAATTATCAGCATACAATCCTGCCATTTTTGCTTGATAATTAATTCCTGCTGGACCCCAAACAAAAGTACATCCCGTCTCAGATCCAAAGCAACTTACTTTAGAATTCTTACTGGCCTTAATAGCTCTTCCATATGAAGGAACATTAGCTATGCTTTCGGCTGTTCCACCTACATCAATATAAGCTTGAAGTAGATCTAAGTTAGATCCATCATTAACAGAAAGAGCAGGTAATGAATTTTTATTTGAATCATTCCATTTAATAACTCCATGAGCTACTTTGAACTGGGTATTTCCATAAAATTGTGGAATTTTATTTTTTCTTCTAAAACCAAAAGAGCTATTCTTCATCAGGTCAAGATGCTGACCATTAGCAGACATATCTAATTGCTTTCGGTCTGCTTGCCCCGCATTTGTAGGGGAAGCAGGAGAATCAAATATAAACGATGAGTTTCTACATCTAATTGCCTCTCCACTATGAGCATCAATACACAAATTTTGGAAGGTTACTTTAGACCCGTCAGCTTGAACTCCTTTATCGTCCCCATAAATATCAAGAAGACCTTTAATATCCATTTCTGAATTGTTTAAAAGGAATCCGTAACCAGTGTTTAGCTCTGAACCAATAATACTACCATCCAAAGGTTGTGTTGCGACTGCTCTCTGAACTCCTCCTGTAAGTTTGGAGTTATCAAGAACAAACCCTGCGTAGTTTCTAGAAGCGATGATGTTGCAATCAACTCCTGAACCTCCTGTATCACCTGGGTAAGTAGTTCCTAAAGGAGTGGGAAGAGAGCTTACTAAGACCTCACTATTAACTGCATGAAATCCATAACCAGTTGTAGCTTGTCTAGTAGTTGTACTTGTTAACTTATAATTTCTATAAGCAGCAGCCGATCTTGAAAGAGTTACTTGGGAGTTGTTAAACTTAAATCCAGCTTCTTGTGCCCTGACCCCAGCGCAGTTTTCCAGAAGAACATCTGAGTTGGTTACTTCAATAGCGTACTTGCGAACAGTTTCTCCATCGGCAAAGAAGTTTCTAATATAGATGGGACCATCACAGTTTTTAACGCTGATCTTGGAGCAACGATTTAAGTAATTATTTCCCGCCACATCTTGACCAGCAGCAGTAGTTACTCCTGCTCGATAAATATTTGCTGCTGTCGCTTGGTTAGTAGCACTTACATCTAAAGTACCTAGAGTATTATCAATAGAAGTAAAATCTGTATTCTCATAAGGATAATAAGTAAACTCATCAGCGTCTGTATCAGCAGTTAGAAATGCGGTCCCCCCAATCGTGACTGTAAGGGGTGCTTCCCGCAAAGTATGTTTGGGATATACGAAAGCATTCTCTGCTGTTGCTCGGATATCCGCAGCTTGTTCAGTCCCCGACAGTACAGGAGTTGAAATATGAACGCAGGAGGTATCTGAAAAAGTGCTACTCAGATCTAAAGAGCTTACAACCCAGGTTAGAGGATGGGACGCATTATAAGTAGGAGAACTCCTAACTGCTTTTACATCACCAGACGCATTATAAACTCTACCAAAGTTTCTATTAATGATCTCAATTGAACCCCCCTCTTCAATTCGGAAATTATGTAGCTCTAAGTCTCCAAGATTTCCAAAGTTTGCAACCTCAATTAAAACAGGAAAACGAACCACTTTAGGAATAGCAGCAATACAGGAACTCAAATCCGTAAAGATATTATTGTTAGCATTCAGAGTGGCATTAGGAGTATCCGCTGAAACCGTTAACGCAAAACCCGTTATCCCTGAAGTAGCAAATCCAGCCTGTTCCCAATTTTCATAAGTACGCTCTTCAAGATCATACAAAGGAAGATTATCCTGTTCCCAGTTATAAAAGGAACTAGTATCATACTTGGACACATTAGGAGTCCAAGAATTGTGAAGCATTACGCTGCCGCTGCTCGTATAAATATCGTTTCTATTAAAAGGCATTAGAAGTTAAGTGTCCATCTAAATATGAGACTAAAATCACTAGTCTTTCGAATATTGCTGAAGGTTCTATATGCCACAAGGAGTGGTCTATCGGCGGAACCCCCTGTGGGGTTTTTCATTAGAAGTCCAACTTCATTAAGATTCATATCGGTACTATCTCTAGTTATACTATTGCAAGCCTCTTCATCAACAACTAAAGTATACCGAACAGAACTATCCCCTATCCTTGTTATCTTATTAGCAGGAATAAGAGCAGCAGCATTAGAGGTAAGGGTAGTGTTAGTTATTTGTTCCCTAACATCTATAAACAAATTACTTCCGGCTCCATATTCACTAATAGTACAAGGCCCCGATAACTGATAAGTGGTACTTAATTCAAGGCTTGGTGTTTGGTCTGGTTTTCCAGAAACGCCTACCTCAAATCTATCAATCTGATAATCTAAGACACTATTTGAACCAGACCCAGTGAACATATAAGTAAGGCCCACCCCCATACCAGACACAATAACATTATGGTCATCAAATACAATTTCCTCTTGACCATCAGTATATTGTTTAATAATGGTCAAATGTCCATTAATTCCTAAATCATCTGTAAAATTTTTCATAGCGTTTAATGGAAGTGTAATCTCCACTTAATAGTTAGGTCTGAATAGTTTAACGCTCCTGCATTATTACCGTTATCTTCTATGTAACCTAAATTCTTTGTTAAATGTTTCGTAGAAAATAATCTATATTTCCTAGGATTATTTAGAGGTCCAAACGAATAAGGAGGAGTATTTCCTGCCTTAAGTGTTTCATTCATATCAATTGTCCATAACCCCATGTTATAGATGCCCCCATACAGGTTAGAATATCCTACATCTCCTGAGCCTACTATCATTGAATATTCAACTGTTCCTGAATTAGTAGCATCTATTCCTCCTGATACATGGAGTCCTCCTGCTCCATTCTGTTCTGCAATAGTAGCAGATACTCCTGCAACTTCTTGGTAGGGTGTAGAGGAAATTGAAGTCTCTAAAGGCCACTGTTCACATTGCGGAGAAGATAGCCATATTGATTGTCCTGAAGTTGCTGGGTAAGAAGCGTACATCGCACCTCCTATGTAGAAGTAAGTCTGCAAATTCTCTCCCTCAAGAGTCTCCCCCCCTGCTGCCCCAGTCCCTAACCCACTTGTTACTACTCCACATCTGTACCAATCATTCCCCACAGATTCAAGAATAGCACTCAAGACTGATCCAGGGTCCGATATTGCTGCTACTGTTGGCACTGCGCTGGTTGATTCATGATAGCCGCCTAAATACTCAAAAGTCACAGTGTTAGATTTGTAGGGAGTGTCTGGATCATAAGTATTTATAAAGAAACCAGAAGCACCATGATTTCTTGTAGGCCGCTTCACATACCAAGTATGGGCTACACGGTCGCTTGCTCTCCATTGTCTAGGTCTTCCAGGAAGGTTCCCTCCAGCTATAATATTAGTATTGGTCTTCGTCCCTACATAAGCCCAATAAGCTGGAATCGAGCCATCCCCAATCGCTGCACTAAATTCAACACTAGAGGGACCTCCGAACGGGTTGGTCTCCAGAATAGAAGAAAAAGTAGGAGTATAAAGTACATTTGAACCCCAATAATATCCGTTCGTAGTCCCACCAGGAAAATCTAACCCAGGCGAACTTCCAGGATCGTCAGTATAGAAAAGTAAGTTTGGATTAGGAACAGTACCCACAGTATAATTATTAGAATCATAAACCTTTCCAACAAACCCAGAAACATCCATAGAACTTGCTTCATTTACGATACTGTTGTAGGTTCCTGAGACAAAGTTGGGATCAGTTCCGTTATCAACATGCAAGTAAGCAGCAGAGTTGTCTAAGGAACTCACAAGAGCCCAATTAGATCCTCCTGTACTAGAACCTTCTGGGTAACATCCAAGATAATAACCTTGAGGACCTAAAGAACCTATTCCACTCAGTTGGGCAGCAGTATAGTTACCATAAGCTGCAATCCAATCGTATTGATCCTGTCCATTTGTCACATTGTTGGTCAAACAATTAAAGAATTTAGGCTCTTGATCTCCTTGTTCTCTATATGGAATAACATTTAAGTTCTGTCCCATATTAAATCCACTAACAACAGAACACGAAGTATCAAATAAAGCAGTATCTCCATCCTCTACTCTAGTACTCTCAGGGTTGGGAGGACTTGAAAGATAATTAATGGGAGTATAAGAAGAAGTTAGTAAATTATCTTCTGCATAGGTTGGAACAACTCCTGACACAGCCCTATACTTGGTAGGAGTATTTTTAGTTCCAATAGACCACTGTTCAACTTGAGGCCCATACCAATACATAGATTTATATCGTACATTATTTCCATTAGCATCTGAGTTTTTGGTGGATCCTATAGATACTGTACCCCAAATTCCAGACCCCTCCATGTGAGATCCCCACGGATTACCAGACACACTTGTACTAATTCTATACCATCCATCTCCTGCATCTTCAAGGGTAACAGGATAGTCAGCGTCAGAATCAATTAAAGTAAGAACAGAACTAGCATCATCCGTTGGACTATCAGATTCCCAGGCAAAAGAAGCAGTACCCTTAGCAGCTTGTCCTGTTCCAGGCTCATTGAACCCTACAATACTTATTTTACAAGAAGAGGTAGCTAATGTAGGTGTTGGGGCTCTTTTTACATAAGTACTCCAAGTAATAGTTTTTCCTGTCTCTACTACAGGCATTCTACTATTAGTAGCAGCCCCACCGTACAAAGCGGCTCTGGGATTAAGTTGGATAAGGCCCATCGTGTGACTTGTAGTATTATTACCGCCGCTCATAGTAATAGAAGACACTCCCCCATCAGGATTAGTCAGTAATACCGAAGAAACGGTTCCCAGATCAGTATTAGTTCTAGTCCAGTACTGTCCTTGAACATCAGTAGGGTCAGGGAAGATGCCTGGATCATCAGTTGGGGCAACAGAGTAGGATACTAAGTTTGGATTGGGTATGGGTTCGTTTAATACTCTAACTGTTCCATTATCCTCTACGGCTCCTGGGCTATGATCTCGATTTAGTACGCTGCCTGACACATCCCAGTTATTAAATTGATAATTCTGATTATTGAATTGAAGCTCTGTGGGCCACCTTCCTAGTTCAAGTTGCCAACCATATGTATACATCCCTCCTTCAGTAATTCCTACGGGATCTGACATGAACGATGTGGGGTACATATAAATTGAAAGTGCGCTTAGACCAGAAACAGGAGCCAATCCTGCTGTCCAGACTCTATACCAACCATCTCCCTCATAACTAGCTCCCCCATTCTGTCGCCAGTTTTCAATAGAATATCCATATGCGGATGATCTATACTCGTTGGTGTCTCCCCCTACAAGATTATATTGTAAAACCATCGAACTAGGAGTAGTATAATTGGGAGTAGTATCCGTAGCGTACTCTACCGTAGTACCGAGTCTGCTAAACCCTAATTGTCCATATCCATAACTTCCATTCCAACCCTCCCCTCTAAGATTATAACTAAAATGTATTCTTGGGTGGCGATTAGTTAAATCGGGAGTTGTCCCATCAGGGACAGGCAAAACAGCAGCCTCATCAATAGGGTATTTTACATATACAGAAGCGCAAATCCAGTTATCTTGTCCACCACTCATAGTCCAATCATATTGATTAGTCTGAGTGTAAGATAAGTACCCATTAGCATCATCATCCTCTTCAATTATAGCCACAACATGAGCCGTAGAAGAGGGAATATCAGCATATTTAGGAGGGGGAGTTATTTCAGGAACTGAAGAAACAGTAGCATTGTAAGGATACCAATTATCATCAGCAATATCAGTAGCAGAAGGAGTAGAAAAAGTAATAAGATTCCTTCTACTATTCATAGCATGAGCATTATACTGATAAGCAGATGCATCCTTACCAAACGAGATAGCTTGAATGGTATAGTTAGAAGAGTCTAGAATAGAGGAGGTAGCATGATCTGCAATACCAGACAAGGAAGGAGAGACTGTCATTATGTCAGCTAATAGTTCTCCTGCCCCATTCACAAGAAGGTTACTTTCCTTGTGAAGAAGTTTGTCTCCGTCCCAAATTTCTACTTCTCCTCTCATTAGTTGTCTATCTCCAAGCTTGAAAAACTATAATAGTTTGGTTGTT
>Ga0080013_1003350_pt1 | contig 17064 bp, 16 predicted proteins | sample ETNvirenome_6_85_FD_69236 | JGI IMG/M metagenome (GOLD analysis project Ga0080013, IMG submission 69236) | Marine viral communities from the Pacific Ocean - ETNP_6_85 (SPADES assembly) (version 2) | ecosystem: Environmental > Aquatic > Marine > Oceanic | place: Pacific Ocean | collected 2013-06-19 | reverse complement strand
ATAAGGCCGCGCCCCTCCCTGATCCGCTTGCCGATAACGTCCACGACCCGCTTGTCAGTAGCCAAGCCCTCCGCCACACCCATGCCCACTTCTGGCACAGTACCAAGCAGTCGCAGTCCGTAGCCTATCAGGCTCTCCTCAATCGAACCGCTATCAGACTCCCTGGTTACGACATCTTCAAGGAGGTCCAAGGCCCCAATAGGTTCCCCCCTCGGAGATTCTTTCTTCTTCTCTCCATACGGGGTCGCCCAAGTCGCCCTTTCTTCTTCTCTCAGGGACTCCAGTTCTCCCTCTTTCCACTCACGGTCCCAACCCTCCGGGCCATACAGTAGATCCTCCCGCCTTTGGGCGCGGTCTCGCTCTATCCACTCCTCAGTGGTCGCCTGCTCACTTCTGGCGCGCTCTCTGGCCTGAACGGTGCCCGGGGGTGCGAGTTGTTGAGGCTTTAGGGACTCCAGTATTCCTGACCAACCCTCTTTGGGCTTTCCTGTGCCGACATACTGGGTGAACACTTGGCGCTCACCATACGAAGTACGGGGGCCAGTGATGACATCGGCCCTTGCCTCGATGGCCTCCAGATCTGGCTCCCTCTCTGCACCCCTCTCTACCTTCTCTGTCCTCTTTACAAGCCGCCTCTTCTCCTTCTCCAACTCCCTGGGGGTCGTGAACTTCTTGACCTCTGTCTTGATCGCTCCCACTGCTGGAGCACCAGGAGCACGGTAAGAGCCCGCTGGCTCTCCCCTTCTTAGAGATTCGATCTCTTCCTTGGAGGCACCGCCACGAAGACGCATCTTCAGACGGGGATCGTCTATTACTAAGCCATCAATGAACTGGATGGCCTCTTGAAGTTCTGCTTCAGACGCAAACCCCCTGTCTTGGTAGCCCACATCTCCCCCTACGGATTAGCCTTCGCCAAGTCCAAAAACGCCGTGTACAGCGCCGTGGCTGCATCCCGAATATCCTGGCTTTCCCAGTCTTCCTCGAAGATCCGCTTCAGTTGAGGCCCATAATCTGACGCTGGAACCGCCCCGCCGTTTTGTGCTCGCTTGGCAGCCAACAACGCCAGCGCCGCCACCTGTTCTCCGTGTGCCTTGATGGACTTCTTCACCTTTGATGTCGCCCCAACAGCCTCAAGAATCTTGTCTTCGACATCCCCCGGATTGAGTGGACTATCCTTTTGGCCCTCAAACCAACGCTCTGAAGCGACACTCTTGCCCGCCTCCCTGAGCATCCGGTGCCTCTCAGCCGCCTGTTCTGGGGCGGGTGCGCCCTTGAGTTGTTCCAGATCCTTCTTCCACTGGGCCGGATCTAAAATGCCACCAGCCGTAATGACCATTGGATCTTCCTCTTGAGAGAAGACCAATGGTGCAGCGGGTGCTTGAGCCGCCGCCTGCTCACGCTCGGTCAATGTTCTTGTGTACGCCGCATCGGCATCATCGGTCGCCTTACGCAACCCCTCCATCATCTGGCTTGGTGGCGGTGGAACATCCATCGTGATGTACTCACCCAGGCGAGCCATTATGATGGACGCATCTGGACTATCAGGCTTGACTGAACCCACATATTGGACCAAAAGCCGGGAAGCATCCAACTCTTGGTCGTCCGTCAGTGCAGCCTCATTGGCACCAAACGATTGGGCCAAGGACCACTTGGCCAGGTCAAGCCCGGTGATCTCACTTGTGGGCTTACTCTGCCCCTCGATGGTGCGGAACTGATCACCCGATACAAGTTGGATGGGGCTCGCCTCTTGCCCTACCTTTGCCACGCTCAACGACTGAAGCACGGTGGGGTCTCCCCCTAGTGCCGGACCCTCTGGCACTGGAGCCGTTTGGGGGGCCTTGGCGGCATCCAGGTCCAACAAGCGACCCTCGGATACCCCCTCCCTCCCTGAACGCTCTAAGCGCCGCTGAACGCGCTCCAACCGTGGGTCATCCTCCACCTCTGAACGAATGTCCTCGGGTAGCGCCTCGAACTCCCGTTCTCTTCCGATGCGTTGGCGCTCTCTGCCCAACAATCGCTTACCTCTGGGGGTTCCATAGGCTTCGGTGTACTCGATGGCGGCTCGACGCTCGATGTCCGCTAGATCGATGTCCGCAGGCTTGGCGGTTCTGATTTGCTCTCGAAGTCCCGAGACCCTTTCCCGTTGGGCGTCAATTTCTTCCTGCTTTCGGGCCAGTTTTGTCTCTTCCCCCGCCAAGTAGCCAAATTGCTCCCCTGTCGCCGCAGAAGCCATCTGTGATGCAGCGGCACCGCTCATTGTTGGGCGTGAAGACTTCCATGAGCCGGTTGGCTTTTCGCTCTTGAACGCATCCATGGTGGCGTTGCTAAATTGGGCCGCAGTAAGTTTGTGATTGCCGCCGAGCGTGTTTACAACCGCCTCGTCCGCCTCCTCTGGAGAGATACTATTTGCGGTCGCCCATGTGTCTGACAAGTTCCTGAGCACCTGACGCCTGGTTGGCTCGGACGGGGCGTTGGCAAAAGCGACCCCATACCCGCCCTCTACCCACGCATCCACAAGGTCGGCGTTTACCTCATCATCAAAAATGTTTTGGATGAAAGCCTTTTGTTGTGTATTGAGCCGCTGGTTCTGCCTGTCTATGTCCGCCTCCGCGCTCCGGGTGCTGCCACCACCGCCCGAGATGGTCATGGGCTTTACCATATGAGCAACGACACCCATTCCCGACGTGCCCGCCGACTTCTGGCCTGAAAGCACAGATCGCTCATACATGCCAAACTGCTGCTCCATTTGCAGAAGACGCTTCTGCTCTGCCTCCAGATCGTTCCACAGAAGTTCCGGATCTGACTGCGCTTGGGCAGACGCAATCAGTTGATCTCGGATCTCCTCCTTCCGCATCACCCGATATTGGATCATCATCCGATAATAGTCGCTACGCCCTGGCATATCCTGCCCCCTACCTTATACTGTAATGGTCCCACAGATCGTCGTCCTTCTTCTTCGCTTCGCGCTCTGCTCTGGCCCCTGCGCCGGGATCAATCCCTAATTCCTGCTGATATGCGATAGATTCCGCTTCAGCGGTGGCCAGATCGGCTCCTGTGCCAATGGCTTGGGCGGCAGCGTTGTACTGTCCTCTCTGTACTGCCCCCTCTGTGCCCAACAGCGCCGTCAATTCTGCCTGATTGGCTTGTTTTTGCGCGATCTCAGCCTGGAGAACCGCCCGACTGGCGTCCGTGCGGGCCTTTTGCATCCTCTCTGCCGCAGCCTGCTGTTGGGTCGCCAACTGACCACCCGAAAGGTCTTCCATCGCCGCGATCTCCCCCTGTCTTCGGTACAGCTCGCGCTCTTGAGCCTGAACAGGGTTCAATACAGCGTCATGGATCGCCTTTTTCTCTTCATCTGAAAGCCCACCACCCTTCTGAAGCTCTTCCATGCGCCGCCTGCGCTCGATGTCCGCTGGAGTGGGGGTCAAAGCAACCGCAGTCGTGACAACCAAGGCAACAACTTGAATAATTAGACCTATCGCGGCAGCGTAACCCATGGGAACCCCTCACCCAAAAGTGGGAAATGTCAGGTGATGTCGTATTCAGCTTCGATGATCATATTGGACACCCCAAGAAACGCGAACGGTGACTTCAGTGCCGCGCCAATGTAGGCGTGGTGCCAACCTGCATCCAACCCCTTCACCAGTTTGCAGCCAGAAACCACCCTTGTGAACAGGTCCATATCAAAATCACCCTGTTCATCATGCTGGAGAATGGTGCCGGAAGTCACCGGATAATCCACCTCGTCCACGAACAGACGAAAGTAGTTGTCGCGATGCGCCAGCGGGGAGGACTCTTGGCTGCTGCCAGGACAGAGGAATTTCACCGTCCACTGAATGAAAATGTCCGACTTGTGATCAAGATGAAAGGTGCGCGCTACCTTGGGAACCGGCTCATACTTCGCCACCGTGGTCTTGGACGTGGAGGCTGTATCTTTGTGGTGTGGGTGGGAGATGCACCCGTTGTAGGACAAAGGCCAGTCGTGGAGATCGTACCAAGGCGATGAACTGTCCACAAGTTCGCCAAACCAAAACAAGCCAATGGCCGGTTGCTTCACGGTGTAGGTGGCCCCTGTGGGAACGCGCATCTCCAAGATAGAGCCGAACCGCTCCATCTCTGGCCTGCGAAGGTGCTGCGTGTCCAATGCGGCAGTGCCAATGTCCCCGGTCTTGATCCCCTTATTGACGTACTCCCTCACCCCTTCCAGGTTGGTCTCCACGTCTTCGGAGGTAAGCACCGCCCCGTCGATGAAGTCTATACCCTTGACATATCCCACATTTACCTCCTGTAGATCATCGCAGTGATAGAGCCCTGGCCAAGAGTGAGTAAGCGAGTGCTGCTCCCCACAAGAATGAGCCCGAGCCCAAACTTCATGACGCGATTGGCACCAGCCGGGACGATGTACACGCCTGACCCCCTGGCGTGTCGCCTGTGCTGGGCACGAAACCCTGCCTGGGTGCTCCTCCCGTGCCGAACCTTCTTGGCGGCCATCCAAGCCGTAGGGCCAACGGAGATATCCCCTGTGGTGTAGCCGGCACCCAGATCCCACACAGGAAGAAAAATTGTCGCCCAGTCAATGTCTACAGGGTCAGATATGGCGTCCAGCGTGTCCACACTGTGAATGTACTGGGACCACTCCACCCGTAAAACATCCCCTTCATTGAGGGCCACGCCCGCACCGCCGTCAAACACGATCTCCAGTGGGTTCGCGCTGCCGTGGCTGATCATATGCAGCGCACCGCCAGCATACTGACCCGAGCCGCTGGTAGAGCCAGTCAACGCGTTGGTGTTCTCCACCGTGATCCGGTGGCTACACACCCCCAGCCGTTCCAGCCCCTTCGCACCAATGCACTCGTCAGCGAAGTTGTCCCGGTCCAACATCCCTGAAGCACTGCCCGCTTCGATGCTGTCGAACGCCTTGTTCATGGTCTCGGCGTTGATGTAGTCGCCCGCCGACTTGTTCGTGTATGACGCATTGCTCATTAGCGATACCTGTTGCGGAGCCACAGCACGCGGCTGTTGATTTGAAAGGCGGCGGTCTCATTGCCTGGACCAAACGGCCCCTTGAGGGTTTGGCTGAACGCATCCCCCTTGAACATCACCTCAACCGTGTGGACCCCAGCGCCAATGGACTCACAGAAGGGGAAGCACAGCGCGGTCTGCTCCTCACCGATGGAATCGGAGTCGTAGATCAGCGCACCATCCAAGAAGATCCCTATGTTCCAAGGGTCGATCTCCGCATCAGAGTCCGCTGCGCCCGCCTCTAAAAGAGGACCATACTTCCGAATGTCCCCGGAGAAACATCCCGACAACATCCCATCCTTGCAGTCCAGGCTCAGGCTCATGTCATCAACAAGGTTCCAGCCCGAGGCCAACTGTGCTGGATATTTTTCGACCGTGTTTAGCTTGCAGTGAGTGGTGGCGAACTGGTTGCAGGCGTTGGCGACGAGCTTGACCACGCCGATCTGCTGATGTTCGAGTTGGCCTTCATTGATGTTGCCGTTGAACCCCTCAAGGTGCTCCTGCATCACATAGTTGTAGGAATCCGTTGAAACCGGCTCACCGGAAAGCGAGACCATTGTTGGCCAGATCCGCGCCATCACCCCTCCCAAACGTGGGTCTGATTCCCGCGCTCGCCCACATAGGTGTACTGTATGGTGTACGACCGAAGCTGAAACCGGCTCACAGCGGAAACGGAAAACCGAAACCACTTACATCCGTTCTCCATGTTCAGATCTACCCGCTTTCGGATCACCCTTGGGTTGTCGAACTTCGCCGTGTCTCCAAGCACGACCGCCCCGTACCTGTGTCGATCTGCACTGCTGCCGTCGATCTCCCCAAAGGAAAAGTCCCGTGTGGCTATCGGGTTCGCGTCGTGCCAGTCGGTATAGTAGGTGAACGTCGGAGTCACGCTCTTTCCGAAAGCATAGGCGACTGTCCCACCTAAAGTTTCACCCGTGTCGATCAAGTCCAGGGTCACCGATTGGATCTTCTTCAGTTGCTCTGGGGCGCTCAACTCTGTCCACCCAGACCCCCACACCCCCGCAGGCTTGGCGACCTTGTTGGCAATCCGTAGGAGGGCATATGTTTCCACTGGTGACGGCGGACTTACCTGATACCCCCACTGATCTACACCACACCACACGAAGACACCCTTGTTGGCGTCACCCCTGGCGACATCTGGGAAGTTTGTATCGGGACTGTGCGAGCCGAAGATCGTCAACCCTTCCTGGCAGACCGCGAAGGCTGACGCGGGGATCTCCGTTCGCATCGACCACTGCCCATTTGGCGCATGGAACACAAACCCCAGTGTGTTGTTTGGCTGGCCATCCACTGGCGCATGACACCAATACTCTTCGTCTTTGGCGTTGTACACGCCCACAGCTTTGCCGAGGGCTGAAGTCGAGATCCGCTTGATGTACCTTCCAAGCCCATTGGAGATCTTGGCGATCTTCAATTCCTGCTCATTGGTCAGATTTCCACGGAGAACGTAAAACCCATCCGGAGAAAGGAAGATGATCCCAATGCCTGGAATGTCTACGATGGACTTGGTTGCCGTGGTGCCCACGCCCTTGCTCACCGGCACCAGCCGGAATGGGACATCGGGGCTGTCCGTTGGGACAACAGCATCAATCGCGCCACGACGGAACACCAACATAAGGTCATTGTAGGGGAACAACCCAGTCACTTCACCGCCACCGGACCCGCCAAGATCGAAGTAGTAGTTGGTGGGGAACTGCTCTGGAGCGTTACCGGCGCTGAAGAACACCCGCGTTGGATGCTGGCTCCCGCCCCCTACGAACATCCGGTTCATGAACGTCGCAGCATACCGAGCGCCCGCTGGAAAGATGTCCGATGCTGTCCACAGTGGGGCCTCCGCGCCAAGCGCAGAGTCTGAGATCGCGTCGTAGTAGATCGTTTCGATGTTGTTGGGAAGGTCATCCAGAAAGTACAGCGTTGCGCCCGCCCCAGACACGCCGTCGCCCTGGTTCTTGGTACGGTATAGGCGGCGCTTGATGGTTCCGTCTGGACCCTTGGGGATCGTTGTCAGGGGGATCACATAGCGGTTCTGTGAGTACGCTATGAACTTGGCCTGCTTGGACAGTGGTGATCGAGGCGACTCCGATCCCGTCTGACTGATGTACGAAACGGCGTACTGGTATGACGCCTTGATAATGTTCTCGTCATCGGCAGAGGTGAGTTTCCCTTCTCCTGGGCCTGAGATCACCCCAAACGAACAATTTTCCGCCAAGGAAATGGCCCACTTGTTCGTGCCATCCTGTTGTTTCACCCAGTATGGATCGCCCGACCCATAGGTGTTGGCCTTATCAAAGGGCGGCTGTGGATCAGGCGACGGGGGACGTTCGTGGAACCCAAAGGTCTCCATCCTGGTGCCACCCTGAAACATGATGGGCCGGTCCTCCCCGTTGATGATCAGGCAAAAATCACCCATCGGCACATAGTTGGTGCCCGCGTCATTGTTGCCAGCAAGGGACCTACCAGAACCCACCAGGGTAACAATGCGCCCGCCAGCCGTGTCTTGGGGGGCCAAGTACTTGAGCGCCACCGTTTCGTTGGTGGCGTCCTTCTGCTCAAAAAGGATGTACTCCTCTGCGCCTTGGTGCCGGTAGAACACCCCCATCGAGGTGATCCCCCGACCATCAAAGGGAATGATCGTGCCGTCTTCGATGTAGTACTGGCACCACCCCCGGTCGTTGGTCCAGCTTTGGGCGATGGGATCATAGCGGCAGTTCTCCACCTCCAGAGCCTGCTTGGCCCCCTGGCTTGGGCGCAACTCCATGCCCAAGGCCCCTGTCCTATCCAGGCGACTCATGTGTATTTCCGAATGTATACGGTGAAGTCTGCCCCTTGGAAGTCGCGCCTACTGCGACCCCTCGACCTACCCCAGCGCATCCCCCTCTTGGAAATGATGTCCTGTTGTGACCCGTAGCGACCCCGTAAGATCCGCAACCGTTCGCGGTATTTCACCTGATGGTTATCGCTGCTCACCCGATCCTTGAGTCGCTGGAAGACATCAACAAGAACTCGGTCTACCAACAAACGGTGATGCTCCGGTGGCAACAAGGGTGTGTCGGTGTCCTTCTGTAGCTTCTCGGGCTTCCGCAGGTAGCGCACCCAGAAGAACCGCTCATCCAGATCGTCACCGCCGGACTGCTCTGTGTTGGACCCGTCCGGTCGTGGCCAAAACCGGATCCGCCGCAGCGTACCGCCCGCGTCTTCGTACCGCTCGACGGTGTTCTTGTGGCGGTATTCCACCTGAAGTGGGTTTGCCAGGGCTGTCTCTGTGCTCAACACTTGGTAGTCGTCTCGACTCGTCAACCACACCGCCCCGCTCACTGGATACCATGTGTACGACCCATCACTCTCCAGCTCGCCCCACAACAAACGCTTGCGGAGCCCACTCCGTGTGGCGGGGAAGGTGATGGTGATCTGGGCATTCCCCGTCGTGGTGACGCTCGCCGCAGGCGCAGGCGAGGACCATAGGCGCTCGTCAGCGTCTCCTACTTCATAGACGTATGTGAAGTGGTGCGTCATCGCAGGAACGCTAGGCGTGGCCGTACTGACCTCAAAAACAAGTGCTGTCTCCGGGGTGGGCAGCACCAGATCAGAAACCGAGTGGTAGCAAGCGGGGACATCGCAGGTTGTTGTCAGGTCAAGGTTGGCCAAGGCGTCCTTGGATTGGGGTATGGCGTCGATCTTGCCATCACTCTGACTGCCTTCACGGGGGGTATTGCGAAACTCCACATCAAGGATGTCCGCGCAGTCGGGCGGGAGGAAGTAGTCACGATGACGGAGGGTGAAGTCGTAGCTACCGGTGGCAGAGAGGAAGGGCTCTCCCATTGTGGTGCTCCCACTCGCCACTGTCGGATCGATCTCCAAGATCTCATACTCATGGCCATCCAACTCCACCACCTGGCGCTCATCGTTGGGGCTTACGAACGCCAGCGTGAGTGCCGTGGACGACTTGGTTGCAGACGCCTGTGCGCCGCCTGTCATGCGGGCCTTGGTCTTGTCCCGCCGGATCGTCATCCGAACGGTCTTCTCGCAGAACGGCCACTGGGCCTCTGCCATGATCTCCGCGTAGGCGTCATTGATCAGGTTGTTGACCCAGGCGTCGTAAGTTGAACTCTGGGGGTTGTGCTCAGACCCCCGCGTGATCGCGGTTCTGATCTCTCCTCGGTTCATCAATGACTCCTGGGTTCACGGCTACGACGCGATCATACGGACAATCACCGCACTAGAGGGCGAACCTGTTCCTGCCGTGCCACCCGCTGTGGTGCAAGCATACGACAACGCCGCTGCCAAGGTCACCCCCTGGGGGCAGATGAAGTACTCGGTGGTACTCGCCGCCGCACGAACCACAATATCAGGGTAGGTCGTCCCCACGGTGGGGCTCGCGTTGTTGTAGACCTTGAAGTACGACGCGGCACTGTTCGCCGTGTTGTCTACCTCGATGTAGGTCAGCACAGTGGCCCCGCCGGTTACGTTTGTCGCCGCAGTCGCATCCACAGATGTATCGGTAATGACCTTGCCGCCAAGCGGGTTCTGCTGGGTGATCACGCTCATGAGGTCACCATCCAGACGGTGAGAGGGGTAGAGGGCGCAGTGGTCCCAGCCGTTCCGCCAGAATCTACGGCGGTGTAGCTGATCCCATTCGCAAAGGCCGTCCCAGCGGTCATCACAATCTGTTGGGACGATGAAGCGTCAATCATGAACACGTAGTCTGGAACCGTTGTCCCAACCACGGGGGTCTCTACAGAGTCGTAGAGCTTGATGTAGATCGCGTTACTGTTCGCCGTGTTGTTGGCATACAGCAGGTACAGGCTGCCAGATGCACCCGTGACGTTGGTGACCGCCGTATTGGTGACCGCCGTGTCCTTCAGCACCCGGTTGGTCAGCCCGATGGTCTGATTGGTAATGGTTATCGCCATTGTGCTCTCCTACAAAAAGGGCCGCCCGCCCGCACGGACAGACGGCCCCAATGGCTCACAGCCAAATTAGAACCCCGTGGGGTAAATCCAACAAGCCTTGGTCTGACCATCGGTAGCAGCCTCAAGGGCCACGCCGATCTGTCGAACGGCTACGGTGCCGTCGTTCTGATTCGGCACTGCCTGCGCTCCACCAGCGGTAGTACTAGGTACAAGCCCCGCATTCACAGCAACGGTGCCTTCCATCACCCCGGTCACATAGCCAGCGGTACAGACCCGAACCTTGTCTCCAGCAGCAGCAGCAGCCTCAAGGGCCACGCCGCAGAACAGAAAGGGGTTGCTATGGGTCGCGCCGCCGTCCAAGTCCAACAACTTCACATAGGTGGGGATCACCGTGAGGGACTTCGCCGTGTCGAGCGCAAGAAACTGCCCAACAGCGATAGCCTCAGACGCGTAGAACGTCCGTTCCTGTCGCTGAAGTGGAGCACTTGGGGTTCCATCGAGATCTTGAATAAACATGATGACTCCTATGACTCGCCGTTGATAAGAACGGCACTGGTCGCGAGGCTTCCGCCTACGGTCAGCACGCCCATTGATTTGATGTGACCAACAAGCCCGTCAACCTTAGCGCCTGCCTCCTTGAAGCCAGTCCACTTGAAGTCAGCGTCCTTGTGCATGTCCAGCCGAATGCTGTCCAAGTTGAGAAGCAGAGCAGAGTACGCGGTGGCGGGTGTGCCCTGTCCAGGCAGGCGACGGTGAGGAACCAACGGAGCACCGTTGAACTCCAGCGCCACTGGCTTGGTGTTCTGGGAATCAATGCCCTTCGCGTCGATGAATCGCTCTTGATTGAACAACAACTGACGGTAGGCGGTGAAGCACTTCACGGTCATCAGGCCAAGGTGGAAGATCTTACCGTCTCCCTCCGACTGTGCCAGCGTGGACATCTCCGCGTACATCTCATGAAGGTGAGTCATCGCCAGCGAGGCACCCGCGTCCTTGAACTGGTTGGCCGCAGCAAGCACACCGTTGCCGTACTGAGTACCCTTGGCGAAGGTGTTGGTGCCAGAACCCAGGGTGTTGCCCTGGCTGGCAGGAGCCCGCGCTTCGAGGAAGCCACCGGTCACACCGTGAGTTGCCGAGCCGTTGATGGTGCCCAACTGGGTGTAGCCAGTCACGTCACCAGCCACGAGCTGTCGGTCCCACTTACGCATGAACGCAGCAGCAGCGTTGCGGAAGCGGAGATCAGCCAACTTGATGATGGCCTCATCGCCTTGGTTCTCGTCGAACTCCTTGCCGCCGATGGCCACTGGCCAGATCGCCCGCATGTGCTCGAAGTCCACCAAGTCGGTGATCGCATTCATGGTCAGGTTGATTTCTTTGAAACCATAGCTGTCGTCGATGATCGTGTCGTCGGCAAAGTCGGCGATCTCCCAGACACGACGCCGATAGGTGCCGCCTGAGTATTTTTCAACTTTGCCCAACTTACGAGCCCACGACATGAACGGTGTGGTCTCATAAAGACCCTCAACCACCTCGCGCTCGATGTCTTCGAGCGTGGTGTTCAAGATGTCGGTAGGGAATGCCATAGCAAACTCCTCCAGGAAAAACGTGTTGGGTGGGTTGCCCTCGACGTGTCCTGGGTTGTTCACCTGGGCTGTCGGTGAGTCCCGTTGTAGACGGTCGCAAATTGGGCATCAGGTTGCTCTTACGAGTCCTGAGTGCTCATTAACATGTAATTATCGTCAAGTTCGTCCAGGAAGAGTCCCTGCTTGCTTTCTAAGGAGGTATGCGTCCCAAGCCGTTCGTGGCTTACCGGCACCATTGCTTGAGCCGCCGCCTGAACCGCTGGCTACGCCCTCGCCCATCTTCCGGCGCTCTGCTCTGGCCTCGGCCAACTCCCCCTCCAGCTTCTGAATACGAGCAGGGGCGGTCTTGGCGATCCACTCGCGGTGTGCCTGCTCGACCTTCATGTTGGGATTCTCGGCGAGGATCAGCGCGATCTGATGCTTCACGCCCTCGTCCGAGAACTCGGAGTGCTCACCCATGTACCGGCGCACTTCGGCCTTCCGCTGGTCCTGGCGGATCTGGTCTTGCGCGGGTTTGATCTTGGCCTCAAGGATCGCGTTCGCCCGCTCTTCAGCCTTCTGCTCAATGAACAGCTTGAGGTGATCGGGGTTCCACAGATCGAAGTTCTCTGGCAGCGTGGTCTTGTCCATCTCGGCTGGAGCCACGTCGATCCGAGTCAGGGCGTGCTCACGCTCCGACATGCGGTCCCGCTCTTGCTGTAGCGACCGGCGCTGGTCTGCCAGACTGGTCGTCTTCTGCCGGTACGACTCACGCAAGTTGTGAATGAGCTTCCTGGCGTCCGGGGTCAGTGCCTCCATGGTGGAGTTGTAGTCCACACCCTTGTGGTTCACCCCCTCTTGGAACTCCTCGCCGGACAGTGCCGCATCCAACAGCGCGTCAAAGTCTACTTCTTGGGCTTCTTGGGCTTCTTGGACCTCTCCACCTTCTCCCGCCACAGATCCGCCGCCGCCGTGACCATCCACAGGAACAGCGCCGCCGTCACCAGCCACTCCATTGCTCTCTCCTCCCTGCGCTTCTTCGGACATGATTACCCCCTTCTAACTGTATTATTTCTCTTCGGGCTCGCTTCCAGCATCGAGCGAGTACTTCCTGATGTATGTGTGTCCGCGAGTATCACCGACACGCTCGCGGGGCGGGGTGATGTCTCGGTATGCGGTGTCTGGACCCATTTGCCAGGGCGTGAAAAGCCTTGGACGGTTTTTTTCACGATGTCTTTTTAATGCCTCAAACCGCAACCCTGCCAAGTCTTGCTGCATCCACTCGGGGGGGCGCATTCGGGTGTACGCGTCCGCATTCTCACGATCAAAATAATCTTTTTCATAGCTATCCGAATAAGAAGGCAGTGATGCACTGCTCCCCAAGCCCAGGCCATACGCATCATCCTCTGTCAGAGTTATGGGGTGGCCGTGTTCATCTATAACATGCTGGCCAGACTCTCTGCTCCAGTACACAGGGGGCGGATCTGGATCCCGCCAAGTACCGCCGAACGCCTGACCAAAATGACTGGGAGACCCTGCCTCACGAAACCGGCGCTCCCCCTCCTCCAAGTACTTCCGCCGCCGACGCAACACTTCCGCCGACGCCCTCGGAATATCCAACAGAGACACCTCTGGATTGGCCTCCCGTAGTGCCTGCTCCTGTGCTTCTCTCTGTCGTCGCCTTAGCTCTTCGTCGGAAACAGAAGCCATCACTCACCTCACAGGAATGCGATCTCTGGGTTGGCTGCTTCGTCAGGCACGGGTGGGCCTTCAGGGACGGCGGGAAGTTCTTCTTCGATGGGGGCCTCTTCGGGCACCTCTTCTGCCAAGAACCGCTTGAAGTCTCGATCCTTGCCTAGCTTCTTCAGTGCAGTGGTGGCGATCACCAACGACTCGTCGGAGATCAGCGAGTCGGCAGGGGGCAGGGTGGGCTCTTCACCCGTGGCCGCAGCAAAGTCTGTCTCGGCTTCGGAGATCGCCCCGTACCGCTTCACCAACTCCAGCGGCAGTGGACCCGCCGTGTCAGACAACGCACCAGGCTCGATGGCCTGAAACCCGCCACCAAGAGCCTGAAGAGCAGAGTCCAGCGCAGCGTTGAACGCCTTCAGTCGGGTCGCGGTGTACTCACCGGACGGACCTGTAGCCGCCACCGTCTGGTCGATCTGATCCGCCTGCTGATCGATCACCTCGTCGAACTCTTCGGGATCAGGTGGGCGGTCATAACTGCGTAATCCTGGCATAATGGCTCCTAATTTATTTCAGCGTCATATGCGCCGTCTAAAGTGGGTTTTACTGGCATCCATTCCTCATATACATGAGTAAATGCTGTTTGATGGTCAGGGTTGTCGGGGTTGTACTCTTCGCCGCCAAGGTGCTTGGTTGCCAGTGCGTCCAATTCATCAGCGCGTTTGTCCAGGTGGGCCTCTCTCTTCTGCCACTTTTCCATGCTATCAACAAAGAAGTGCTGCGGCAGATCGGACTCTGGCACAAGTCCCTTCTCCTTGCAGATCCTATCAATGTCTCGCTGTCCGTTGACCCAGGCACCCAAGCCCCGGTTGAAGCACATGTTCGTGTCACCCCAGCGATTCGGTGTCAGCGCCACAAGGTGAACTTCCTTACGAGCTGCACGCCGCCCGCTACTGGAGATCAGTTCATCTGGACGGTCTTCGAACTTGCAAACATGCTCGATGACTTCCCCGGTTTCGACACAGACGTATTCATAAAGCGGCATTACTGTCTATCCCCCAAGACTTCCTGACGAAGCTGTGCGGCTACCGAGCCACCCCCCACAGCAACAGCACCCATGCCCTCCATGGGGGGCTCTACATTCTCGGGTCCGGGTGCGCCGCCCGGTCCTACGGGTGCACCTGGCGGTGCGGGCTCTACAACGGGAATGATGCTCTCTGGCAGATCGAACTTGAGGGCGATCTCCCGAAGCAGCGCAGTGGGATCAGCACCCAACTGCACCAGCATGGGGGCCAGCCGCTCTAGCTGTGCGCGCTCGATGGCCTTGCCAACGGGGGTCGAGCCCTGATCTACGGCGATGAACTGAAAGAAGCCTTCCAGTGCTCCGGTGGAGATCACCTTGGGGGTTTTATCGATCAACAGGGGCGTCTTTAGATCTTCCGGGTGCTTCTCGGTCTCGAAGCGCCACTTGATGATGGCAATGTAGACCTCTGCACACTTGGAGAACATGGCGTCTCTGATCACCGCCATCTGCCCAACCTCTGTCGCCAGGTATTGAGTAAGTGCGGCGATCTCCGTGGCGCTTGCCCCTGTGCTCTGGCCTCGGGTGATCGGGCTTCTCACATCTCCCGTAGACAGATCAGCGTCGATCCTGGCCTCATAGAGATCGTAATCTCTGGACACAGCCTGCTGTGGCACAACAGCCATGGCGCTCTGTGCGTTGATCTCGGGGGGCAAGTCCAACTCCAAGATCGCCCCGTCCTCATTCATATTGAAGACCGCCTTGTCTTCATCGCTCATCGATCCAGCGCGAATGGCGATCTGCCTTGCGTTGCGGCGAACGTCCCTGGCTCTCTCTGTCCGAAGGTTGTTCTTCTCCCACAACTGGTCGTACATCAAAGCCATCGTGCTCTGCCCTCGAAGGGGCTGGCGTAGGTCTTCTTTGAAGTACAACTCCACAATCGGCACCAACGGCCTGCCGTCGCCCCGGCGATAGGGGATCTTACCTTGCCGTACAATGCCGCTCTTCTTCGAGACATACTCCGAGTAGAAGATCAGCTTGTCCTGCTTGGGGAAGTACATCTCATAGATCAGAACCTCATCGATCAGATCACTACCTGACGTGTCGGTCTCTGCTCTCCTCGACGCCCCACCGTCCAGGTATGGCGTCCTCCGCGCCCCACTCCACTGCCTACCCGGCCATCGCTTCCGCGCCTCCACCACAGGGAGCCAATAGCGGTGGCCCATCCAACGCTGCCTGTCCCAAGTGTCTGCGTCCAGATCAACCACTACATCCCAAGGGTGAACCGCACGGACATCCACCTGATCGATCACGATCTCCGCTTCTCGGAACCCCAATTTCAGGAACGCACACGGGAAGGTGAACGCGTACCGCATCGCCCTCTTCAACACAGGTGACGTAGGAGCCAAAAAGTGGTTGGCGATCCTCCTCACCAGATCAGGATCTCCCCTGTCCTGTGGATCATCCACCAACTCAACCGCTGGACGCTTGGGGAACAGAGAAGCAATGTACCCCTCGATCAGCGAATGCCCATCGGGGGTCTCCACGATCACATCGCCGTCCATCCTGTCCCACATCCGCGCTCGATACGATCTCTCGTACCTGGACATGTCCGATCTCATGTTGTCCCAGCGAGTGTTGTGATCAGAGATGATCGCCTGGATCTCACCCTCTTTGATCGACATATCTTCCCCTTAGTTCCAAGAGCGACCACGACGCGGGTTGTTGGTAGATGTTTTGCTCTTTGATGATCCGAATAGATCGTCAGCACTAAACGAAGACACCCGCAAGTGACGCAGACCCCACAGCGCCAACGAGTACGCGATCACCCTATCATCATGGAACTGCATCCCATCAGGATGCTTCGGAGCCAAGCCCTTCTCTGATCTCTGCAACTGCTTCAGCTCGTTGAGCGTCAGATCATCAATCGTATCAACCAACCCTTCATCCACATGGGTCCGAAGCGAATCATACAACTTCAGCTTGCTCTTCACGCTGGTCTTGAACGCCTCGTAGTTGGTGAACCCCAACCCGTCCAACACAGCCTTGAACGCATGACCATGGTTGTTCAACTCCACCACAATTCTCGCATTGTATTTGCTCGCCTGGGCAGCCACAGACTCCGCAAACGCCCGAATGCCCATCCGGTTGCTGCTGATCACCGCAACGGGCCTCAATGACGCCCTGTCCACCCCATACGCCACCGAGTAGTCCAACCCCACACCCTCAGCCACGTCCACACCAAACACCACAGGATTCCCAGCCTCCAAAGACTGCCACTTCTCCAACTGCAACCCAGGGCTCACCTTCAACACATTGCTAAACGAAGCCAACTGCTCAGCACTAAAATACGCCCCGTCAACATCCCCATACGCCGCATCAATCGTCGGCGGGTACTCCCGACGAAACAACACCGGATCTCCCATCTCCCTGATCCGCGAGCGCATCCAATACAACTGCTCCCGATCCAACCCATGCCGAGCCTGAAACTCCAACTCCTCATTGGTAAATCTCAGTTTATGGGAAAATCTTTTTCGGTATTCTGGAAAGTGCCACCAAGGAATGAACAACACATTCCACGGAGCATCCTCCTCACCACCATTCCCATACTGAGCACTCTGGATCACCGTGTGCAACGGATCACCCCAGTGATTCGGAGTACTCTCCAACACCACCAACCCATCATTCACAGAACTCGTCAACGAAGCCAACATCTCCATCCCGTCAGGATAGAAAGCAAACTCCGAAAGGTGGGCACTCGTCAACGTACCACCCCGATCAGAGTCATACGTCAACGCACTAAAAGCCTCAGCCTTCGCACCCGTCATACCAAACTCAAAGG
>Ga0080013_1003349_pt1 | contig 17070 bp, 24 predicted proteins | sample ETNvirenome_6_85_FD_69236 | JGI IMG/M metagenome (GOLD analysis project Ga0080013, IMG submission 69236) | Marine viral communities from the Pacific Ocean - ETNP_6_85 (SPADES assembly) (version 2) | ecosystem: Environmental > Aquatic > Marine > Oceanic | place: Pacific Ocean | collected 2013-06-19 | reverse complement strand
CCTTGGCTAGAGGCCCTACATTCTCCATCATCCATTCCAAGGCCCTCTCTACTGCCTGTTCGTCAGTCATACAACTCCTCTCCAAACAGCGTTCTGTATCCACCTGTGGTATGTTTGTACTTCAACTCACCACAACTGAAAGCCTTGTCTTGTGTCTTGAATATAAAATCTGCCTGCCAGTCTAATACATCCCTATCACCGCTGTGAGCCTTGGTGTGACAAGTGTAGCACAGAGGCATTGTAAGGTAGTCATTGGCCTTCATAGCAGTACCACCACCGCTGTGCGGTGAGTGCCTATGCTTTAGGTGATGCGCCACGATAGTATCATCCTCTATACCACAGTTCACGCACGGTAGCGTGGCTACCCAATTAAGGTAGTCCCTGCTCTGTGAACGCTTATGCTTTGGGATAGGTTTTCGTTTTTCCCTTGAAACATCCGGGCCTTGAAGTTCCCTAGAGAATTTCACAGGCATCTCCAGTGCAGGCTAACTCCTGACTTCCCGTGGTGTTGTCTTCTCCTTCTTTCACAGCGTACCAGTTTATATCTTTCAGCTTTGGAAACTCCTTATACTCTTTAGCAGTGATCTCCTCATAGGGGGCTGCTGTATAGGCGTGGGCATCATCCGCTTTAGGGAGAAAGCTGACTCCTGAGAGTATATCAAAGTTGTCATAGCACCAAGACCCTACCCTTAACCATTCGTTCTCAGCAACGTATATTGTAACAGATGGCTTGTGTTCACACCAGTGCAGGGCAAACTTCTTCCAAGTTTCTAGGTGGGAGATTGCATCTACCTGATCCTTGGTAACGGATGAAGCCGGTGCTTTCACAGCAAAGGAGAACACCAGAGCCTCTGAGTTGTAGGGGTCTTCCACGTAGGGAACCCCTGCTTCAATCAGGGCCTGATTCAACGGGTCTTTCTTGTCCTGTCTTACCCTGCGAATGTAATGTTTGGCAAAGGCGGGATGAAGGCCAGAACTGGCAACCCCTGTAAGCTGAGAGACTGTCCCCGAGGGCTTAACACAGGTGACCGCCACAGACTGTGGGATACCTATCTTTTTTGCCCATTCCTTGTTGGTTTCCACGGCGACCTTCTTTAGGTTGTCTAATTGAGAATCATTCGCATTTAGAATAGCCGGGCAATCATACACTCCAGTGAGGCTTACACCTAACAGCCTTTCCTCTTCTGCATTCTTTTTCCAGATAGGGCGAACATACCTGAAGTTAGTCAGGGTTGCTTGAAAGGTTCCAAGGATAGCAGCCAAGGCAACCTTACTCGCAACCGACGAGAGGGTATCATCCGGGCGTAGGATAACTTCTGAGAGGTTGCACAGGCCAAAGGGTCGAAGAACCACCTCAGAACACGGGTTACACCCAAACTCATAGGAGTTGTCCCGTCTTTCTGGGGCCATCTGTTGGGCAGCGGTACGGTTAAAGATACCCCGCTCACCGCTCTTGGACTCATAAAGGGCTATCCATTCACGCATGAAGATACCCATGTCTGGTTTCTCTGTGTAACAGACAGAGTTATTAGCCAAGGCTCTCTGACCATCCTCTAACCACCACTGACCCATCTTGGCCCGTTGCATACGCTCGTCGGTGAGGTTACTGAGGCTCAACTCAGCAGCCCTTCTAACCCCGCCGACTACCACAGCCTCCCCGTTATAGCACAGGAGATCATGGCACTCAATGCTGCTCAACCTGCGGCCAGAAGCATTTCGGAATATTCTAATATAGTTATTGAATAATCTTTCTAATGGTTCCGGGCCACTTGCCCTTCCCCCGAAAACCTTGAGGCGACTGCCTGCCATACGGATACGGCTGTAGTCCACATGGGGAATAGCCCCTGAGTACAGCAGGCTAACCAGTTCCCTCAGAGCGGTAGCCCATCCTATTTTTGAATCCCGCACTATTATGGTAGTGTCAGTTTCATGGAATTCATTGGCGACTTCTGGGAGTTTCCCGATATATTGCCTTTCCACAGAGAACCCTACCCCAGTACCACAGAGCAACACGTAGAGGTTCTCGTCAAAGGATCGGATATGGTCTACGGTGATGTAGCTACAGTTGTAGCCTGCCATCTCATCACGCTCTAACGCTCGACCACTGGTCATTAAAGCCCGCATGGAGGGCACTACATCCATCGTGAGCATAGCGGTTAACAGGGGGGCCGGGAAGACAGAGTGCCGTTCCCGCATGAAACTAGCGTAACGCTCTACTGTTTCTTCCCAAGTCTCCCTGCGCCCCTTCTCATCAAGATATCTTGCATACCTAGATTTATGGATAAATGATTGATACGGATTCATTCGCCAGAACAATGCTCACAAGTACCCAAATTTAGGCCCCGAGATATTGCATCATACAGGTTGCTCACAGGATACTTCTCACTGCTTGTCTCCCCGAGAATACGCACAAGATCGTCTGCTAGATGGGATATAAGCATTTCAATTTTTCGACTGTTACATGCTTCGCTGATACATTCAAACGATTTATCTACTGCCCATTCCCAATCTTCCTGTACTATATCTGGTTGGGCAGATGTGTTGAACTCTTCCATCGAAATTACTTCGCCTGACATGGGATGTCTCCATTAGTTAGCTTCTTCGACTGCATGAACCAGAAGCGTGATTAGGTCATCAAAGTCCAGTAGAGCATATATACGAGAGTTGTTCTTCTCGCCTATAGCAACTACTGGAATCTGGCCTTCTTTAGAACCGGCTTTAGCCTGCGCGTACCAGTCTTTCAGGTACTTGCTTAACTTTGCCCGGTACTTACATTCGATCCCCAAGTAGGGGTGGTCTACATCTAAATCTGTCTCACGGTCAGCCACACTGATCCGTCTGCCCCCTGATCTTTGGGCTACCCTACGCTCAAACCTTTTCCAGTTCTTATCCACTTTATTGAAGCCTCTTATTTGCCACTTCAAAATAGTTGGCATCTATTTCGCTACCTATGTATCGCCTACCCATTTTTTTAGCAACAACTGCGGTAGTCCCAGTCCCTAGAAATGGGTCGTAAATCAATTCATCTGGGTCTGTGAAAGACTCTAGTATTTTCTCAACTAATTCTTCTGGGAAGGTCGCTCTGTGGTTTTCCGTCGCGCTACGTCCCCTCCCAATTCTCCAAATGTCGGAAAGAGTTCCGCGCTTGAACGGAGCGCCCCTGAACTGTCTACTAATAGGGTAATCCTTCTCGAATATTAACACTAATTCAGTTTGACGGTTTAAGATATTCTCCCCTATAGCAGGTTGACCTACTTTCTTGTCCCAAATGATTATGTCCTTTAGACTCTCCGCATATTTACCAATTATCTGGAAAATTGCTCTTTTACTGCCCGTAACTATCTGAATTACATAAAAAACCCTATTACTGGTGCGTAATAACTCATCAATAACATCGCAGTGAAACTTTAGGTAGTCTTCTATCGGGAGGTTGTCTGAAAAGTTATCGTATTTTGTGCTTAACTCCCTTACTATTTGCCTAGAACAGTATTTTCCGTTCCTTATCCTTAAATTCATATTATACGGAGGCGAGGTAATAACTGTACCCAGAAAATTGTCAGGCATACGTGACAATGTTTCTAGGCAACTCTCATTAAATATTTGATTATCCATAAGGACGATCCGGTACCTGACTGTATTCATTATATTGCTTTTTCCACTCATTTCCCCCCATGCCTTCCCATTTACGATACATCTGGCAAGTGTAGCCTGTCCTACAGTATTCTTCATGGGTACACCCATTGCACGGGGCACTCTTTCCTTGCAGGAGATACAGTTCGTAGGTTTCAGCAGAAATAGTCATTAGAATGGCGGTTTCTCTACGCCGTCCACAACTCCAGAATCGGGTTCTCTCTTAAGGTCAGTTAATTCAGGCTCCAAGTCTTTGCCAATCAGTTTCTCTGGCACTTGATCCGCCATGAGGAGATTCATGCTTGCCATGTCCATCCACAGATCAATCTCACATTCAGCCATGTCCCAATGCCTTGCTTTTGATATCGAGATGTAGCAATCAGCGTCCAGTTCATCTTCTGAATAATAGCGTTGAAGGAGGATAACATTATCCACTCGATCTGTCAACTCCCCTGCACCCCTGATCGAAAAACGGTCTATTTTATCCTTTATTGAGAAGGATTTACGGGCATGGGCTACCAGAATAATATGCACTTCTAGGTCACGGGCAAGATCACATAAGCGACAAACTACATTCTTCTGCGCGGTGTAGTCATCGTGCCGGATTCCAGAGATGGTCATCAGGGAATCTACCATTACCAGATCAATACCGTAGTGGTCAATGGAGTAGCGGATGCCTGCTTCCAGTACATCCATGTTGATGGTTCCTTCCTTGTCAAAAAAGAACAGCTTATCTTTTGTCCATGCGTGAAGGGCTAACCCATGCTCTAGGTCTGGCTTTACCATCAAGGTGGCTTGTCTCCAGAGCCTGATTAACTGGGAGCGAGGAGACATCTCCAAAGATACAGAGAGAACCTTTGCCCCTTGGTCGATACATTTCAAGGACACTTGGGATAAGCACAGGCTTTTCCCTGATGAATTGACCCCGGCGAGGATCGTACACTCACCAGAGCGCAGTCTGAACTTGTTGTCTAGCACAGGCCACGGTAGCTTGTAGCCGTTTTTATCTTCCCCCAACAGATAGTAGTCCATGACCTGTTGTGTGAAATCATCAGCAGATCGGATTGACTGCTCTGACTCTATTCGCAGATAGGGGGCGAGGAGTTCTGGAACTAGGATGTCCTTATCCATCTATTCTATCCTTGTCTTCAAGCCTCCAACCGATATCCTTCATCACATCTGCTATGTCTTGAAGTACAGGGAGGGTGGATTCAATCAAGTGTCCCGCATCTTGCAGTTTAGTATACGTGTCAGCTTTCTTTACTGCGCGATGCAATTCCTCGATCTCTGATTCTGCCTGTGCTACAACGTCACTTACTTCCTTTTTTAGGCTTTGTAGCCCAGTATTCTGAGTCTTCCAATAAGAGGAGACAGCCATGTTTATCTCGCTTCCCTGATACGGGGTTCCACCAATGCCCTAAATCCTTTCGGGCCTTGGATAAGTAGATACTGTTCCAGTTGACCATTGCGAAGCCTCTACCATGCGCTCTAACATCTGGGAGAGTATGCTCAACAGCCTGTGGGTCGAATGTGTTCGCAGTATAATCGAACACTTCATTAAAGTCCACCTTTCTTTCATCTCGTACTTCATTCTTGTCATCCATTCCTTGGACATCAAGATACACCTTCCAACATCTGGCGAGGGCTGTCTTCTTCTCCAGTTCTGGTACGCCCAGTTGCCGTAGCCTGCCAATATTGTTTATAATCCGATGCAGATATGTTTCTTTGTCGAACCATCCGGTTTTCTTTCTGTCTACAATACACTTACGCTCCACTGTTTTCACATGACGCACGATGGTACGTAAGGTTTTTTGTGCTTTCCATAAACTTATTTCTGCCACTCATACCCCCTAGTATATGATTATTGTTATTACGAGTACATACCCAATAAGGGGTATATTATATATCCACAAAGAGATATAGACAACAGCTACAAGAGTATGCTATATTAGCATTTACTTATGGACATTTACCTTATAAATCAAGGAGATAAGCGAAAAAGGTTACTATAGTAGGACTATGTGAAAAGCCGGATGTTGGGCCGGATAAGAATTGGGATGGTGGAACCCGCAACCCACAGAACCCACCACTTTGTGCACCGCTATGACAGGGGGCGGGAGACAAAACACGGGAATGTGATATATGTAAAATCCATCCTACAGGATGCCGTGACAATAGACACAGAGTACCTAGATGTAATAATATTCAGGGTATATCACTATGCCCTGTCAAAAAGACAACTATGCTTAAAAAAGGAGTAAACTATGGTGTTATCAAGGAACATGAGAGCAGTGGACAGAATGTTTGATCGTATTATGGATGTCACGGGAGCAGTTACACCCTTCCGGGCGGTGGAAACCGTATTTGATAATCTTGAACGGGCAATCCCACAGGAAGATGGCGCAACCTTTACCTATTATAAGATGGTGCCTGTACAATTCCGGGTAGAGAATCAGCCCGATGGCAGCGTACACTACAACGTGATAAAGGAAGATGCGGAGTCCGAACAAGACCAAGGGTGAGGATGCCATTGATTGGGTCTGGACTACACTCCACGCCGCACGGGGGCCTATCTCTTACGCTTATGTATTAAAACGATTCACCTCACGGCCCGATCTATACAAGGGAGAACCTGCTGATACATTGCACAGGATATTTTCACGATGGGGAATGCACAAAGCACAGGATGGGATGATCCGGAGGATAAAAAGCACAGGCGAGCGCACAGGAGGCACAGGAACCTAGTCCAAAAGGATACCAAGTTTAAGGGTTATAGACACAAACCCCTAACGGCCTATAAACGAAATAAAAAGGTTGACATTGATATAGACCTATGATTTAATCCCGTCATGCTGAAAATTAGCACAATGACGGGCAAGTTAAAGGGTATCCCGGCAATAAACACTAATACCCTAACTAACGAATTCTGTCAGAAAATGCACAGTAGCAGTCCACAGTGTATCTGCACAGACTGTTACAGCTTCGCTATGCTACAAGGTAGCCGAAAAAACTGTCAACCGGCATGGCAACTAAACAGTGATATATTAAGTAGTGATTTGTTAGGCTATCCACTACCACAATTTAATAGCTTATATGTTAGGTTTGATGGTCACGGAGAATTAATAAACGAAACACATTTTATTAATTACCTATTAATCACAGAACATAATCCTAAAACTACGTTTACACTGTTTACAAAGCGCCACAAGCTAGTTAAACGTGTATTGGAAACACGGAAAAAACCACAGAACTTAATACTGGTGTATTCAAATCCCATTGTGGATAGAATCACAGACAAAAAACCACGGTATTTCAGCAAGGTATTCAATACCACCACAGAAAAAAGCACACGGGACAATTGCACGGGTAGAAAATGTACAGAGTGTTTAGCGTGTTATCGGTTTGACGGGAATTCTGTTTTAATTGAGCAGAAAAAGAAAAGAGCATAAAAAAAGACCCCGGCTAACCGGGGTCAATTTGAATCAAGTTTACTTTTTCTTGTCCCATTCTACCCTTGCAATGAACACTAGGCCATCAATTACGGGTTGTGCCTGATTTATTTTGTAATTTGTGGTGTCCCATTTTCCCGGAACCAGAAACAAATTAGCAGAGTCCGAAACATATGTGCCGGAATCTTCACGTTTTCTTATTTCGATCTCTTCGTACAGATTAGGGCCACAATTCCACCCTAGCGGAGAAGATAGAAACCAGTGAAATTCCTTTACTTTTTTGGGATCATCCAAGTCCCACGCATCTGCTATTCCCGGGTAAAGGATAAGGAATCGTTCAATATTTTCCTTTGTTTCATTAAGCATAGAAAATCCTTACTGTTTACACAGTGGTTAAGGTTGCCAAATTGTTAAAGAACACGCTCGAACAGCAAGCTATAAAATGCGCGTTAGCGCATCCTTTAGTATGACAGAATGACACAGTAATATCTAGCCCAATTCTGTACCATTGCACAGAAAAAGCACAAGTATTATTTATAGGGGCATAAATAAAATTTATCACGGCACGACACAGAAGCACGGGGTAATATAATAATATAAGCAAATTCTAATGTTGTGATCCAAAGATTAGAAAATTCTAATATTTCAGAATTAAAATATAACCAAATTCTAATATAGCCAATTTAGAATATAATAATTTGCTAATATTCAGAGTTTAGAATATAATTAAATTCTAATATACCCCGGCAAAAAAAGCGCCCGGTTAAGAGCGCTCAGATTTTAATCCCCAGACCAGTCTGTATATCTTACCTCAAATCCTAGCATTCGGATTGTGGTTAGATCGTTACCGGTTAGGGTTTTAGTGCCCCGGATAAGCGCAAAATGAGCAGCGTTACCATTTTCCGGTTTAGCCCTTAATTCGCCTTTTATGCGAACCCGGCTGATCTCAACAACATAAAAATTACCTTTCATAGTATTACCTCTTAAAAAAACGCGCCCGGTTAGGGGCGCGTATAGGGGTTAAAAGAAAAGAATCAAAAGCAATAAAACAATAATTATCGTAATTCGCATTCTAGCATCTCGAAATCAATCATATTTGAACTTTTAATCTGATTAATTTGATGCTCAAGTAATTGTGCATGGTTTAACGCTTCGTCAGTAACAACCTGGTTAAGTATTTCTAGATCATTAAGTAAATCAGTTTTGTCCCGCTTTTCTGAAGTTCTCAAGCAATCTTTTAACCAGTGTGATGCCGTGGGGTCTTGTAAAACTTGTGCGCGCGTAATCATGCTGCAAGTGCCTGTAAGACTTCAGGCTGATTTAATGCCTGGGCGTATGCTTTTGCTTTAGTTTTACCTATGCGACCCGTGAGGTTAGAACTAGCAAGCCCAGAACCTAAACCCGACATATCGCGTGAAGAGAATCGATCTGCAATCCATGTGGCGTCCATAAAAGACCCGTACCATGTATTGTGTCTCGCTTCTGCATCAACCTTGCAAGGTTTAGAGTTTGCCATTTTAATATAGCGCTCTAGCTTTTGCGTATTTTTCGCTATCTTTTCCTTGTTAGCAAAGTCCGCAAACAAAACGTTTTTAAAATAGTTGTGTTTTTCATAGGTGTTGCATCTAGTCTCAATTAGCGCGGTTAGTTCCCGCGCCTTTTGATCATAATTTAACCGTTTTGCAATTGTTTCAGCAAATTGCTCGTGATTAAATAAACCCCTATGGGAAACATTGCCTAGATACCATTCTGTTTTGCCGAGCAGCAAATTCCATTGATTAAAACAAGCTACATCTTCTGGACTTTCGCCCGCTTTTGTAGACTTGCTAACGCCCGTCATAATGGTAATGTATTGAGCGATCTTTGCATCTTTAACCTCAATATCCTTATCTAGTTTGACCCGCGCCCAGATAGAATGACCATTATTTATAACGCCCGCCATATGTATCTGTAGCTCTAGATAATTAGCTAGTTCCAGATAAGCCTTATAAACTTGTTCAGGCTGATGCAATTTATAATCTTTCCCGACTATGTTTAGGAAGTTATCTTTTGCATTGCGCCTAATTAAGTCTTTAGGTGTTGAACCAGGATTATCCTTGTTCCATTGTTCGCGCTCTCTATGATCCTTGAAAAACATATCGGTATCAGTAGACTTTTTTCCTTTGCTATCGATAGTAATTAGCTTCTGTGCCCTATCAATCTTTTCTAGTTGCTCGTTGTAGAGAGCTTCTGTCGCGTAGGTAAAAGTAAGACCCGCTTGTTCTAGAGATTGCGTTATATCGCTAGGATTATCTAGCGCGGTAACGTTTCCATAAAACAATGGTGCGGTTTGTCTATCATTGCTAACAATGTTGGGGTTGATAACCCCAGAAGTTACAATTTGATTAAACATAACAGTTTCCTTTTCCGGGCGAATAACAACAGAATCCCCAACCGCCCGAAAGGCCGGAGATTAAGAAAAACCCTAATTTTAAAAGAGCCAACCTGCAGGTATACCGTCTCAATAAATACTTAACCCATCAATGGGTCATCCAACCCTAGGGTTCTATCTGTCGGGCATACCGTGCTGCTTGATAAGGTTTGCAGCAACCCGATTATTTCATATCCGGGCGGAAAAGACCAGAAGAGAGGTTGACCTATTAATAACCCCGTAAGCATATCTACATGGGGATTGCAAGCAATTTATTTCACCTTGATACCTTGACATTGTGACTGCATTAATATAGGGGCCGCACACAATCACAAGCATATTGTGGCTCAAATGTCAATACTGTGTAATCTAAATGAGAACAATTCGTATTCGCAAGTGTAAATGAGACGCATTCGCATTCTCAAACGTAGACGCAAATGAGAATGATTCGCATTCAGGCCCCAGTATCCGGTAATATTCAAATATTAGAATATGCTAATACTGGCCCAGACCGGCCCCACCCCCTTTTATTTTTAAAATCGAATTCGATATCCACCCCACTCACCATCGGGGGGGTAAAAAGACTCTAAAAACTAACCCATTGATAACAAAGGAATATTAAGATGGCAATGATACCAAATGGACCCCCACAAGGCCCCGCTATGGGGGGAGGCCCGTCACAGGCAAACCCTGAAGCCCTTGCGGCGGAACTTATGCAGGTAATGCAGAGAGCAGAGCAAATCCTAGCCCAACTGGAAGCTATGGGCGTAGACCCCGCACAGTTGATGGGAGGGCCTGCCCAGGCTCAACCGCAGGGTACCCTACCGGGTATGGATGAAATAGCCGCCACGGGCGGTATGCAGGCTCCTGCGGGGTTAATTGCGTGAGGACTGGAAAACAGGAATCCTTCATTGAGTCCTATTGTCAGACAGGCAACGCAACGAAGGCAGCGGTACAGGCAGGGTATTCGGAAGCGACTGCGAAGCAGCAGGGCCATGTACTCAAGAATAAGTTCAAGAGGGAGATCGAGGACAGGATCAAGAAGATGGTTCAGGACTCTGTTCCTGCCGCGATGAGTCAGATCAGCCAACTGGCGCAGACTGCTACAAGTGAGCAGGTCAGGTTAGCTGCGTCCAGAGATATTCTGGATCGGGCAGGATTGAAGCCACCTGAGAGGGTCGAGCAGAAAATCTCCCATGAGGACAAATCCACCGATGAACTACGAAAAGAACTGGAGGCTCTAACTGGTTCCACTGAACCTGAGATCATACCAGAACTGGTGAACTAAATGGCAAACGAAGACAAATTTAAAGCAAAAAGAACCCCTTCAAGAGGAACCCCAAGGGGAGGCACCATGGGTTATGGGGCAAAGAAGAAGAAGAAAAGAACCGTTGCTAAAGGGTATGTGCAGACAAAGGGAAAGCGCAGCACTGATGCAGGCGTAATAGAAGCAAGGTACGCCAGGAACCCAGGAATGGGCAAGCCAATAAAGCACGGGGATGTGAATTTTGACAAGTGGCTAAAGGGCCTTGAATGGGATGCCCGCGCAGGAAAACTCAAGAAGAAGTGGAAGCGAGGCCCTGATTCAGGGAGAAGGCACCCGGATCACTAATGGCTCACGTTTCATCTTACAGTCAGGAAGATGAAGATGGTATCTTCCTATATGATAGGCACAAAAGAAGGATAGGAGGCCCATATCCTTCTAATGATGCCGCTGACGCAGCAAGCAAAGCGGCTTCTGATGAGTTAGGGGAGGCTCCTAGAGAAGCCTACAGAGAGTTCTTCCGCCAGAATAACCCCGGAATACTTGGAGGCCAATCTCCAATACCTGAAACATACCGGGGCCTTTATGCTCCCCCGTTGGCCCCCGGATTATTGGATTTACCTCTAAAAGAGAAGAAGGGTTCCCCCCTTGATGCGTTTATCTCTCCCGCCGAGAGCCAATATCAGCAAATGAGTGGTTCTACTTTTGACCCCCTGTTAGGGAGCGACAGCCCTATAAATTACGAGGCATTAGGCATTATCCCCACAGAGGCGTACAATAACCTATTCAATACAGACTTTGTTACAGATATAAGGAAGCCTAGATTAGACATTCCCATAGACACCGGATGGAAGAACAGGCCGCAAGGGTTTCCGGCAAACATGGAGGATGTCAAGGTAATAGATTCTGATATAGAGGATATTATACGAAGCGCTGCTGACAAGGCAGGAGTCACGGCGGCTTACACAGATGGTCACAGAACTCCCGAACAGAACGCTATTGCAGGAGGAAGCAGGGTATCAAAGCACCTGACCGGTAATGCTTTTGATCTGAAGCTGTCAGGGGATTACGCGAAGGACTGGCTATATTACACCTTACTCAGGGCTGCCTTGTCTCCTTTAGGTTATGGGGTAGTATTCTTTCCTGATCCTGACAAGAACCATATTCATATACAGAAACCCAGGAAGGGAGAATGAATGCCCATTCAACGTTGTACCTTAAAGAGCGGAAAGAAAGGATGGAAATACGGGAAATCCGGTAAATGTTATGCACGTAAATCCAGTGCTGAAAAGCAAGCCAGAGCAATTCACGCAAGCGGCTACAAAAGCAGAACTAGAAAAAGCAGTTGAATTAGCCAGACTAATACGGCAGCGGGAACGATACAATAGGATCGACAACTATGATCCGTACCCCTACCAACTGGCTTTTCATTCTACAGGGGCTTCCTGTAATCAACGGCTTTTGATGGCTGCTAACCGCATAGGAAAATCCTATTGCGGGAGCATGGAGATGTCCTACCACCTGACTGGATTGTACCCAGAGTGGTGGGCAGGAAGAAGATTCACCCAACCCATTGTAGGTTGGGCGGGAGGAGTTTCAAACGAAACCACCCGTGACATAGTACAGTTTGAATTATTGGGTTCCCCCGATGATCCAGAGGCTTTCGGGTCAGGCACCGTGCCAAAAAAACACATAATAAAGACCGAACGTAAGCCCGGTGTTCCCAACGCCAAAAGCGTAGCCCTTATTCGGCACGTTTCCGGGGGTAACTCATCTTTATTCTTCAAAGCCTACGAAATGGGCATTGAGAAATGGCAGGGGAGGTCTGTAGACTGCATCTGGCTAGATGAGGAGCCAAGCAGGGAACTATACTCCCAAGCAGTAACGAGGACTCTGGACCGTAAGGGCATGGTATATATGACCTTTACGCCGGAGCAGGGGATGACAGAAACTGTAGCCTCCTTTATGAACAACATAAAGCCGGGCCAGTCTCTGGACAACGCTACATGGGATGATGCTTCTGAGAGAGTCATGTCTATGAATGGTAACCCCGGACACCTGAATGAAGCGGTCATGGAGCAGATTATCTCCTCTTATGCCCCGCACGAAAGGGAAATGAGGAGGTATGGAAGACCCTCTATAGGCTCTGGGCTTGTATTTCCAGTCCCAGAGGAGAAGGTAATCACTGATCCCATCGAAATACAGGATCATTGGCCCCGTATATGCGGGATTGACTTTGGTTTTGACCATCCTACGGCCTGCGTATGGGCTGCATGGGACCGGGAAGAGGATGTGTACTATGTTTACGACTGTTACAGGCAGGCAAAGGCTCCGCCTGCTGTTCATGCCCAGATTATACGCAACAGGCCCAATTTTATCCCCGTTAGTTGGCCCCATGACGGCAATAGACGAGATTCTATGGGTAATCCTGGTCTAGCGGAACAGTACCGTAATTTAGGTTGTAATATGCTCCCTTTTCATTTTGAAAACCCCCCTGCTTTAGGGGAGAAGAAGGGTGGCAACTCTATAGAGGTCGGAATTATGGATATTCTCCAGAAAATGGAGAACGGGCAGTTGAAGGTGTTCTCCACTTTAGGAGAATGGTTTGAAGAGTTCCGAATGTACCACAGAAAAGAGGGGAAGATTGTTCCTTTAAGGGATGATCTTATGTCGGCTACAAGATATGCGCTTATGGCTATGCGCTTTGGCGTATCTGGTAACGACCCACAATGGACAAAGGATTTAGAATATCAGAATTATGGCATCATCTAAAATTACAGAAGAAGAACTGGTCACAAGAATTAGGGGAGAAATAACCGATTCTTTGGGCTATTTGGGAGATACTATATCCCAACAGCGCGAAAAGGCCATGCAGTATTACTATGGTCTTCCCTTTGGTAATGAGGTTGATGGCCGTTCTCAGTTTGTAGATACAACTGTTGCAGACACTATAGAGTGGATAAAGCCCTCTTTGATGCGTATATTTGCCTCCGGGGATAACATGGTGGTTTTTGAACCGCATGGACCCGAAGATGTAGAAGCGGCTAAACAGGCTACTGATTACGTAAACTATGTATTCCAGAAAGATAACAATGGATGGGAGATTCTCTATTCATGGTTTACAGATGCTCTTCTGTCTAAAAATGGGATTCTAAAGGTCTGGTGGGATGAGACTAATGAACACAATCGAGAGGAATACTCAAACCTTACTGATGATGAACTAGCTGTTCTGGTTAATGACCCTCTGGTAGAAGTCATAGAGCATACAGCCCCGGGCGAAACATACGAGGATTACGGAGAGGAGTACGCAGAAGGCCATCATGTAGTTATCAGCAGGGACTTGAGCAGGGGTCGTATTGCAGTAGAGTCTGTTCCCCCCAGTGAGTTCCTGATATCTAGGGAATCAAAAACCATTGAAGATTCTCGTTTCGTATGCCATAGGGTGATAAAGACTCTCTCTGAGTTACGCGAGATGTACCCTGATAAAAACCTAGATGTAGAGGATATGAAAGGTGGTGGGGATGACATGGCAACCTTCTCAGGGGAAAGACTGGAAAGGTACATGTTTGACAAATCCGCCAAATACTGGGAAGGATGGGGCGGAGATGATACCTATGGAGAAGACGGGTTAAGGACTTATTGGCTGCACGAATCTTACATCAGGACAGACTACAATGGGGATGGTATTACAGAATTAAGGAAGGTCTGTACCGTGGGTTCACTTGTCCTTGCTAACGAAGAGATAGATCGGATTCCATTTGTATCAATCACCCCAGTAAAAATTCCGCACAAGTTCTTTGGCCTTTCGGTTGCAGACCTTGTTATGGACTTACAGTTAATCAAGAGTACATTGTTACGAAATCTCATGGATAACATGTACAACCAGAACTTTGGCCGATATGCGGTTCTGGAAGGACAGGCAAATCTTGATGACCTCCTGACCCAAAGACCGGGCGGAGTGGTCAGAGTTAAGTCTCCAAATGCTATTACCCCACTAGCCACACCTTCCTTGGAACCCTATTCCTTCCAGATGCTTGAATACATTGATGGGATACGAGAGTCTCGCGCAGGTGTAAACAAATACTCTCAAGGACTCAACGATAATGCCCTTACTTCTCATACTACTGCTACTGCTGTTAATTCTGTAATGACTGCTGCTCAGTCCAGAGTAGAACTCATTGCCAGAAACTTTGCAGAGACAGGAGTTAAGGACTTAATGCTTTGCATTTATGAACTCCTCCAGAAGAATCAGGACAAGGAAAGAGTTGTTAAGTTGAGAAATGAATGGGTTCCGGTACGCCCAGACATGTGGAGAGACAAGATGGACTGTACCGTAGCCGTTGGCCTTGGACACGGAAATAAAGACCAACAGCTTATGCACCTCACCTCCATGCTTCAATTTGCCGGAGAAGCCATGAAGGGAGGGCTGAAGATAGTCAGTGAGAAGAATATGTACAACATGGGGGCCGCTCTATTAAAGAACATGGGCTTCCAGAATGTACAGGACTTCCTAACTGACCCTGAACAAGCACCTCAAGAAGAAGGGCCATCTCCAGAGGAACAAATGGCTCAGATGGATATGCAGCTTAAACAGAAGGAACTTGAAATAAAGGCTGCTGATGTTCAGGTGAAGATGCAGAAGATTCAGCAGGAGTACCAGAAGGACGCAGTAGATGCACAACTGAAGGTACAGGAACTGAGTCTTGAGCGAGAACAAAATAGGGCTGTAGCTTTAGGAGATACATAGTGGGTAAGCGCGTAAAAACTGGACCTTATAAAGGCTCTAACCAACATAGGAGAAATCTTATGAGTAAGCGCACTTTTGATATTACCCCTGAACTTGGCCCTACAGGCGGAGGAGGCAAGCATCCCCGGAAGTTATTAGCCGAGAAACGTGCTGCAAAGAAAAAACTGAACGCAGAGAAAGAGCTAAAAAAACTGATAAGGCAGTAAGTATGACACCTGACGAAAGAGAACGCAGGGCTAAAGCCCTGATGAATGACCCGCTGTTTGTGGAGTCATTTGAAGCATTAAGAAAAGAATTATTGAGCGAGTGGGAGCATAGCGGTTCCCACGACATAGATGCGAGAGAATCCATCTGGTTAGCAATAAGGCTGCTAGAAAGGATACACGGCCATATAAGGTCCATTGTAGAGACAGGACACATGGCTGAAGTATTAGACAAGCAACACCCTTACTTATAGGAGAATTAGAAAATGGCGGATACGCAAGAAGCCCCGCATCCTGCTACAGAACCAATCCCCGCATTAGGGGGGAGCGTAACTGAAGCACAAGAGGCGTTACTCAGCCTACTGGACCCTGAAGAGGAAAAGCCACAGGAGGAGGAAGCCGAGCCTACTGAAGTTGAAGAGTCTCAACCCGAAGAGGAAGACGAATCATTGGAAGGGGAGTCCGAGGAGGAAGAAGATGTTAGCTCTGAGGACACTGATGAAAGCGAGGAGGAAGTGGAGGATTTGTACGCAGTCACCGTAAATGGTGAAGAGCATACAATACCCCTTGACGAACTCCTAAAGGGATATTCGCGGCAGTCAGATTATACTAAAAAAACCCAAGAACTGTCTCAACAACGGCGCGAAATGGAAACACTCCAAGAACAATGGGGTTCCGAAGTAGCGCGGATTCAGGCAGAAAGACAGCACTATATAAATTCTTTAGAATCTGCTGTGCAAAGTTCCATAGGTCAGCTTGACCAATTTGCCAACATAAACTGGGATCAACTGAAGGAGGATAACCCTCTTGAGTTCATTACCAAGCGTGATGAATACAGAGAAGCCCAAGAACAAATACGGCAATATCAGGGTTATCAGGCCCAAGCGGCGCAAGAACAAAAGGTTGCCCATGCAAGGATGGTACAGGAAGAGCAGGGTAAACTTGTGGAGATATTACCAGACTGGGGGAAGGCTTCACAGAGGAGAGCTATTGGAGAAGAAATCAAAGCCTACGCTATTTCTGAGGGCTACAGCCCGGAAGAGATACGAGGGCTTGTAGACCATCGTAACTTCTTAACGCTTTACAAAGCCATGAAGTACGACAAGGCATCCTCTCCAGAAGTTGTCAAGAAGAAGGTGAAGAATAAACCCCGTGTGATACGTTCTGGCCGTGGAACAGACAATAGAGATGCTGAGAAGTCACAACGTGCTGAACAAATGAAACGTCTTCGGGGTACAGGCCATGTTGATGATGCGTCTGCGCTTTTAGAGGATTTTATAGACATTTAACTAAGGAGGGAAAACGCTATGGGCGTTCCTACAAATACTAGGGAAACCTATGGTGCTATAGGCATCAGGGAAGACCTA
>Ga0080013_1003348_pt1 | contig 17076 bp, 34 predicted proteins | sample ETNvirenome_6_85_FD_69236 | JGI IMG/M metagenome (GOLD analysis project Ga0080013, IMG submission 69236) | Marine viral communities from the Pacific Ocean - ETNP_6_85 (SPADES assembly) (version 2) | ecosystem: Environmental > Aquatic > Marine > Oceanic | place: Pacific Ocean | collected 2013-06-19 | reverse complement strand
TTGAACATTTAATCCAAGTTCAGTACATAACTCAATCGCCTCGTCCATATACTTATAACCTTTTAGACCGACTTTAATTTCTTTCATTTGGTCAAGAACAGATTTAATCCATTTTTGATGACACATAATTAAATGTCCTTTTGCCTTTTGCCAAATCATAAGTTGGTCAAACTCTTGTTTAGTACAATTTAATTGCCTATCTCTACAATACTCACGACCAATTAAATCTAACTTATACTCGTCGTTCCACTCTCTTGCATAAGAAGTTTGATTATCACTTCCACCACTCGTTCCTAAATATTTGTCATTTGCGTCACAAAATTTAGTTTGGTGTGGATTGGATTGCTTATCTTCCATTTCAATATTAATATCTGGATTGCAACCCTCTTGTGCTTTGAGTTCATCTCTAAAATAAGCATAACCAAAGTCTTGCGACTTGTTATACTCTTGTCCGTCAATGTTGCCGTCAAGTTTAAAGTTGAAGTGTTCACTTATTCTTGCGTCAACCATTTTAGGTTTATCATTTTCGTCACGTTCTTCCTTTTGACCCATATAACCAAAATGAAAACAGCTATCTGGTGCAATAGTATTTACGTTATCAAACTTGTTCTGTAAATATCTTGCCATTTTTACATCTTCTTCGGTGTATGTTCTTCTAACAATAGTATGGGCTAAATCCCATGCCTTATCTTGAAGTGGTTTCATATTTTCTCTTGCGACAAAATACTTCTCTTTCTCTTGCGTATCTTCTGCCTCTATATGCACACGCATACGATTAGCAATCTTGTTCCGATACTCTTGGTTTAGTCTTAATCTACTCATAGTTATTTCTCCTTTTGTTAAAAATAAATTTATATACCCCTTGACATTAATAGTCAATAGGATTATATAAGATATTAATTAATATGAACAAAAACTATTAATAATATAGACGCATTTGCCAAGTGGCAGTACAAAAACGCACTTGGCAAAGCACAGGAAGAAATTATGATTTATACAAATTGTACAATCTGTGATTGTATTCCCAAACCAGATGAATGGTCTATTCAAGTAATGGGGGTATGCATTGATTGTGGATAGTATTTGGTTTTATCCAATAATGGGAATTGTTTTTGTGGCAGTTTTATATTGGTTTAATCAAACTTAAAGACTTCAAGCTTTCAAGCTTGAGCCCTGATCCACTGGGTAGCTCCCCGCGCGATTTGATCACCGCGCTAACGATGGGCATTTAAATATGCTGGGTGGATCTGGGGTCAAGCAATTATACAATATGTTGAGCATGCTAAAGATTGCTTGGCCAAACTTGAGCCCTGATCCTATGCGGTGGTACTATATACCATGGTCCCGCTAGGGTCTGGGGTCAAGCAGAGAGAAAACTGGGCAGACTAAACCAGCAATGGTAGGGAGTCGTAATCCTGTATTCTCTGCAAGGCCATAGAATCATTCTACTGATGGGGGAATTAAACCCTATACGTAGAGGTAAGGCTTCTCCGAATCGTATATTCGGATAATATCTGTTAATAACAATTGCGAGCCACAGGCCCTCTTCGCACTTTAGAATGATTCTAATCTACAAGCCTGCAAGCCTTCAAGCGGGTGGGCCCGCCCAATAAAGTACAAGAAAAAAAATTTACATGTTGACAGGTCCCGGGCTCTGGGATATAATAGGATTTAGAAAGAGGTAAACATGCAAATAGAAAAACCAAAAAAGAAAAAAGTTAAATGGCACGGACAGGATATTATCCTGCCATTCGATTGTTCTGTATACCAGGACAAAGAAATAGAAATCGCTAATAGATTCAGTGGTGAAAAAACTAAGATGCCGGGCTATGCTGCCAGCGTCTATGATACCATCATTGGAGCGGAGCGCTTTGAGTCATGGGACATTGTCCGGGCTGGCTTAGACTGGTTCAAGAAGTACTTTCCAAAACAATATATGGTAGTTCTGGACTGATGAATAAATATACAATAGCACAAATCATGAAGGCCTGGGACGCTGCATATGGTGAAGATATGCATCAAGAATACCCGGGCTTCATTCAAAAACTACAGCAAGATGATTCATAAATCATTTAAACAATTAAACGCTGAGCGCGCCGCAATGCGCGCCCGGCTATCGGACTACCTGTTACTAAAAAATTCAAAAAGAAAAAAATATAAAAAGAGCTCAAGCGCCCGAGCGGGTGGGCCCGCCCATAAAGAATCAGGCAACAAGCAAACAAGCTTGACAGGCTGCAAGCTCTAGGATATTATAAGATTTATGAATAAGAAAGAAGCGAAAGAAATAACCGGAGGGCTGTCGAAGCCATCCAAAATGCCTGGACCAGCGTACAACCTGCCGGCCAGTCAATGTATAACAGGCCAGAAGCTGGTGAAGGTGCCGGGCTCAGTGTGCGCGGGCTGCTATGCCCTGAAGGGCCGGTATAGATTTTCCAATGTACAAGCTGCATTAAATAGAAGACTGAAGAGTCTGAACCATCCGGACTGGATTCGCGCTATGGTTGTATTAATCGATGATGCGCCCTGGTTCAGATGGCATGACTCAGGAGACCTGCAAGGGCCCGAGCATCTTAAAAAAATTTTTGAAGTGTGCAAGCTTACACCGTCAACGCAACACTGGCTCCCGACCCGGGAAGCCGGCATGCTTAAGCTCATGGATCCTGACATAATACCGTCAAATTTAATTATTAGAATGAGCTCACATATGATTGATCAACAGCCGGTGAAATTCTGGCCGTGGACGTCGAGCGTTAATAGCTCAAGCAAGACCTGTCCGGCCCTGGATCAGGGCAACAGCTGCCGCGACTGCAGAGCATGCTGGGACCGGAGCGTGAGCAATGTCACATACCCCAAACATTAGAATGATTCTAAACTACACTTCCAAACCGGAACCAGTTCGGGTTCAGATTACAAGCGCTCGAGCACGCGCGCGCAAGCCTTCAAGCCACAAGCCAAGGGCTCAAGCCGGGTCCCTGAGTCCACAAGCTCTAAGATCCGTGAACCAGGGTACAAGCGTACAAGCTGGTCCAGGGCACAAGCAACAAGGACAAAGGTATTTTTTTTATGCTTAATATGAAAAGAAATCTGGTGAGGAGAGAACCTCACTTTATAGTGATTTGTAGCTGTAGTAGATTTTAACTCAACAGTGAAAAAGTTCCCAGAAGGAGCGTAGCCCAATAAATCAGGAGTGCCAAATAAAGCCCAGTTTTCCAGTCTGGTCCACGAAATTGTGGGAGTTTCATCTTTTAATTTCTTCCAAAGTTTTCGCTCAGGAAGTTTTGAGATTCTTCTAGAATTCACCACTACCTAAACTGTTAAATTTTACCAATTATTTTACCCATACGAGCTCTTTCTGGTTCGGCTACGATGACCAATCTATGGGTCTCTCGATCACCAATAACTCTGTTTTCTAATAGATTAATTTCCTTAATGTCCATCATCTGGCCATTAGGTAATTGAATCTGAACCCGTGCTTCACCACTTGTCGGGCTTAGAAAAAACTTATCCAAAGCTTGTCTGAATGACTTTCCGTTTAACATTCTAGTTTGCAATATACAAGAAATATTATATAGTTGCAACATTATGGGATTACCCAAAGCATTAACACCTAAACAGATTAAATTTGCACAACTACTGGTCTATGGAGTTGAGGGGATGCCTATAACTAAAACGGAGGCTTATAAACTGGCTGGATTCAGCGAAGATGCTAGGCAGTTTTCAAAGCTAACTAACCCAAAATACTACCCACTAATATGCGCTTACATCGAAAAGCTACGAGACGAAGTAAGGGAAAAATATGACATCACATTTGATAATCATATTACTGAGTTAGGTAAGATTAGGGACCAAGGAAAAAAAGACGGTAAGAATCTAGCCGCAGCTGCTACTACTGAAATAGCTAGAGGCAAAGCTGCTGGATTTTATATAGACCAAAAACTAATTCGTCATGGTAAAATTGAGGATATGAATCTCAATGAACTATACGAAAAAATGAAGACTATTAAGGAGCGTAATGAGAGAATACTGGATGCGCAACAACTATTGGAGCGAGGAAATGCCAAACAAAAAGAAGAAAAACAAAAAGAAAAATCTCAAGAAGAAAAAGAAAAGAAAAGTAGTGAAGAAGAAAAAGAAACGTTAGACGTTTAATTTTTCATCTTAATTATACGACTTCAGGAAACATTATAGACTATGTTTCCTGAAATACATAGTCGTGTTTGAGAAGTACCGTAAAAAGGATACGCCAAATGGCGCAATTTAGAAGGGAACATAATAATACTGCCTTCATCTTCTTGACTTAAGTAAATTCTATGGGACATAGATGCTCCAAAAATATTCATATGAGTAAATTCAAAAGTTCCAGCACACTGGTCCTTTATTTTCCGACTATCATAGGGAATTTTCATCCAAATAGAATAACTATAAATCCCATCGTGAATATGATTGGGAATAAACTCACCCTGACGCTGAACATTAACCCATGGTTTTTCTAAAACATAAGGAGCATTCTTGCTAAGAATTCCTGTATGACCAAGCCCTGGGAAATATTCATCGTAATAATCCTTTGTTTTTAAAACAAATTCAGTTAAATTTTTTATATTTTCTGGATTAGAAAGATAATAATGAGGAGTCACACCCGGTCCTACTAACCCTGAAATCATTCTAGGATTTTTCTTTTCAGCTTTTTTGCACTCCTTTAATAAACTTTGATAAAGTTGAGAAGGAAGTTTTCTACGTACAAATCCAAAATTATTAAGTAATACTCGATGGGGTTTTTCGTTAAATGAATTAGACGTTTATTTTCTCCATTTTTGTAATACACCCGATAGGGAGTATGTTCCTGTCAGAAAATACTTCATCTTTCTCATCATAACTCGCAAACGTCCATACAAACTTTTTCGTTTTTTTGTAGACGTACCCGAAGGATACCATCTTTGAGCATTCAAATCTATCAAACTCTTCCCTAGTGGCGTGGCCTCCATCTGCAGTAATATCCAGCCAGGAGATTTTGTAGAAATAGTATTTCGCTTTGTTGATTTTGACATGCTTATATTTTGATTTTTTTCTGAACATCATATTGTATACCCTTATTTTAATAAATCATAAATAATTTATTTTTAAAATCATTGACTCGCGTCCCTTATATCGTTGGTATTGCTAGCTTTTTGAACATCCTAGACCAAATAGGAAAACCTATAAGATACAAAAACGAGCGAATAAGTGTTGGTATTGCTATCTCATTTTTTTTGTATCCAATTGTATCCTGACTAAAGATACAAAAACGAGCGAATAAGTGTTGGTATATAACAATAATAACTTTTGTATCCATTGTAACCACTTTTGAAAACTTTTTAAAAAAATTTTTTTATTTTATAGAAAAAAGGGTATACAAAGGGTATAATACTCAAAATATGGCTAATTTGCTCGCTAATCTATTCATTATTTGTATCTTTACCGTTTGGTTGTTCTTTCTTCTCCCTGTAGTATTGATCCACTTTCTTAAGGAATGCGTGTTGACACTGGACAAATTCCTTGTCCGAAACCTCAAAGCGTTGAAAAAACTTATCTTTAGAACACATTAAAATCACACCCTGTTGAATCTTAGTACCATACACATAGTTGTGTGCCATTGCATAGGCTCCTAGTTGTATGAAATAATCTCCTATCCATTCTCTCTTTTTGGGCTTGTTGGTTTGCTTAAAGTCTATTATACTTTCACGCGAATTATAAATTCCCACTAAATCTGTCGCACCTGCATATAACATTGGATAATGGACGGTCACCTCTGACCCCCATACTTCTTCCAAGGGCCCTAGTCCCTGGTTAATGATCTGTTGTGCCATGGGGTGTGCTTCCAAACCTACTGCCGTCAGGTCCATGTGCCCCGAGCCCTGAACATACGCTTCCAAATACGTGTGCATGGCGGTGCCTCTCATCGCCGAAACATCTCGAATGCGGTCAGCTCCCTGAGCCCCGATTCGTGCTCTCCATGCCGCTAGAGATTGTCGCTTTTCCTCCGACTGGGTTGCGGAAAGTATAGTCGTTACACTCGGTAACATTTGTTGATCAATATCATAGTGTCTGGACCCCTGGATCAGGGACCGCTGAGACTTCGGGTAATTAAATCTTTTGTTCCAACGCATAATACTGTCTAACCATACATTCTTTAACGGCCCAGTAAATAAGTAAATATCTACCAAAAGGCGTGAGAGGTAAAGCTAATGAACTGTTTAAAGCTGAATACGAAGGTCTAGCTAATCGGCTCATGAGACTCTCTTCCCATTACTAATGTTATGTGTAATAGAGTTTCCTTTCTTATTCGTATAATATAAAGCTCCGTTAAACTTCGGCTTGGTAATTAGAATATGTTTTAGAGCTTTCTTATAAGACATATTCTCGGTCTCCTTATTCTCCCCCGTGTCTCCATCTAAAATTTTAAATTTATATCTCATACGACTACCATAAACACACTTAATAAAGCAAAAGCTAGTAGTGAACTAAAAATAAATGCAAATAGTTTATCTCTTGGGTCCATTAGTTATGTGGGCAATTATCAAACTTTTTTAAGTCTTTAAGTTTAACTTTGTCGTCCACGACTCCCATCTCTTGTAGTTTTTTCCATTCTCGGTAACCCTCAACCCATTCATTGGGATCTCGTTTACCCCAACGTTGAGTCCAGGCCCAACTGTTAATCTTTCCTGAGTATGTTTCAACAATACTTAGAAAAGGATCTGTTAATTTTTTCCAGAAATTTTTTGTCATAGTAGTCTATTATCTCCTTTGCTTTCTTTTGTTTAACTATTAAAAAGGGGTACACTTGTTTTAGGATTCGGTAAACCCCGTGGAATCCTACCCGCCATCGATGCTGGTCTTGCCAGTTCTTTTTGGTCGGATACGTTTTAATGTCCCTGTTCCCTTCTGCGGTGGTCGCCATCAAATAGTCAATGAGTCTTCCATCCACTTGAGGAACTTCTAACCGGACATTCAAAGTCTTGTAGACTGGTTTGTGTGGTCGGTCGTGTCTTATTCGTTTATTCCAGCCAAATTCTAAGTAACCTTCTCCGTCAATGATTCCTGCGACGTAGGCGGCTTCCTCAGAAGTCATAATCCTCATAAACCCGCTTTACGCGCTTCGTTTACAGGATCCTTAAAAGTTTGTTTAAGTCTTTCGAGTTCTTTTTCAGCGAATTGTCTTCGCTCTTTCTCGTCTTTATACAGCTTCACAGCACCCGCTAAATTCCTTTTTAAGAACTCAACACGAGCTTGAAGAACTTGTATATCTTGTAGTTTATCCATCATCTTTCTGTCTCCCTCCTTTAATAGATCTTCATAGTGTTCATCGTGAGCCATCGGTCTTTTCCTTGATTGTATGGTAGATATGAGTTTTAATATCTTTTTCCGTTCGCATAATGGTAAGGACATCCAGCCCCGAATACGCTCTTGCGTAAGCGTTCTGGCTAGCTGCGACTGAAGCTCCGGAAGCGAGTAATGCAAACTCACTGCATCCTGTGCACACCATCAGCGTCAATAATAATAGTATCTTTGTCATCATCGAACGGACCATATACTTCTCCTTCTAACTCCCCTTCTGATTCACACATTGTACAATTCATTGTAGCTTCTGTACCAATTTCTTCAACTGATTTATTAGGTACCTTTATAAATCCATTTCCTGCACAACGCGGACAAATTGTCTTAATTTTCTTTTCGGTCTTTAGTTTTTCCATTCAGTCTCTCCATTTCTTTGTTCACTAATATATTGATGGTACCACTCCGACTCTGAACAATGTGCGGAGTTATAACTCTACGAATCTTATCTAAGTTTTGATAAGTCACTTTCGTTAGAGAGACATTTTTGTATTTACTTATGTCAGTCATTTGTTATATCCTCTTTCATATTTATTTGTTTATTAATATAGGATTATTCCCATAAATTACAAGAAAAGTCAATGAAGATTATAACATTAACTGTAATTATTTGCTCTGCTTTATACGGTAATTGCCAAGTTCCTTTTACTAAAAATGTAGAGTTTTCGACCTGGGCTGAATGCATGTATGCAGGTACCGATGACACCCGTGTCTTATACGATACGATGGGAGATGATTATATTAATGAGAATAAAATCTTTATTAAGTTTGCATGTGCAGAAGTTATAAAGAAAGAGGAAGAATTAAAGTCTTAATCACAATAGTAGCCGTATACTAAATTTCCTTCTGGTGTATACCATCCCTGGTCCCTGGTGTCTGTTTGGTCACTATGTGTAGCAATCTTCTCGACATACGCGTCACCCTGCTGGGAACACGTTAATCCTTTTGTAAAAGGAACAACAATCGGATCACCTAGTAATAGTAGAACGACCAGTACTTTCATACCACATAGAGTCTTGGACGTCCGCCTTTACGGCCTCGCAATACTGCGAGTGGGTCTTTTTTACGAGGGGTACTGACTGCTCTTAATTTAGGTTTAACGTTGTATGGTCCACGTTTCTTACCCAATCTTCCACCTCTGTAATGACTATGAAAATTAAACCTTTCGTTATTTTTAACATAAAGTCTATTTCCGTTTCTAACAGATTCCATGTGGCTTTCCCTTTTCATGATCTGTTCAATCATTTTTTGGTAAACATAAGCTGGATCTTTACCAGCAAATTCACACACTTTATAGAAGTTAGAACCTTTTCTTTTAAACCATTCAATGGCTTTTCTAGATTCTAACCAATCTGAAGAATACAACGCATCATGCGCTGCTTTAGTTAAGACACTAGTCCATAGATAATGTTCTGGGCTTGTTGTGTCTTCTTTTTCAGTCGTGAGCTTCTGATCGAATATCGTCATGACTTTTATTTCCCCAGTTGATTATTCTTTCGGCACCATCAGCGTGAATATCTATATCTACTCCGAATCTTTTCCATGATTTTGACATCACGTTAAGCTCTAAAACTAGAGTTGAATATTGTTTGCTACTTAGTCCTTTCGTTTTTAATGTTATCTTTCTCATTACCTATAATATAAGAAATTATAGGAGCAATGTCAAGGCTAGATTAATATATCTTTTAAATCAAAGGTTAGGCCCTCTAATTGAGGGGGTTTACCATTGGGATAATCAGGAAAAACCATGTATTTCTCGCCTGTTTCTTCATTAGTACAACCTGCAACTAGCCAATCCCATTCAAAATTATTGTCTTCAACAAACTCTCTCATGACTTTAAAGCTTTGGTCTGGGTGTTGACTCAAGAGTTCAGTCTGGCATTCATCCATCGTCTTGTACCAACCCTGCATCTCAAAGTTTTGTTGAGTGATGACGGGATCACTTCCAAATAAATAAGCTAATATTAAAATTTTATACATTATCCCTGGCCTTTCGAAGGTTTTCTATGCGGAATGCGCTTCGAATATGATTTAGCATGTCTGCCGGGTCTTTTTCGTGTTGATCGTTTTTTATATAAACTAACACCAAAGACCGGACGCTTACGTGACATCCTTATCTAGTACTAGACTCGGGGCGGTTCCAGCACTATCACCTAAAGGAATATATTTAATGACCCCATTAACTTTCTGTTCGGTATCTCCGCCACAAGTAATGCAACGATAAACATTGGAATAAAGAGAAACGAATACAGTTTTTTCGTGACATAATGGGCAATTCCCATTAGTTACTTCAGCTTTTAAACTCATCCCTTTTCCAAACATATCTTTTCCTCTCATACTTCTTTTTATCTTTAAATCTTTTAGGAGTAAAGTGTTTTAAAAGTCTGGCTATAGGATTTCTATTTGAGTACGATTTTTTTGATTGAGATTGAGCCATCAATATTAGTCTCTAATTCGGCCTGAGTCTTGATACATTTATAGCTGACCGTATCGCTGTACTGGCGTTCCGCTTCACGTTTTCCGCGAAGGCATACGGCCATTGAGTCCTGAATACGATGTTCCTTAATCTCAAAATTTACAAACATTAATAATGCTATTACTGTTTCCAATTATTCCTCCTCTTGTGGCTGTCCACATTCACATGCTACACAATCACATTCTCCACTATACTTACTAGGTGGTCCTCCCCATGTCGAGTGTTTTTCAAAATTACAATGACAGGGACAACCACAGTTATCACAAGTAATTTCGGGATTCATTAATGAACTCCATTTCCATTTTTATAATGCATTTCTCTATTGGCATCTTTTAGTTTTTCTATATCTTCAAGAACCTTATCCATTTGTTTTCTTAAAAATTCTATGTTTACTTTATTTAAAGCCATGTTCTCAATGTGTGCGTTTAACTTATCCGTGGTTTTGTAAAGATCCTCGATCATCATGAACTGCTCAGAATCTGCGGGCAAACTGCCCAGCTGGCCCCGGGGCCACTTGATCCGGAATTCTGTGTTCTCAGTTAAGTCTTTTGACATTAGTTCTACTTGTGTTGAAATTCTATTTTGCGTTTCAATGATACCAAAATAAGCCCAAGTTCCGATCGCGACCATGCAGATCAAACTAGCTACGGTTTTCATCGGCATCTGAACGGCTGCTTCTTCTGAGATTCTGAGAGGTTTAGGCATTAGTAATTATAGATTCCCGAAGGAGAATCTCCTTGTTCTAAAACTTTAAATAATTGTTTGTGTTGATCCATGATCTCTTCATCAGAGTCTTTCATTTTATCAACTTGATCTTCTAACTTAAGTACTTGTCTCTCTAATTTATCCACTTTATCTTCGTGTACTGCTTGGATTGTAGAGAGTTCAAATGTACGCGAAAGGCTCCAACCGCCTAGGGCTATGAGCAATCCGACTAATAATGTCATTAACTTGTCAGCCATTAAAATACAATCTCCAGGACTAAGTATAGCGTAATAAATATGAACATTCCAGTCATTTGGATGTCATACGGGAAATTATGCACTAATCCCCCAGTACTTCTCTCTGTAAATCCTTGATATTCCATTCTTGATCTCTGACTGCATCAGTTGTTTTTCTAAGTATTTCCTCTAAGGCTCTAAAGTAGGCATTTACTTCAGTGACACGAGCATTAACATTAAACATCTCTCTTGTAAACTCTTCTTTATCTTGAGCGTACTTATCGAAGATGATTTGAATATCTTTGTTTAACATGGTTACTTGCTGCTTATTTTCTTCAATGGTTTCAGTTAAATTAATAATATATTTAACCGACCCAAAGGTAGCAGCCAGGATAGATACCACGATGGGTATAATAACAACGAGTTTACTCTTTTGTAAGTCCATTTGTGTCCTTTAATTTCATTTGTTTTTTATGTTCTTGTTCCATAATCGCATCAAAGAGATTATCATTTGTTCGTTGTCTTTTCTCTTCTTTCTTCAGGAATTTCATATCTCTACATTTTTTAGCGACAAGTTCTAGTTCCGGACCCATCTCTATATTTCTATATTTTCTACAAATTTTAAGAAGTTCTATTTGATGTCTAAGTTCGTATCTTTGTTCTTGTTGTTTTTTAAATTTTTTATCGCAAGTATTTCCAAATTTAAAACGAAAGTTTACTCCTACTCGATACTCATGATCTTCATGAGAGCTTGAACCTCTGTCGATGTAATCCATTCCACCTTGTCTATATTCTACGTAAGGAGTGATATCACCAGCATAACAGTCACGCCAGTTTTGGCCAAGGTATTCGTTTTTTGCTTGGGCTGATACACACGCAACTAGAAAGATGACGCCAATAACGAGAGAAGATATTAAATATTTCATCCATCTAGTCGTCCTGTTTCTTTTTTCTCTTGCGAGGCTTCTTGCCCTTAAAATTTTTAAAGTTCGATATCTCATTTTGTATTACCTCAATTTTCATTTTAATCACAACCATGTCTTGTGATAAGGAAAATGATCTTTGTAGTGACCATCCTCCGAGCGCTAATACAATAGCGAGTAGTGCCGTTATTAATTTATCGTTCATCCTAGTTACAATTGTTTTTGTCTAAATCAATTGGTTTGTCTCCATTATAAAACCACACATAAGATGAGATTTTTGTTCCATCTTGTGTATAGGTGCATTTTTTGCCCACTGAGCAGGCGCTTAATGCAAATAATAATGCAAGAACTAAATATATTTTATTCATTTGTTTCCTTTGTTATTGATGTGTGCTCATATGTTTGTTGTTCCGCGCGATCTTTTTCTTCTTCTACCTGACAACATGTACCTGATTTTTCTTTTTCTTTGGTATGCATATTGCAAGTTTGTTTTTCTTCTATTGGCACGCTTCACACTCCGCATTGTTCACTGTAGCTCCTTGGGGATTACAATTACATTTCTCACAAGGACAGACACCTGTACTATCTGAATGTCCTTTTACATTACAATGACAATTACAAAAACAATCCTTACATTTAGGCATTTTGAATTACCTCGTTACAATTCTTACAAGACTTTTTATATCTTGAATGAGAGCCACAATGTTCTGCTTTTGGTTCTGTCACTTCTTTTTTAGGGAAGATCTTTGTCCATAAAGCTTTAATCCATTTAATCATCTTTTTCCTCTACTCCATAAAAAAATTTGTCAGAATCTTCTGTTCGCCATTTGCTGGTATTTTCCACATTCCATTCAGATGTCTGTACCTTCCAATCGAAAGGTACTTCATCTTTCACTGTGAAAGATGGAATACTCCAGATTACTCTATTATTAGGTTGAGCCGCATAATTACCATTTGACAGAGCAATTATGTGGGCGCACTTATGTTCGTGCGGTATTTCAGAATGATCTGTGTCTACTATATTACTCTCTGGGTGAGCCCAGTCAACTGTAAAAAGATAATTACCTTCGTACCATTTTTTGTCTTTACCAAGGTATTTTCCTGATTGACTTCCTAAGATATCGTAAACACTAATAGCAGGATAGTAACTAAAACAATTCCAAAGCTCCAGCTCGTCAAGTCGCATCCGAGGAACTTTTTTGACATCAAAGCCTCTTTGGATAAAGGCGCTAATCGGTAAACGATAGAAGATAGCACCATTTTCCATAATTGCATGAAACAGTAGTGCATGCCCTGGAATCGATGCCATACCAAAGATAATGCAGTCTTCAACTTCTCCCACATGTCCGGAAAGGTCATAGAGATACTCTCTTCTTACCTGCGCATACGTTGCAGGTATGTTTACGTTCAGATATGCCATTTAACATAAAACTCCTAGATTGAAATTATTATTAAAACAACAACTACAGCCGCAGCTATAGAAATTTTTTTATGAGCTAGTGCTAATGCCCATAATTTTTTTGCGTGTTCCATATTTCCTCCTTGTTAATCGTAAATGTCTCCCCAATTTTTACCAAACTCATAGTCTACTTTATTAGGGACTTCTAAATCAACAGCAGATTCCATGATATCAACTATTTTCTTAGCCTGTTTATCATCTTCAATAGATAAATCAAGTTCATCGTGAATTTGAATATGAGCAACTATACCTTCTTTATACAGTTCTAGCATTGATTTTTTTGTCATATCCGCTGCAGATCCCTGAATTAATTTATTTAAAGATTTATAAGTATAAGCTCTTTTAATCCCTGGTCCATGTTCCTTGAGTGCGTCTTCATGAGGTAATGCTTTATGCATTCCAAAACTATTAGGTTCCCATAAATGAAACCGACACAGTCTTCCAAGTAATGTTCTAATTTGTCCACGATCCTGTGCTCTATTGGATGCTTTCTCCATCAGTTGTTTAACAAACGGTACACGACTGTGGTAAGTATTAAATAAGTCTGCTGCTTTTTCTTTAGAAACTCCGAGTTCAGCTTGAAGTTTTGCTTTACCCATTCCATAAAATAATCCTAAGTTAATTGTTTTGGCCTGGGATCTTGGAATCTCTGCCATGTCTGCAACAGTCTGGTGAAAATCTGATTTAATATTTTCTTTATATGAATCCACTACTGAATAGACGGAGGGTAATTTATAAAGAGATGCATAATGTACAACGAGCCTTGGTTCCTGTTGATTATAATCAAAACATCCCCACTTACATCCTTCTTCAGGAATAAATAAACTTCGTATCTTGGGTCCAAGATCTTTATTACGTGCCGGTATTTGTTGTAGGTTTGGATTCTGATAACTAAATCTACCCGTCACGGTTCCTCCACCTGCGTTTCGAAGTTGGTTTATTTCTGCATGGATTCTTCCTTTATGTTCATAACGTAGAATAGAATCAATGAAGGTTGTGTGCGCTTTATTAATTTCCCTAGCTTTGGCAATTAAATTTACAACAGGATGTTTATGTTCCTGTAAAAAATTTTTAGTAAAGCTGGGAGCTTGTGTTTTTTCTGTACGATCAAAAGGGATTTTTAAGTTTTCGAATACTTCTGCTATACTTCTTGCCGCCCAAATCTGTGGACGAACATTAGTTTCCCCTTCTATTTTATTTAAGATTTCATTTTCTTCTGCCATTAATTGTTTCTTCATAGCATGAGCTCTTTCAACATCGACTCTCACCCCTTTAAACCTCATATCAACTAGACATGGAAATAAATCGGTTTCTAAATCGAAGATGTCTTCGAGATCCTGATGAATAATTTCTTTCTTAAGTTCTTGCCAAAGACCTAAGGTAATTTCTGCGTCACGTTCTGCATAAGATCCTGCATGCATAGCAGGGAGCTTGTACATTTCGGCTTTAGGATCTATCCCCCATTCTTCAGCAGCTTCCGCAAGTCCTGCTTCATTTTTTCCATAACCTAAGTAATGCCAGGATAAACTATTAAGATCATATCTAAATCTGTTTTCATTCGTGATGGCTGCTGCAATCATGGTGCATACAATGTCACCATTAATTTTAAAACCCAGTCTCCTTAACCAGCATACGTCGTAGATAGCATTGTGAAATATTTTTGTGGAAGGCGAGTCAAGAATATCTTTTAACCAATTCAATACTTGCTTACGATCCATATTTCCTCCACCTTCATGAGCGATAGGAAAATATCCCTTGTAATGTGAAGTAGCCACTGCAATTCCGATTACATCTCCATTACCAATAATAGAACCAGATCCTTTTTTAATAAGATCAGGGTCTTTTGTTTCTAAATCTATTGCAATTTCATCAACCTGTCTTAAGTCTGGAAATTCTGTAGGTTTAACCCATTCCGTACGGGCTTCAAATTTAGGAATTCTCATTAATTATGTGGACACCTTTCTTTTTTTAAATTTCCAGGTCCTCTATCTTCCATAATAACCATATTATCTTCCGGAAGATTTTTTATTACTTTAGGAATATCTTTAAGTTTTACTTTATTACTAACCACTCCCTTCTTAGATAACTCTTTCCATTTCTTATAGCCTTCTATCCAAGTCTCTGGTTTTTTTTCTGCTTCTTCTTTAGTAATTCCTGCATTACGATATTCTTCCTCTTCAGTCATGGGAGTTAAGTCAGGATTTTTATTTAAAGTAAAACCATAAGGTAGAGGTTTAGTATGATCCCCATAATCTCTTTCAATAATCATATCAATATAATGTTTAGCTTTTTCCAAATCTTCAACTTCTCCTTTATGTGCATGCCTGCAGATGTATTTAATAGCATTTCCTTCCGCAAATTGCAATTTGTTCTTGTTTATAAACTCACTCGGCTGCATAGCCATATCTTTGTAGTGAGATCCTCCAATCTGTTTATCGTACACTTTCGATGTCATAACCTTTATCCTCCTTTTTTGCCGCCAAAATATATAAGTTTTGTTTAGTACGTGTGACGCCCACATACCAAATCCTGTTTTCTTCATCTTCTTTATCAGGACTTTTTTCGATAGCTTCTCTGATAGTTTTTGTATTATCTAAGATAAGTAAAACGTTATCAGCTTCACCTCCTTTAGCTGCGTGAATTGTTGATAGTTTTACTCTTGCTTCTTTAGATAATTCTTCTCCGGCTTGTAGCATATCTCTAATATAAAGACTGTCTTCAGGTTCTGTTTCAAAAACATCAAACCATCTTTGAGTATGGCTGTAGCCAAATTCTTTTAAATCATACATTCTTTCTTCTTTGCTAGGAAAATCTTTTCCTAAATACTCAAATAAATCCTTGCACTCGGTGAGCGATAATAAGGATCCATTACTCCATCTTGTAAAATTTTGAATAGCTCCATACAAAAGAGTTTTATAACTTTTTCTATTTTTGTATTGAAAATAAATTCCCATCTCTCTAAGAGTAGGTTTAAGTTTTATTAATTTATCATTGTATCTAGCTAGCACTAACCATTTTCCTTCATATAAAGGAACATCTTCGACGGCTGTTCCAAAATAAACATCTCCCTCTTCATCCCTGGCTTTCCATTCTTTTTGTATTCTTCTCTCATCAGGTATTCTACTTAAAATATTGTCAGCAATGTGTTGGACACATTTAGGAACTCTATAAGATTGGGGCAATACTATTTCTTTTGCAGGTTCTTTTTGAAATCTTTTGACATCTGCTCCTGCCCAACCATAAATGGCTTGATCATCATCCCCAGCTAAGATAACATGTTTGGAGTTTTTCTTAAGTATATCAAACATTTTCCATTGAATCGGCGATAAATCCTGTGCTTCATCAATAAAAACTACGTCATATTTCGGACATATTTCGGACACAATGAATTTTTCAATCATGTCGGTGAAATCTTTAAGATAAAAAGATTTTTTGTAGTTATCTAATTCATCTCTAAGAATATATAATAAATTTTGATCCAGATCTTGAGAGTACATATCCGTATTGTATTCATCTTCGATGGGTATTTCTTTTATTCTAGCAGCATTAATTATATTAAAGTATTCACTATCTGAATCTACAAATCCTGTTTTTTCCTCTCCATTACTATAGACAGTAACTTCAATTCCTAAACTTCTCCCTATGTCTTCATAATGTTCATCCTGCATAACTTCACTTTTCTTCATTCCTAATTTCCAAAAAGCTAGTGAGTGGAGTGTTCTAAAATGTTTAAGTTGTTTCTCCGATATATTGGGATTCTGATCCAGCATTCTTTCTTTAGCCTCGCCAGCAGCTTTCTTAGTAAAAGCAAAGTATCCTATTTTTTCAATAGGAGTTCCTAGTTTAATAAATGTTTTTGCATAATTTAAAAGACGTGTTGTTTTCCCTGTTCCCGGAGGCCCGAGTATT
>Ga0080013_1003347_pt1 | contig 17076 bp, 31 predicted proteins | sample ETNvirenome_6_85_FD_69236 | JGI IMG/M metagenome (GOLD analysis project Ga0080013, IMG submission 69236) | Marine viral communities from the Pacific Ocean - ETNP_6_85 (SPADES assembly) (version 2) | ecosystem: Environmental > Aquatic > Marine > Oceanic | place: Pacific Ocean | collected 2013-06-19 | reverse complement strand
GGAGCAGTAATTGGAGTCTTTTCTCTGTGACACCATAAGTATAATTCTTGGAACATATCACATCCAAAGAAATCTGTGCTAAAGGTTAAATCATATTTGGTTGCTATGGCATCTATAACATTTTTAACTTTTATAGCAGGTTTTAAATCCTTTTGTAAATCTGCCATAGTAGTATGCCATATATTAGTATCTCCAGATGAGGTAGAGGAATCATAAGTATAATAATTTTTAACACTTATAAAGGGAACTACTACGTGCCTGTTAGAAAGGGTAGTAGCTGCTGTAGTAGCATTTTGTAATCCACTTCTAAAGGCATCTAATATATAGGATGTGGTAAAATCATAAGTAGAAAGAGCATCTAAAGCACTTAGATCATCATCTCCAAAGAGTTCTTTCATCTCTATAGTATCTCCAAAGAATACTACTTTATAGGTATGAGGATTATTCTCTTTTAAGGAAACAGAATTAAGTCTTACTTTTCCATTTTTATAATCTACTCCATTTAGTTTTATTAGGGCATTAGCTCTTACTCTTGCATCAAACCCATTATCTATATCAAAATTATAATAGTGTTTAAATAGCTTATTATTTGTTTTACTAGCAGGAAGATTAAACTGCTGAGAAAACGCTGTAAACACTTTAGAAATGTCTTTAATGTTTTGTATAGTATCTGTAATAGTTACAGATTCATCTTCAAACAGATCTACTCTTGTATTATTTATGTATAGCTCTAATACTTGCATTATCTAATATTGTTTATAGTATCAAAAGCAAACTCTATTTCTATTGTGTGGTTTATTAGCTTATCATTAATGATTGTTTTGTAATCAAAACTACTAGAGGCAATAGTAATAGGGAGGTTGTTGTTAGCTCCATATTCTATCCACACCATCTCACTTAGCATTAGCTCTTTAAATACATCATTATTTGATTCTGGATAAAAGCCTGAGTTTAATACAAGTTTTTGTTTTCCATTTTTAGTTAGTACTTTGTCTTGGTGGTTATAGGTGTTATATGATCCACTAGAGATTATATTTTTCTTAAACTTCTCTTGAGTTGTATTTAGAGATAGTTTAGATTTCTTAAAAAACCATAGGTCTTGTAAAGCTCCATACTTATTGACAAATACAACTTTATATGGTGTTCTTAAACACTCCTCTATATTCTTAACAGACAGAACTGTAACTCCCTCTGTGCCATCTACATATACAGTATCAACTGGATATAAACCATTCTCTCTAAGTAAGTTTTGCAAACATGAATTATCTTCAAATGTTCCTCCATCCTCTAACACTCTATCCTCATATCCATCTGCTCCTGCTTGAGATTCATTGGTAATATATTCTACCCAATCATCAGAATCAGTTACATCAGCAACCATATCAGTATATATTTCCACACCTCCAGAAAAGAAAGCTACAGAAGTTGTATTATTAGCATCTACAGGAATCCTCAATGGAGAATCATCTGGCTTTAAAATAGTATCGTTACTTATTAACAATCCTTGTAATAATTGAGGGTTTGCTCCATCTTCAAAATAGCCATAACCATCAAAGGCTCTAGCTCCTAAGACTGGAGTATCTGGGCTTTGCTCTACATCACTTATCCATTTTGTTATTCTATAATCTACATTGATAGTAGAGTATAGGGAGGAGGTATTATACTCTCCATCAAATCCTGTAGTTAAGTAGTCTCTTATTAATTCACTTATTTCAAAGGTTACTACTGCATCTATTGCTGTAGAAGTTAGCGTATAGGTTATTGTTCCAGTCCAAGATCCACTTACTGTTCCTGTATATACATATAGCTCTAGCTTTGCTTTGGTTAAGCTAGTTGCAGCTACATTTATAAAGTATGGACTTCTGACATTTATCTTTGCCATAATTACTTGTTATAATGTTATTAAATCATTTACTAAAGCCTGAGCTAATTCTTTAGGCAGTCTATCAAAGGCTCTATAGAAAGGTTTAGTAAAAAACAGACTAGGTTTTATCCCTTTTCTAAATATTGATCTTTGAATTAAAAAGGCTATACTCTTGTAAGTACCCCATCCTTTTTTAAATTGTCCTTTCTCATCTCTTAGTTTTATTCTCCTTTTTTTTGCCCATTCAAATATTGGCTCTCTAGGTGGCATCTTTGATTTAAAGCTAAAGCCACTTAAAGATTTACCTCCCTTTTTCCCTCGAACACCTCGATCTAGGAACATTCCATAATCTTCCATGTCAAAGCGTATTCTTAGTCCTTTTTCTGTTTCTTCTATAGGATAAAAAATAATAGAATCATAAAGTCTTTTATTTACATTATAAGACCCTTTCTTTTTCTTCCCTATACCTTTTGTAAGATTAGTTCTAGCTTGTTGAACTATATACTTACCAAAATCTTCTAGTTCTTGTTTTGTTTTTATTAAGTCTAGCATACTGTCATATCGTTTGCAACTACCACATCAAAAGTCATAGTCCATCCTGCAACAGCATTCTCAAAACGATCAGTAAAAGGCTCACAGCTTACATCACTTACTACTTGGTAGAGGTCTGTATATATGCTTCCTCTTTTAAGTAGGCTTACAAGTCTTGATGCTACTGCTAATTGTGTATTTAATACATCTTGCTCATTAGTATTACCAACAAACTTGTCGGTAACCTCTGCTTTAGATACATCTACTATATCCATTAATATTACAGACATATTTAGTGTGATAGTTTCCTCAGCTATACTTGCATTATTTACTATTGTATGGGCTAGAGGGTAGATGGTTTGTTTATTCAAATCTACTTGGAATATATCTCCAAAGGTTACACTATTGACAAAAGGCTCTGCTTCTAAAGCATCTTTAATTTTTTGTGTTACATTATAAAATTCTCTCATATTTTCTTTATAAAAATTGGTGCAAAGTCTTTTATGTCTGATAGTTCTTCTATGTATTCATTTAAGCATTCTAAGGCTTGGTCAAATTCTAAGGAAAGATCTGAAGTGCCACTTTTAAGTAATATGTCTATACATTCCCAATAGTCATAGATAGCTTTTTTAGGCTCTTGTGCAGATATGCCCACTAAGGCTCTATCAAAGCCCTCTGCCAATACTATTGTTTCATCATCATCAAGTATTGATCTGTTGTATAAACTTTCTAATAAATCTAAATGGCTGCTCATTATTTTTGTTTTAACATTTTTGATTGTAATTCATTCTTTTCTTGTTCGTATGCTAGAAAGGTTAAACATTTGTGTAATCCCAATCCTGTGATGGAATCAAATCTTCTGACATCCCCTTGAGCCATGCAGTAAAGACTTCCATACCATCCCCACTTTTCATTAAAACTTCCTTTTGCTGAGAAGTCAGATTCTTGCTCTCCCTCTCTAAAAATTTCAGGGTAGCCTTTAACAATGCCTTTCTTAAATTCCAAAAAAAAACCATTGAGCCTAATACTACATCTATAGGCATTCCTTTCATGTTTGTTTCTCTATACCCCTTGTAATCTTCAATAAGGTATTTTTCTCCTAGTCTTTGTTTGACAGGTCTGTACAATACTGCCATAGCATTATGTATTGTATCCCAATCAGTATAGGTATTATCTATGTCTATGTATTCTCCTAAGCTCATATCTTCTAGCTTGGGAATAAAGCCATATTCTATACCATTCATTTTAAACCTTTGAATAAAGGGGTGCTTTGATTCAAATAGTTTGTTTAATCCTGATGTTATTCTATTTATGTCTGTAAACTTAATCTTAACTACGCTTTCAAGGTTAAGGCTACAGAATATCTCCATCATCTTTTGTGCTAGATCATCTTGAGATAATTCCTTTTCAGTTTCTTTTACAAATCTTTGATACTGACCTAAAGTAATTTCTCTTAATGAATCAGGAACAGAAATATTAACTTTCATACTATATATACGAATTAAACCAAAAGTGTAGCCCCTAGTAGATGTAGTACTCCCCTTTATGTGGATTCTCTAGTTGGTAGCTTATTGCATATCTAAGGGCATCTAACAAGTGGTTATGTTTATCTATAGGTGTTTGAGACTTCTTTTCTAGCCAAGCATAGTTATTAAGCTCTTTAACTATCTCTATGCTTTCAGGATCTATTATTAAGTCATAGTCTTGTAGTATGCTTATGCCATAGGTTATACTGCCTTGACCTTTTATGGCAGGTACTATTGAGCAATCTCTGGATAGTTCTTTTATTAGTCTAGGCTCTGCACTATCAGCTACTATTAAATCTCTGTCTGCAAACTTTTGATTCAGGTGTGCTATTTGTGAAGTAGTTAAATAGGTCTTATAGAAACATTCTTTTACATAGATCTTTTTATTGTTCTTATCTATGCTTGTTTTAACTAGGGTAGTGGGGTCATTAGAAAATCCAAAGTCTTGTCCATAGACTACTTTACCTACTTCCTTAAACTTTCCTAAACTCCAATTAGTATATATTACTCCCTCAGCTTTTTCTAGCCATCCTCCAAGTATTTCATGCTTATATTTCTGAGGTCTGTTTTTCTTTATTTGTTCTATCCTTTCTAAATAGCTTTTAGATAGATGTTCTATATTGTCTTTATAGGTGGTGTGTACATAGCAGACATTATCTTTTATTGTATTGCTACCTGCTTCTACTCCCATGCTTTCAAAAAACCTTTCATAGATCCAATGTTCTTTAGTTCTAGGATTTAGTATAAGCATAACTCTATTGTCAACTCCTTTTTCTCTTACTGAAAGATCTATTTTATCAAAGATGCTTTCATCTACAAGTTCTTCTGCCTCATCCATTACCCAAGTTGTAATACCTTGCAATGATTTTAGATTAGCTGTTTGATCTCCAGAGGATGTTTTTATCCCTCTAAATAATATCTTGCTTCCAGAGGCTTTGTTTATAATCTCATCTTTTGTTATGTGGAAAAGATCTTCATATCCCATTAGCTCTATCTTTTCTTTGAACTCTGGAATAATTGAAATATTTGCTGATCTTAATGTGTATCTAGTAAATAGGATTGTATGCCCTGCTTCGGTTGTTAGGTATAGTAATCCCAAAGCAACGCCATAGGACTTGCCTGATCCTCTCCCTCCTGTAAAGAGAAAATACCTTGCATCTGTTTCATCATAGGGAAGAAACTTAGGATTTATCTTGACTTTTGACTGCACCTATTAATTCTTTAAAATCTATGCTAAAGCCCTCACTAGAGTTCACATCTAATGTATCTTTTGGTTTACCTCTACGATAGTTTAAATAGAGCTGTATGGCTCTTAAATCTCCTTTAGCTATTAGATGGTTAAGCTCTTTGATAACATCTTCTTCATTGATTATATTATCTAACTTTTCTATTAGTTGTTGTTCTTGTGCTTTAGGCTTTCTACCTGCACCTATTCTTTTTCCTCCTCTATTTTCTATTTTCATATCTTTATTAGTTCGTTTTTATTAGTTAAAATCATAAATATTCTTCCCATAAGAACTATCTATTCCTCCGTAAGTATCTATATTGTTAACTTTAAAAGATACTGCTTGACTAAACTTTCTTTCTCTTAAATATTTTTTACAGGATATTTCAAGTTCTTTATTTGTATTAATTCGATTAAATTTTGCTGATAAATAATATCCTAATGCTCTTGATGTAAATTTTTTGTTTTGAGATAAATACCATTGTAATAAATTTTCTATATGTTTTCTTGGTATTAAGCCCACCCAATTATGCAAAGCTCTATGAAATTCTCTTGGGAGGCATATTAAATTTTGTATATTATTATTTTTTCTATTTGAATCTATATGATGTATCTCATAACCTTTAGGTGTTTTTTTATTATGATGTTCTTCATATATTTTTATATAACTTAATCCCATTCTATATTATCTTTATTAGTTTTGAAAAACTTTGATTAATCAAACATTATATCTTCATTTGGTAGAGGAACATCTACATTAAACCATTCCTTTAGGAACTCTTTACATTTAAGATGAAACTCCTCTTGTTCTATTGTTGTATTCTCTGTGCTTGATTTAGGTATCTTTATTACTTCGCTTGTTTGTTCGTTTACTTTTTCTTCATAGAGAAACATTTGTTTGTAGAAGTCATGTGTTTTATTTACTCCCCATATTTCTCCCCACTCATCACTTATAGCATTTATTGTTATAGGTATTATTACTCCAAAGTAGTAGGCATTCTGTGGAGTAGTTCTTTGTCTTTTCTTTTTTCTTACAACTAGTTCTACCTCTTTGCCCTCAAAGTGTTTTATAGCGTTTGTTATTTTGCCTTTGTTTCTTATTAGCTTTCCTTGATTTACTTTAGATGTTATAGTAATGCTATTCACTTTTATATTCTTTAAATAGTTTGTCTAGCTCTTTTACTGTTGATCTTAGGCAGCTACCACAGCTTGTTCTTTGTTTATTAGTATTAAACACTCTATTGTATATTTTTAATAATTCGTTTTGCTCTTTACTGCTTACTTGATTCTTATTGCTTCTTTTAAAAAACCTCTCTAGGTAGATGTACTCATCTTCTACCAGACATTCTGTTTTATAAGGAAACATCTTATTTAGCTTAGTTTTTCTTTCACTACAACCACAGTCTTTTCCAAACACCCATTTGACTAGCTTCTTTATGCCAGTTGCTTTTGTTATTGCCTCTATAGTATCCCCTAATCCTTTAGGATGCTTTTCTATATTCATTTAGCTCTGTTCTTATTGTGTTCTTACACTTTTTCAGGGTGTTAAATATTACTCTAGTTCCTATATTAGTTTCCTTAGATATTTTTCTTATGCTAGGTAGCTTATATACATAGAGCTGTAGGAGTTTCTTATCAAACCAATACATTCCCTCTATAGTGGATTCCATTTTAGTTAAAATTTCTTCTTTGTTAATGCTATTGTTTTCATAGTGCAGGGTTTCCCAATTATAGTTAGATATGGTTTCTATCTTTTTTTTTCTTGCATCATCTATCAGGTTGTTTTTTAATACTCTAAAGACATAGCTTTTATTTATATTTTTTGTAGTGTAATAGATCCCACTATAGAATTTCTTTATATCAAATGTTTCACTCTCTAGTATTTGCATATAAAAGTCTTGGACAAAATCTTCTGCATTTTTTCTTTGTTTCTTATTCATAGCTATCTTTTGAACATACTTAATCCATTCTTTATGATATTGAGCTATATGATCTATAACATCATTTACTGTTACTATTTCACTAAACTTTCTTTTCATTTTACTAGAGTTAATGTAGCATTAGGCTCTAGCTCATCTAATAGTGCTTGAGTAAGTTTCCATTTTAATCTCCAGAGATCCGTTTCAAATCCTTTTACCTCAATTAGTTCTACTGAATCATCTGGATAAACTACTTTGAAATCTATAAAGTAATTACAGATCTTTGTTTCGTTTACATAAAGTCTTAGGGGGTGCTGAGGTATTATCTCTTTGATTTCTCCTGCCTTGAGCCTCCAGTCTAGCTCCTGAGCATAAGCTGCCTCTTTCTTGCTATGGTAGGATCTGCCATTATAGGTCTGCTTAACAGCTCTATATTTATTACCTGTTGATTGATACTTTTTATTATACATACTGCCTTTGGGGTTTTGGCAGCAGTATCACTTTAAGAAGTAATAAAGATACTACAACTCTTTGTTAGTTACAACCCTAGTTTTAAACATTTAATCTACAGGCTTACAGTCAGTAACTTTGCTCCACCCTTTGCATTTAGTACAAATACCTTGACCATCTCTTGTTTCTAAATTCCAAAGTATTGGAGCTTGGCAGCACTCACTCTCCACATTGTATTTTGTTATCATGTTATTAGTCTAATTTATATTCTTGATGTTTTCTATAATTAGTTTCTTCTGCTTGTACGCATCTCTCATTAAAGTATTTCCTGAAAAAGCTCATAACTTTATCTATACTTAGCCTTTCGTAAAACTCTCCATACTCCCCAGATATTATTCTTTTAAACAGGATGGTTAGATCACTTATTTTAAGTGCATAGAACTCATCTAAAATCATACCAGAACAGAGTTTAACTTGGCTTTCGCTCATAGGTTTGTTTAGGTTTAACATCTCATTGAGATATATTAGCCAGACATTCACAAGACCTTGTGTAAACTTCTTCCCATTATCTCTTTGCAAAGCTCCTATACTTGGTGCTTTACTACCTATTGCATCCTCTATTGTTTTTAGCTTATTAGAGTTTTCTATGCAATTACTAGGATTGTAGAGCTTCAGTAATTTCTCTCTTGAAATCTTCTGAATACCTTGCTGTATTTGTATTACTGGTTTTCCCATTGTTATTTGTTTTTTCTGGATAAAATCCTTTCCATCCATTAGCCATAGCATCTTTAATGCAGTCTATAGCATGATCTAAATTGTTTGTTTGATTGCCTAGCTTAGCTAGTGCAGCTTGTTCACTTTGCAGAGATTTATAGTTAAACTTAAACTCTTGCTTTTTATATAGTTTCCATTGCTGCCATATCTCTATAAATTTTTTGTCGCTGTATGGATATACTACATCTTCTGTCTTTAGTCTTTTATCTTCTTTCTTCAGTCTTCTATCTTCAGTCTTCATTAAAGAGGTTTTTTTGGGTTTAGTTTGGGTTTTAGGTCTGCCTCCTTTTAAGCCATTAAGCCTTTGTTTTAGAATAAACCTTTTTCTCTCATCAGCAATAGCAAACAATCTATTATTAACCAGATAATCCCCATGATCCTCAAATTTTTGTTTAACCATCTCTGGCACATTTTCCCAATCCATGCCAATAAAAAACCCAAGCCTTTTTTTGGGTATCTCATTTTTAATCCATTGTATAGAAAGTAGGGTAATATACACTCCTCTTTCTTCCATTGTTAGATCCATCACGCCAGTCATCCAGTCTTGGGCATAGAATTGAAAGGCAGGAGGATTTCTATAGTTTTTCGTATTCATTTATTTTAGTATTATTTATGTAATATCTTTTAGCTAATCTGCTTAAAGTTTCTTGCTGTTTAAAGGACAATGTTTTCCAATATAGTTCTACATTATCTCTGAATTTTAAAGTCTCATTTCCAAGCATATTATTGCATACTAGCATACAGAACTTGGTAGCATCTCTTAGCTTTTGGTCATACCTCATTAGGTTTTCAAAAGTTCTGATATGATACAGAATAGTAGCATGAGTAAGGTTAATATGTTCTCCTATTTCTTTTAGAGTTTTCTCTGTAAGTTGTTTTGAGATATAACAGAAAATCTTTTTACCATCTACTGAAACTCGCTTCCTTGATCTACTTGAGATTTCACAGCTTAACGCCTCATTAACAACTTCTTCAATATTAATTAAATCTATATTGCTCATATTATTTTATATTAGTAATAGAGAGGCAGGATTGTTTGTATAAAGGACTAATCTATCTGGAGAGAACAATCCCTCCCTCTACTATAAGTTTTGTATTACTATTATTAGAAAAGTTATTAGTAGGCCTAAATAGGAAACAAACAACGCAATGTATTTTTCTCTTAAATTGTTATTCATAATTTTCTATTTTGAAAAGCTAGGTAGGTTTAATTATTAATTTACCCCTAAATATTTTCTTAAAATGATACTGCTATTTCTGCACTACCTAGCTTATCTATTTTGTGTTCTATTTTTCTTATTTCATTTTGAACATATTCTCTTGTATAAGTAGAGAGAGCTTGATTGTAGTCATTAACAAGAGAATCTTTTTTCCCTCTTAGCTCTACATACTTTTCCCTAGATAATTCCTTAAACTCATCTTCTGTCTTTATGCTTACATATCTAGTATTCTTTTTCTTAGTGAAATAATTTATTAATGATCCTGCTTCTTTAATAAAGCACAAGTCTTTGAGTTCGGTTACCCTACCAGTAACCTGATTAATAGGTATTTGATAGTGTTTGCTTAACTCCTGAGCTGTAATACCATTATGTTTGTCTATGATATTAAAGATCCTTTTCCTTTTGCTTTGTAAGTTCTCCTTGATTTCAGAGAATGAGCTGTTTCTGTTTGTTATAGATTCTTGCATTTTCTTTGTTTTAGAAAGGAAGATCACTACCATCACTCATGTCAGCAGTAACTTTCTTTTGATTAGTATTATTTGTTTTCTTTTCTTGCAACCATTGATATAGATATTCAGCAGTTTGTGTTAAGTCTAGCTGACTAACATCTTTGCCAGAATAAAACATAGAGGCACTTCTAAGCACACTTTGATATTCTATTGACTGTTGCTGATCTTTAGATTTGCCTGTAGCAAATCCACCATTGGATTTAAAATTGGTATTAGGAACAAAAGTGTTTACAGGCTTTATTTTATAATAGGTGTTCCCATTATATTCATTTGCCAGATGCTCATATTCTGTAGCATCTCCTACAACAAATTTTGTTTGCTCTGGAGATTTGCTAGAGTATTCTCCATGATCTCCATTTTCCATCTCTACTTCAAACTTGTACATAAGTCCATATCTACCCTCCCATGTTCCGTTACCTTGAACATTTTTTACTTTACTATTTTTTACCATAATGTTTATTATTTTTAATTGTTAATTTTAATTGTGTATTTTCTTTTTCAAGAGCTTCAACTCTTAGTCTTAAAAATTCTATTGTATGCTCCATGATCTATTTATTTTTATGTTTCTTATTAATCTCTTTTAATTCATTTATAAAGTCAGAATTAATTATTTTAATATTATTTATTAGCAGTTCTTCTTCAAGTGTTAATTTATTTTTTACCATAATTGTTTTTTATACTATTTCAAATGCTTTAGCGTTTCTATGTGGAGCTATGAATTTTGCTCTTTCAAGGGCATGACATCTGCTTTTCCCTTGCACTTTGATTGTTCTACAATCATAGATCTCATCTTCTTTGGTTAAATACCAATACTCTATTAGATAGCTTCTCATTTTAAAAATTGTAGTTTAGGTATCAAGTAGGATTTTCCTACTCTATTTGCTTTAATTTCTTTTCTATCTATCCAAGCTTTAATTGTTCTAGGATCTTTATTAAACATTTCAGCGCATTCTTTGACGCTCATCTGCTTGTCATTATAGAGTATCTCTTTTACTATATTTTGTATGTATTCTTTTTCTTTACTCATACTGCTATTTTATTTTGTTGTTGAATCTGTCTTTGTAGAAGTTCTATTACTCTTTCTTTGTGTTTGTCTGGAATAGAAAAGAAAGTTTGAAACCAATTTGTTCTTATAGAATTAGGTTTAATGTTAAACTCATTTGACAGATATATTATAAAGGAGTTTTTGTCTTGAACTTTATTAAATAAATCCTTGATATTTTCATTCATTTTTTGTATCTTTTAATTGTATTAAAGTGGTTATAAAACCATATAGAACTACAATAATACAACAATAAAACAAAAAAAACAAAAATAAACAATAAAAAACCACTCTTTATGAGTAATTACAGCCATAGAATTAGAGAGATTCTATTTAAAAAAGGACTAACAATTAAAGACTTTTGTAAAAAACTTGGTTTAAAATCTCCAAATACTATCCAATTAATTTTAAGAGAAAACAGAACGCCATCCCCAAAGACAATGAAAAGAATTTTAGATGCCTTTCCAGACATTGATCCTGATTGGTTAATATATGGAGACAAGCAGGAGATACATGAGGAGACACAAGAACTTACACAAACTGCAAAACAAGTAAAAAAAATGCTAGAGGATGGGAGAGAGTATTGGGATAAATATGAGGAGAAACATGAAGCAAATTTAATGAAAAGATTTGATGATGATAGAAGATATTACGATCAGGAGAGATTAAAAATGAATGATGAAAAGCTAGATAGAATCATGGATAGATTTGATAAAATGCAATTAGATTTACACGCTTACGCTACTTCAGGAACTTCCATAATTACTGATATGATAACAAAGTTCGTTGAAGAAAACAGTAGATTAACAAATATTGCTATTGAGAAAATACTGAAAATGGAAGAAGATTTAGATGATATAAAGTTTGCTACCAATGCAAGAAACAAACTAAGAGAAGCTAAACGGAAAAAAGAAAATAAATTTAAACCAAAGTAAGACAATGAGAAAAAAATTAAATAAACAAAAGGAGGCTTTAGCTGAAGTACACAGATGTGAGGAAACAGGATGTGATTGCTATAGTCAAGAAGAAAAAGAATTATTCTACAAAGAATTTTTAGAGGATTATGATAAACATTTGAAGCAAGAATGTGCTAATGTTAATAAACAAAAAAAATCTAAAATAATTGTTTAGTAAGTTCTACAATAGACCCCTTATTTACTTTCTTATATTTTTTTAATGTTTTAGGATCTTTAATTCCTGAGATTGCCATTATAATATGGTCTGGTATATTTTTCTCTGCCATAATTGTTATGCCTGTTCTTCTAGCTGTATGGCTACCTACCATCTCCCATTTTTCTTTAATCTCTATGTTTTTATTTTTACCCTGAAAACTTGTTTTCTTGACCTTGCTATTAATTCCCAAACCTCTACATATCTTTTTTATATGTGGATTAAATTTCTGGCTACTAATCTTAGGGAGCTTCCAATCATATTTGTTTAAAATAGTTTTTAGCTTTTGAGTTAAGGGAATGTAGCTTATGGCTTTTGTTTTTGCAGCTCTCTTTTCTATAAGCCCATCTCTAACATCTGCCTTTTCTAACATGGAATAATCTGAAAACCTCAAGGCAGTATAAACACCTACTAAAAACAGGTCTCTAGCCCTATCTTTTGCACCCTCTAACAAAGCATCTTCAAGAAGTTTAACCTCTGCTTGAGTGAGTGCAATATCATCTGTCTCATGTGTTTTTATTGATATTTTTTTATAGTCTTTATTTACTTTAATATTCTTGGCCTCTAGCCAATGTATAAAGGTCTTGATTACATTAAGATACCTATGTAAAGTATTGTCAAATAGATTGTGTTTTTCTCTTAGATAAGTTATTAATTTAATATAAAAAGTATGATTTAGTTCTGCTATCTTATAGCTATGTTTAGAATAAACTTGAAAATCAATCAGTTTATTTAAAACTACTTTATATTTTTTAATTGATCTGTCTGAGACTTCTGCTAATTTAATTCTTTCATCTATAAAAAATTCAAAGTATTCAATTAAATAGGTAAGGGGAGAGGATTTACCAAAAGCTAATTTTAAATCCCCTATAGTTAAATCAACTCCATGTTTATATTTTAGATCTGCTATTTTTTTATTGATTTCTAACAACTTCCTTGTAATCCTTTCACTCGCTATTCCACCTCCTCCTCTTTTTCTTATAGGTAATCTAGTTTTTTTGTTCCAATTCTCAGGATTAATTTTTATATTTGTCGAAATTCTAAATTTAGCCTTTTCTTTTGCTACATAATATTGTACAATTATTAAGGTTTTGTTTTTAGAATTAGGCTCTTTTAAATAAAACATTTTTAACTAGTTGTAAGTATAGTTGTAAGTTATTATGTATTCAAATGTAATAAAAAACTACAATTAGATACAAAACTAAATTTTAATAACAGATAGAATTTTAATTTTATATGGTTATTACGAAGATAAAGAAAAAAAAGGGGTTAAAGCCCCCTACGGGCTACTACCTACAGAGTAGAAATTGCTTTAGTTGTAAGTATAGTTGTAAATTAAGAGCATATTTAACTCTTTTTTCCAAGATTCATAAGGCAGTTAATTGCAGTATGTCCTCCCAATACTACGCCACACCCTATAGCTTGTTTTTTAAAGTTCTTTGCATAAGCAGCAGCATAGCTTTCCCAATTTACTCCACAGCCTACTTGCATTCCAAACACTCTAAAGTTTCTGCCTACAAACCAATCTACATAAGCAGCAGTATGAGTATGCCCACATACTGAGGACATCATATTATTTTTGGCTTTAGTCTTTGCCTGTCCTCCCTCTCCATGCTCATATAACACATCATCATAAACAATAGATTCTACCCAGTTCCAACTATGCGTTCCTAATACTTCATTATATCCTTTGATCCATTGAAAGGGAATACCTCCTGTAAAGCTCTTTCTATAAGCCATCCTATCATGGTTTCCTATACATACATCAGCTTTTGGAAAAGCCTTATACCATTTTTGTACATGATTTATGGCTACATTAAGCTCTGTTCCTGCACTCATACCATTTGGATCAGGCTCATGGAAACTAAAAGCATGGTTATCAAGTATGTCTCCTATGAATATTACTTGATTGCAGTTCCATGCTGCATAGGATTCTTGGCAAAATTCTAAATAGTTATCTAATTCAAAAGGGCAATGTAAATCTCCTATTACTAGGATTCTTTTTTCTTTTCTAGTGAAGTTCTGGTACGCCTTTTTTTTGTTTCCAGATAATCTTGGTCGTATCTGTTCCATAGTATATATACGAAAAAAAGGTAAACTGTAGCCCCTGTGGGATTAACGCCCTTGCCCTTTGTATGTTTTCTTGTAGCCTTTAGAGGACTTTAAGCGTGAAGCATTTTTACTATGAGGATGTGATTTCTTCTTAGGCTTTCTATAGATAGCTATATTAATTCCTCTAGCCATTATTTATGCCTGTTATTACCCATAACCTTTTCAATCCCACGACTTCCAAAATATGAGGCAAAAATAAGTTGCATGAGTCCAGTAATTGAATCTAAAGAATAGTCCAAATACCATCCTGTTACATAGGCAATAGAAAAGAAAACAAGTGTTAAAGGCCTTACATTAGCAGGTAGCCAATCACTCTTAGCATCTGCTTCCCATCTCCTAGTAATAGCATCCATTTCAGCTTCTTCTAGCTCTAATTTTTTGAGTGCTATTGCTTTATCTTCTGCACTCATGTCTGAGCCTCCTATAATAGCCTTTATTACGCCCCCTACAGGAGTATCTCCTGCTATTGCTCCTACTACATTAGGAATTTTTTTTAAGAGAAACTGACCTACTTTTGTATCTTTAAATTTCTTTTTTTCTTTTCCCATAATTATTTTGTTGAATTATCCCATCTTGCTCTAGTTCCTCTAAGATCAAAATGAGTAAAAGTATCATATTTGCCTAAGCCTCCTTGTAGGATTTCTCCCTCAGATCTTAGCCTGTCTATTTCTTCATACACTAAACTAGAATGCCATCCTTTTACAACTATATCAGCTCCTGTTCCCAGTTTATGCTGTGATCGAGTAGATCCACCTATGTTTTCATTATGCTCAGGACATCTATAGCCTGAGTTAATTTTTATAGATGCTCCAAAATGATTTCTTAATAATTGTAATTGATTAGCTACTTTAATTAGGTTTAAGTAAACTTCTTTAGGCATCTCACATTTACCACATTTACATTCAAATTCTGATTTACTAAAATTCTTTGTCATCTCCCAAAACAATTTTATTTAGCTTTACTTAATTCATACAATCTTTGATCTATTTTTTCAAGCTGTGTTTTTATTTCAAGGATGGATTCTCCTAATACATCAGTTTTTTCCTCTACTCTTTGTATTGTAGAATTTACTAGATCTGGATTTACAGTATTAATTTTAAGTGCTTGAATATCAGAAGTGTTTATTTTTACACTTGCTTGTAGGGTAAAATAAATTCCTAATAAAGAAGTCAGCATAATTATAGCAGTTATAATCTCTTTAAGAGATAAGCTAAAAGTTGAACTAGGATTGAGCTTTTCCATTACATTTTGTTTTCCTGATATGATACTCCCATAAAGCCATGCGCTCCCTCGCCATCAGGCTCAACAGCAAAGCTTTTCCATCCGTAAGGGTGGTCAATTGTAACATTGCCATCCTCATCAGTTTCTTCTAAGTCTTTCCATAGACAATCTACATGGTAACCATCATAGTAAACAGGAGCTTTTGTTTCTTCTCCCTCAGCATCATATTCGCCTTGTTCTAAAACAATTTTACCTATCTTTACTACGCAATGTTTATGAGAGGGTACTTTGTTTCCGTCTTCATCTGTTACGCTTGGTAAAGCGTTTATTTTATCTTGAGCTTGACTTTCAGTATCAAATTTATATTTACTTACTTTTATCATTTTTTTATATTAACTTGTTAATTCTATTAATTGTGCATCTGTTAATGCTTCATTATATACTGCTAAACCTTTTACTTTTCCGTAGAAATCTACACTACTTGCATTATTAAAAGCAACTGTGTTCATTCCTGATGGAACACTACCTGATGTATCAGTATCTCTTTCTGAGCCATCTACCCATAAAGCAAAATCGTTTGTTTTATATTTTAAAGCAACTTTAGAAAAATTTGTACTATCAGACAAAACATAAACCATATTAGCTTGTGTAACACCACCATCTTTTACTACGACAGCTACAGTATTACTTGCATTTGTGTATTGCATATACACCCTTTCATTTGTTGTTCCATCTGATATTGATAAAATTCTATATGTATTATCATCTGCAAGTGCAGCTATTTCACAATATAAAACACCCTCTGTACTATTTATACTTGGTTTAGAATTGTTACAAGTTTCAGCAGCTCTTGTGATAGTTGTTCCTGCTGTGGGTATGTATGATGTAGCGTATGATTGTTGTTCTAACATAGCACCCCATACTAATATTGATGAAGTAGCGTTTGTTCCTAAATTACCTACTAACTTTAGTTGCCAATTTGAGCCTGAACTTGACTCTGACACCTCGAATCTTTGCCAATCAGATGTTATTGATATATTTTTGCTTGTATTGGCACAAACCATCTGCATATCATAGGTAAGTCCATCAAAAGATTTTAAATAAACAGACATAGTTGCAGGAGCAGAGCCTGTAGAAAAATATAATCTTGAAAAGTCTCCTGAAGATGTACCTGTTCCTCTGTCAAAAAATATTTTATCAGCAGTATTATTTCCATCAGGCGCAAGACCTTGATTTGTAGTTACAACAGGTATTGAAGCAGTACCTGAAGATAATTTTTGCCAAGCACTCTGACTAAAATCTTCTGAGAATGTAACAAGATTCGTAGAACTTGGCTCTAAAAGTAAATGAGGTTGCTTTTCTACTACTCCATTTGTTATATCGTAACTTAATCTTGGTCTGTCGCCTTGTACTTCAACAACAGATAAGTTGTCTATTGAGCCTACAAAATTACCACTTGAATTTCTTAATATAAAATTAGAAGATGTAGCAGTTTTATAAAAAGTATATGTTC
>Ga0080013_1003346_pt1 | contig 17082 bp, 25 predicted proteins | sample ETNvirenome_6_85_FD_69236 | JGI IMG/M metagenome (GOLD analysis project Ga0080013, IMG submission 69236) | Marine viral communities from the Pacific Ocean - ETNP_6_85 (SPADES assembly) (version 2) | ecosystem: Environmental > Aquatic > Marine > Oceanic | place: Pacific Ocean | collected 2013-06-19 | reverse complement strand
AGTTACTAGATGGACTAATGTAGTAATGAAAGAACACAAGTACGGTAGTGTGTGGAAGAAGATAGAGCATCCTAATAAGAAAGCTAAGGATGTTTCACGGTATGTTATTGCGAAGATGTTAGCCAAATGAGGACAAGCATTTGTGGGTACAAAAAGTCCAGAAGAACTAAGAAGAATTAGTAATGATATACAAGATATATTTGCACCAAATGAATATAAGGAGAAGGAGGAGAATAAAATGAAAGCAGAACCATGGATTTACGGATTAGCTAAACAAATGTTAGGAGAGGAGGAGTTAGATCCTAATCTCCATGATTATTTGGGAGATATTGAGACATTCGCTAGTCTAGCCAATGGTTCAATACAATCGAGGCAGGTTGTATCCTTAGCTCTTGTATATTATCTTGATCGTAAGACATTGATGAAAAAGATAATGAAGTTAGAGAAAGACATTGAGAAGTTAAAAGGGTTGGAAGATTAAATGAAATACTATATTACACAAGAAGGAGTTAACTTCTTAAACGAAACCCATATAAGGTCTGCCAAAAACAGATTGAAAGGTTACATTAAGGCTGGGGAACCTGCACCCGCCGTAATTAAGAAAATGGGTCCAAATGTAGGAATTAGAGATCCAGAGGGTACAATTAAAAACGCAGCCTACTCTTACGCACATGCTGGTCAGCACTCTTTGAGGAGGACTGGAGGAGGATCCGCAGCAAGGACTCATAAAGACCCGTGGGTTAGAATGGCAACAGCAGATCCTAGATTACGACAGGATAGGGCTGCTCATTTAGGGATGAAGTTTGTACAAGGTGTTCCAACACGATTTAGCCGTGACAGAGGGGAGAAACGGCCCAAACACACAGGAGAAATGGACGCACCATTTTGGGGGACAGGAGAGGAAGCGGCTTTCCATAAAAAGCGTATATCTGCTGCATTAGCCACAATAAAGAAATCTAGATTATTGCGTTCAGTAAGAGATGCACAACCACATAGTAGGAGAAATAGATGAGTACACCATTTATGTTTTTATTAGGAGCAAGTCTGATCTGGCTCCTGTACCAAATATTTGACGAGAGATAATATGTACGAGTATCAAATTAAATCAATAGATCACATAGTAGATGGAGATACATTCGATTGTAGCATTGACCTAGGATTCAACATTTCACACAAGATAAGGGTGAGGATGTACGGAATAAATACCCCAGAGAGTAGAACTAGGGACTTGGAAGAGAAAGCAAGAGGACTCAAGAGCAAAGAGAGACTCACTCAATTGTTAAATGTGGGAACCAAGGGACAAGCTAATCTTATTCTTCAGACTAAAGAGAAAGGTAAGTACGGAAGATACTTAGGTATTATATTGAGGAAGCGTAAGGATGACGATGAGCTTCTAAATATCAATGAAAGACTGGTAACTGAGGGCTTTGCTGTAGAATATTTCGGGGGGAAGAGATAATGCCTAAGATTGATGATGATGATGAGGACGAATTCTCTTGTTATAAATTAAAGGTTGTTTTTATCGACAAACAGAAGCAGGATGGATTCTCAAATAAAGACTTATGGTTGCCTTGCGCTGATGGCACACCCAAGACATGGAGAATTGATCCTGCGGGGATACCCACCATTTACTTTTCGGTAGGCCCGTTCGGTATATTGGGTAAGTATAGTATTGGTTTAGGTGGTCATATTTGGGAGCATTGCCTGTGTCTAACGGAGCAATACAGAAAGAAGCTTCGGGATATACTAAAAGGAAAGTTTGGGCCTCAGGGTTTTAGGTTTGGCTATAATGATAAGCATGGGAAAGATCCTAGTCGATATTGGGGGTGGACCCTTAAAAAGGTTTGTGGGCCTTGTACATATGCAGGGTACGGCCTCATCAGTGGCTGCCGCTGCATAGATAATAAAGAAGTTCAATTGTCTTCAGATAAAGTTCTGCCCCCGCTCGGAACGAAAAACGACATTACTTCATGTTCCAACGGCTATTTAGACTCCGCTGGATACATAATGCTTTTTAGTAATCCTGGAGATTTTAAAAGTGTTGTGAAGGAAATAGACGCAAGAGAAGACTCTATACCAATTGATTGTCAGATGGAAAAAAAGTAGGAAAATAAAATAACGGTGGAAAGAGATAGTAGATAGCTATATATCTTAGAGGTTTTCATGAAATACTATATTACAGAAGCAGGAAAGAGATTCTTTAAGAGAACTGGTGCTAAACACGCTGTAAAAGCATCAGATAGATTAAAGAGTAGGACCATGCACCAAGGAGGAGGAACAGAATCTGCCTCTGTAGAAGCGCATGAGAAAGGTCAGGCTGCATTCAAGAGGCTTCTGGCTAGGAGAGGCGATCCTAAGCGTCACCATCACACAGAGTATATAAAACCTTAACATGGACTTCAAAGAGTTTATTAATGAAAAGCGCAAGACTGTTGGACAAAGACAGGAAGATGCAGCTAGAGAACACCTTGATCTTTTAGTGAAAGGGAAGAAGGATAGTGATAGGGCTAAAGATTTAAGAAATAGATATAGAATATTAACTAGAACTAGAGAAGCAAGGGGAGATCAGTACGGAGCTAATGTAGCTTGGCCTGGAGAAGAAGGGTCGTTAACAACTGATAAAGCTCCTAAGAGACATTCACGATTGGTTAGTATATTAAGGGCAGCGTTCGGAAGGCCAACCAAAGCTACTAAAGCTGCTAGAAAGTTAAGAGCATTTAGAGCAAAAAGTGCAGGAGATAATATAAATGAAACTCCTATAATGAGTCCTCCCACCGAAGAACATCCTGAAGGGGTTCCAACACATTATGAGGCAAACCCTAGAGTAGTAGCAGCCTTACAAGGGGAAAAAGGAAGTAGTACTACTCGCAGAAAAAATAGACGCCATACACTTAGGGGAGTGGGTAAGGGGATAAAAAGTATGAGGGCAGCTATTGATGCAATGAACGATAGCCCCCACCCTTTTTCACACGCTCAAGCTACAAGTACCGCTGCGAACGCTTTTTGGAGACAAAAGCCAGGAGCTAATAAATCAAATAAACTCCCAACCCAACACACTAGACGAGGAGAACCCGAATTAAATTTATTAGTTCCAACTGGAAAGAAAGCAACTCCCGTGAGACAAAAAGGTGTTAATGAAGGTTTCTTAGACTGGTTAAAGAGACTAAAACAAAAACCAGGGGAATGGACTGATGCTAGAAGGGAGAGAGCAAATGCAAGAGCAAGAAGACAAGCATTTAGAAAGGCAGATCAAGATAGAATAAATGCTATGATGGGTCAGACAGATACTAAGAATCCAGAAACTGTAAAGGATAATGCTGAAAGAGCAGCTTTTAATAAGTCCATGGGAGATAATTAAATGTATTATTTAACTAAAGCAGGAGTCAAATTCTTAAATGAAGTAAAGAGTTCAGTAGAGCATGAAGCAGCTATTAGAGCTAAAAAGACAAAGGATGAGAAGGAATATCAGGATTGGAGAGCTAGTGAAGGCAAACCTAGGACTCCTATGCAAGATAAGGATAATCCAGATACTAAAATGATGAAAGCCCTCGCTCCAGAGAATTTTCCACCTTACCGAGTAGATAAACATTCTCCAGAGCAATACGGACAAAGAGCAGGAATTAAAGCAGGAGACCTTAGACACCAAAGATTAAAAAAGATAGCTTCAGAAACCTGGTTAAATAGAATACCGAGAAAAGTAGGGAAAGCTATTAGAAAAGCTGAGATAGCCATTCGGATACCACATTCAGGTCTCACTGTTGTAGGCCCTGGGACTGGAAGAGGTAATTAAATGTATTATTTAACTAAAGCAGGAGCCAAATTCTTAAATGAAGCTAAGCAAAAGATAAAGCTTTCTGATTTAATTTATCTCCCCCTACCGAAGGCTCGTCCTGTAGGTAAAAACCCAGACAATTTACAGCAGGGAAATACAAATAAATCCCAGAATAATCCAGGACATGAAGAAAGAATGAAGGCGCATCAAGCAAGAATTGATGCAATAGAAAGAGTGAATAGAAAGATGGGTAGAGATGTAAATGAAGGCAAAGAATCATTAGAGGATTTTAGAAAGTTTCTATTGGACTTAGGGCATAGAAGAAGAGCAGAGAAAGCAGCTAAAGCTAAAAGAAAAATACCCCAAAACTTAAAAGGTAAGGCTCTAGCTGATGCACTAAGACAGCAAGGGATAGAAAATTTAGGATTTAGAGGACCAATGGGAAGAGGGTAATGCAATACTTAACTAAAGCAGGAGTCAAATTCTTAAATGAGATGGGACCAGAGGCTAGAGAATACAGAAGATTAAAGTCTAGCGGAGGAAGCGGGAGGCAATTAGATCAAACATATAGAACCATACCCAGAACAGAGAAAAGAAGTGCGGATAGAAGAAAACAGTATAGAGAGTATTTATATAAAGGTGGGTTGTCTAACGATGTAGCTATAGAAGGAGAGAGCCCAAGAGTAGCGAGAAAGATGGCTAGACTAGGTAGGCAAGTGAATAACTTAGGTCAGTAAATAGGGTATAATATAGGGGTAAGTATAATACTCTCAAGTATACTACTAAAAGTCAAATCAATAGTTAACAAGTGAAGAGAACATCCAGTCTATTGAGTATACTATATAATAATGTGATTAGTAAAAGTCAAATCTAAGTGTTTTATACAGGGTAATGGATAAGTGTTAGTATTTTGCTATACCAAAAAAAGAGGGGGAGCCCAATCAATTCAAACCAGTTCAGAATAAATCCCACCCTAATCATAACAAACATAAGAAAAAACCCCCATTAAACACCTAAGAATGCATACTAAGAGTCAAATTGAAAAACAAGATAAGAGATTCATGAGAGACATAATAATATCTATTATCATTGCAATCTTAAGCATAATATTCTTATTAATCGTTGGGTAAAAGTCAAATCATACTTTAATATATCTGAGAATATATTTAATATATCTGAGAATATACTTGACAAATCCATCCAAATGTTATAGAATTCAGAGTTTATTCACCCCAACCACAACATATGGTATATATAACATATTTAGATCCACTCGAAACTTAGCTAAGAATGTGCATTCTAGACCCCGTGAATACATGTTGCCCTGAGACCTAAACAGAAGATAAGAGAAAACCCCACACATACCATATGTAGTATGCATGAGGTTATATACTTTTCAGTATATTGTTAGTGTGTTGCGAATCTAACGGTTTTCGGTACACCCCAACATAGCCCACACTGCGCACAACTTGGCAATGTTCCTTTTTGTTCTGGGCAATCAAAACACTTGCCCGTAAATGATTCTTCCGCTGCAAAGAGATTGCTAGGATAATGTCCTTCACTGAAAGCTTTATTCCTCGAAAATCTAATTTTGCAGCGATCATTATAGCGTGTATTCATGAGCCACAAAGCCTTTCCAATGTCGCCTGTTTCTTCTCTCCCAGTGTATCCAAAGATACAAAGTGTGGGGTGAACAAATAACATTCTCTCCCAAAAGGTAACATATTCAGTGGTCATGAAATCACCTAGAACATGGAGACGAATAACAATTCCTTCCTTGTGTTTCTTTGAAAGAGTTTGGATCTCTTCTTCAATCTTTGGAAGCAAACCAATTGTAGAAAATCGGTGGGCAAATGGCATGTTGTTACCGTAACAATCTTTCCAATGGTGGCATGATGTTGGGCAGGTTTCACGCTCAACTAGTGTGAGAGAATACAAGCGTTTCCCTTTCCACTTTGGGGTGGTTATCTTGAAACCTAATTTCTTATTATTGGACCCTGGTTTTAGAACATTAAAGAGCAGTGGGTCCTTAATGCTCTTCTGAAATCGTGTAGAGTATGTCATAGGTCTATTCTAGCATCTGGGGTGGGGAGAATCAATAGAAATATAGTGGATCGTCATAAGTCCTTGCTATTACCCGACTTAGGTCCTGCGCGGGGGCCGCGCCCTTTGCGACTTCCTAAACCAAAAAGGTGATAGCTCCAAGGATGGCAAAGAAGTAAACAGACCGCCAATCAATCCTCTCTATAGTCGCCATAGTTTTTGCCCATTGATTTGCGCATCAATCGTGCGCCTTCTTCGGTCCATCTAATAGTTAGATCGTTCTCCTCATCATCCCAACCGAGATCACACCATCCAAGCTTGGAAGCCTCGAAATAACATCTAGCTTCATCCAAAGATTCATCTAGGGAAACCTCCATACAGTTACCGTATTCTCTTTCATTCAATCGGTTACGCATCATGCCTCCTTAACTAGCCCACGCTCACGCATGAGGGTTGTGATTCGTAGAATGATTTGGCGCACTCGCTCCCTAGTAACCTGGAAACGCTTACCAATCTGTGCCAGTGTTTCACCTTCCACATACTTGAGGCGCAACATCTCACGCTCTCTATCGGTCAGGGTAAGCTCTGCGGTAGGCTTGATCATGGCAAGGAATATATCCTCATCGGTGTCCCGTTGTTCCTCCTCTGTGGCAGGGTGCCAACGGTCGCTCTGGTCTTCGTTCATATCGTCAATCGAGAAGTGATAGACTTCGTGCTTCGCCTTGGGCATATGTCCACGCAATGAGTGATTGAGTCCCCAGCGGATACGCTGGATGACATAGCTTGAGAGTGTCATCCCAGCATCGGGCGAGTAGTCCTCAAGAGCCTTGAGAATATAAATCCTGCCCATCTGGGCCACATCCTCAAGCTCGAAATCCTCACGAATTGAGCGATAGCGCATCCACTCGTGCGCGTACTTGTAGACTGCCCGATCAAATTGGGCGAGTGCTTCTTCTGGTGTTAGCTTTTCCATACCCCTATTCTACCTGAATCTGTCCCCTGTGTACATAGTCTGGGCCCAACTATCGACCGAAAATGAATTGTCCTAAACCCTTGTCAATACCCGACTTAGGTGCTTCGCACCCCCCGCGCAAAATGGGTATTCGTAGAAAAAGAACAAAGGGGACAACTCCCTCGTCCAAAAACTAACCTACCCCAATGCAAAAGGTCACTGGCTAATTTTATACCTGTTTGAGCTTGGTGAGTGTCCACCTTCACAAGAGAGTTATCCCGTCCAGATCGAGATTACTAATCCTTTCCTTCTGGCATCTTGAATGCTTCTCCCCAAAGCTCGCTGGTGCAAAGCTCTCCAGCCTTACTTTGGGGACGCTCAGGGCCTATCAGCCTGTTTATACTCGCCCTGTCGAGTGGGGAGGGCAGATTGTCGTAGGGACTAGCCCCCGTCTCGGCCCTCCCCGTATCTTACACGCTTGCGCTCATGGGGGCACGGGTAGCCGTACCCACGTTGTTCCACACCTCGACAACGTGCTTGCGCTTACCAGAGGCCACGATATTGCCAGAGCGTCCAGCAATAAAGTAGTGGTTGGAGGTTCCGTTACCGCTCAGACGATACATCGTCCAGTTGGAGTTGGAGAAACCAGGGACGGGAGAGACAAAGTTGTTGAGATTAATCATTGGATGATTCCTTTTGGGTTGAAGTAGAAAGAGACTTGCGGAAGTTGTGCGCTTGACCATACTTGATCTTCGCATCTTCCAGTTCGTCGGACATAGGTATATTACCAAGAGTGTCGGAAATGTCAAGGGAGATATCGTTTCCGTTGATCAAATCTTGCGACATGGCAGCAAGAGAATGGGAGAGAAATTCCTTACGCTCTTGAGCTTGATCGAGAATGACGGAAGCCAGCTTCTCGCTTGCGTCGATCTCTTCCAGCCATGCCTTGTGCTTGAATGCTCTAGCGTGGAAGGACTGGGGACCGACACCCAAACCACGCTGGGCTTCGGTGATTGCTGCGGTTTCTTCTTGAATAGCCTCCACAATGGGGGCCAGTTCAGGCGATTGTTTGGCTTGATCGAGGGCAGCCTTCTCGCGCAGCTTGGCGAGACGAGCTTCCTGTTCCTCAATCAGTTCCTGGGCACTTCTTCGGGTGCGACTCATGTGATGACCTCCTTGGTCAGTAAAGGTAACGATTATACCCCTATTCTACCGTTTGGGTTAGTACAAAGCAACAGTGGGCAAGATGTATTTCGTGAATCGTCGTAAGTCCTTGCTATTACCCGACTTAGGTCCCTGGGGGCCACCCCGCCCAAATGGGTATTCCTATAAAGTGAAGGAGAGAAAATGGGGTGGGCCTCGCAGCGCAGAGCCACTTAGCGACCCACCCAAGCCCGAAAATTAGACCGCAAGCTCGTAAAGGGTATCCTCTGCATACTCCCAGAGACCAGTGTTGACACGATCCAATGCATCAATATTGGTGAGGGGTCGCGCTGTACGCTTGTTGAGCTTCAATTCATTGGGACGGACACAGTTCTCTTGAAGAACATTGTAAGTGGTCCAAATGTCACGCCCAAGATCCTCTTTGCGGCGAGGAGTTAGAAGGAGCATAGGATCCACATGGGTATCGGGGAAGCGCAACCTAGAAGCCTCAACCGCCATATCGGTACGGGCGTTGTCGTCTAGATTAATCTGTACCATGTCGCGCACAGTACCGAAGAAGCTACCGAAGGAGTTAGAAATACGCTCCACAGCATCGTAAGCGTAGACAGGGTCCCAGTCGATGTGCTTGCGGGAAATCTCTTCCCCTACTCGCTCAAATCCAGGGACGCGAATGGTAAGACCGTTAGAGCAAACCATCGAAAAGGCACCCGCTGTCATCTTCCAACTGGCTGTGCCATTGCTGGAGTTATAGAGCAGGATCTCAGGAAATACAGGCTTGTCCCCTCTTGGATCCCTGAAAGAATAAGAGTCCGACTTGGGACGGAATCGGATCATGTGCTTATTGTGCAGAGGATCAGATTTGCGAGAGAAGGGAGATGCAGCGTCTGCGACACCCCATCCAAGATCATCGAAAGTGTTCATGATCTTCTCGGAAGAAACGAAAGTGTAACGATCAGAACGCTTGCCATCGTGTCCAGTGGCGAACACCGAAGGAGCTTTTTCACGAATCTGATCGGGAGTGAGAAATGAAACCATTGTATGTATCCTTATTGGTTAGAAGTTACCCCTATACTACCAATGGGGGCGTAAGGAATCAAGTGAAAGCTACGGAAACTTTTGAATTGTCGTAAACCCTTGTCAATACCCGACTTAGGTCGCTGGGGGTGGCCCGCCCGCTTTGCGGCTTCCTATAACCTGTTGCGCCCGTAGGCTATTGTGATAAACATTGCCCCCACCACCATGAATGCTGCGGTGGCGAGGGCACTGAATGCTAGGTATTCCAAGAATCCCATGCTACATCTCTGAATAGTTACCATGGTACGGGTTGGGATCATCATCGTATTGGGATGACCAGTCCTCAAGCTCCGCTTCCTGAATACACTTGTAGTCGGTGTATTCTTGATCGAAATCCTTGGCGATCTGCTCTGAGCATTGGTCACAGGTGAGGTCGTTGCCGTAGCGGTTGCTGACCATGTGCTGGGGGAATTCCTCGCCACAGCAGTCGCAAGGCACAAATTGTTGAGTGTCGTAGTTCATGAGTTTATATTAGCTCCAGTCCGAGGAATTGTCAAGGTCTTTGCTGTCTTCTTCGATGGTGTCCCAGACTTTATCCTGGCACACTTGGCACATACCAGAGATCTGGTACTCTTTCACGGAGACATCATCGGTGAAGGAGTGGATTTCAATATCCGTGGCTTCACAGATCACGCACATACCCTCAGCGATAGCGTACTCGCGTGTGATGAGTTTAGGAATGAGAGAATTGATGAGTGCCATCAGTTCGGGGTCTTTATTGGTTGCTTTCATACCCCTATTCTAGCGTGTGCTGTGTTATGTATCAAGTGCAATGGGAGGAAAGTTTGCAATCGTCGTAAACCCTTGTCAATAAAGGACTTACGGCGCGGGGGCGGGTCGCCCAAATGGGTATTCCTATGTTTGGAGGAGGTGGGGGGAATCGAACCCCCGTCCAAGAAGGTTCCCACTAGGGGAGTTGCAACTTGTCGAAACCATTACACCCCCGTCTACCGATAATACTTCTCCAGTGTCTCCGCATGACCACAATCAATCTTGGTGAGGATATGCTCAACAACTAGCCAATCCTGCCCACCGATCACATCATCCCACTCTGAGAGCTTGAGGAATTCGCCATCTGGCTTGAACACGGCAACCTCATAAGAGGTAGCTTGTCCAAACTCATTCATAGAGCCATAAGAGCCATTATCCCATAGTAGACTCACAACATAACCGTTGTCGAATGTGTACTTGGTGGCATGTTCAGCAGTGGAGATGGTAGCTTTCCATTGGGTGCTGCGTCCTAGCTCACTGTATTTTGTTGTTGTGTTCATGGTCCTATACTAGCGTTGTGATGCCCAGCTTACAAGTGAAAAGAAAAGAAATGCTGCGATGGCATAGCACACGATGCCCCTAGCCACTACCTTGTTGAAATCAGCCATTGGGGGTTGTCCTACTGATTCCAGGCAGGAAGTGTGGGCCATTACTGCTATGTCCCCCCTGCATCCACTCGTAAGCCTCAGCAGCCCCGTAACGCTTGCCAGCCTCATCTAGTGGTAGCTCACGCCTAAGACCACGGAATGCGTCTAGCAGTGCATCAGCGTCCTCCCATGCGTCCTCATTGTATGCTTCATTGAATAGCTCTGCTACCTCAAGTGATAGGTTGTGGATATACGATGGTGCATAATCATCCCACCCATTGTATGAGTTGATGTGATCGAGCATGTACTGTGTCTGTTCTAGTTGGTATGTCATACCCCTATTGTACCATGGCATGGGGGTGGGGTCAACATCTGAAGGGCATTATATTGCAACATCCTATGCCATGTGCGCAAGTGCTTGTCAATACTAGACTTAGGAAAGGTCCAGCGGAGAAAGGCGCGAGTAGGGTCCCATATTTGGGTCTTCCTAGCGCATATAGAGACTCTCATTAGTATAGGACCTTTAAAAAAAAATAAAAAAAAATTCTCACCAACCCTAAATAAGGTATGAACTATTATTCTAAGATTTTCCAACTTCTATCTGAAGAGCATTGGACTGGCAAGCAGAAGAAGGAAAGAGAAAAATCTGAGCATGAACAACAATGGAGAACTTGGCCTTTGGATCCGAAAGACCCAAGCAAAGGAACATTACAAGTTCAAAAAGTTCAGCACCAAGAAACGAAGAATCTCCCTCCGCTTCCAGCAAATGCAACTCGGACACAGAAACGGAATCTGCTCATGGCTATGCCTACCCCTGGAGTGGGTAGAAAAATAAAAAGAACTAGAGTAACTAAACCTGTTCCATCTTGGATGGGAATGAAAGGTAAAATGGTTCATCACACTACAGCAAGACCTGATAGTGTTGATAGGTTCTCTCGTCCGTTCTCTCGTCACAAATCACCGCTTGATGCTCCAAAAAGTGTAGAAAAGCATACTACGGTAACAGCTAAACTTCCTGGTGGAAAGCAAGTTAGAAATAAGAGATTCCCCACCACACACGATAATTAAAATAAAAAGAAATACCTAGATTAAAGGACTATATAAAGTATGAAGTATTACATTACCCAACAAGGTTTAGAATTTGTGAATGAGATTTCAGCAGCGAAGGGGGGCGAAGTAGCTGGAAGGGTATTGGCCTCAGCAGCTAAAGCATCAGAAGATGCGACGAAGGCAGCGGAATATAAACAAGAAAAGGATACGGGTTTGGAAAGGCCAAGAGGTCGAGCAGGTATGCCTACGGTTATAACTCCGAGAGAAGCTGCTAAAAGGGGTCATCACAAAAAGAAATGGGAGCAGGCTGATAGAATTAAACGGAACTTTCAGTTAAGAGCTAAACATCAGCCTCCCCAGACGGACGCCAAAGATAAAGATCAGACAGAGACACAAGTAACGAATAAATTTGCTGTTGCTAAAAATTCAGCTATTAGACAACCCTCACCCGCTCGTCCTCTCCCTAAATTTACATCCTCCTCTAAGAAGGAAAAGTAGATAATGGAAAATTTTCTTACACAATTTGGGATTAATAAAATCAATGAGTTAGCTATTAGGAGGAGTGCAACTACTCCAACTAGGAGTGTAGCTCCTACACCCGCTAAAACTGTTTCTAGACCAACTACTCCCACCGTGTCTAAAAAATCTCAGGATCCTGTTAGTACAGGCATGAGAGGTACATCAACCCCTACAGGTATTCCTCCCATGACTCCTCCCAGAACCACTCCTCCTAGATCGTTAGGAGGAAGAGCTATTACCCCTACCGCTACCGATACCCCTACATTAGATACTGATAGAGGAAGTTTAACCAAGCAATATAGTATGAAACAAAATTGGGGAGGAAATAGGGGTGAGCGAGCAACCTTCCCAGGGTTAACAGGAACCATGCCCGCCAAATCGAAACTTCAGTACAATTTAAGGAAGGCTGGGGAGTTAGGAGGGGGAGATCGTGGGGCATATTCATTTACGCCCCCAACGGGTCCTAAGCCAGATGCTACCCTTGGGGGAGCTACCGACACCGTGGGAGTGTCTCGGTCTCCAGCGCACTCAGGTCCTGGAGCCCAAGGACCCCCTGATGCACCAATCGCTCAAGCCAGGGCATCTAGATTACAGCTTGCAAAAGATAAAGCTGACTCTCCCTACACCCCTGCTACGAAAGGAAAATATACTCCAAATACACGCTCAATACCAATTGGTGGTATGTCCCCTAGAATGTCACCGTTAGGAATGCCCCCTCCTTCTCAAGTTGTTCCAGGTCCAGCCACACGCAAAACAAATCTCCCAGCTACAGGTGGAACTTGGAGTACAGCAGATGTGGGTAAAGGGGGAGTACCTCGTAGTGATTATACATCAACAGGTCCTAGTCTTCCTGGGGGGAGTGGATCTCTAGCTTTAGGAAGAGGACCCTCTCCTATGCCAGCAACGGAGAGGGGGTTTAAAGCTAGTCATTTAGCTCTTTCAGCCCCTAAAAGAGCAGAAGCTGCTAAGGACGCTGCTAAGTCCCGACAGGTTATTGCTGGTATGATGGGGGGCTCAACAAAGAAGGCTAAGATGGCGCAACTAAAAAAGGATAAAGCGGCTGCCGAAAAGTTAAGAGGTGGGCCGAATCCACTTGCGGCTAAAGCTGCTCAAAGTGAAAAGGATCGGGCTGCTGCCGTTGCTACTAGAACTAAAGCAACCGAAGCTGAAGCTGCTGAAGCTGCTGAGAAAGCAGCTAAAGGGGCACATGTAGCAAGTAGGAAGGAAAGGCTTAGAGCTAAGGTTGGTGCTGGAGGTGGTGGAACAGGAAATGCTTTTAAAGCACCAGAGCCTGGGGCACTATCTGCTAAGGAAAGAATTAGAGCTAGAATAAAAGCTCAACAATCGAAGGGCGCAGCAAGTACTACCACATCTGGGAGAATCTCGACGCCCAGTTTGATAGGAAGTCCTTCTGCTGGTGCCACTGCTTCTCCAAGAGCTTCTACAACTACGGATAGACTCAGAATGGTTAGAAGAAGCACTGGTAATTATACTGGAGATACACCAGAGTACAAAGCTAGAAGACAAGCTAGGCAAAAGGCTTTAGAGCTAGGTGAAGATGAATGAAATACTATATTACACAAAAAGGGTCTCAGTTTATTAACGAGCGGTCAAGGAAACAAAAAGAAGCGGAAAGAGATTTCGAAGATGATGAGACTACTAGGGGTAAACGCGCAAGAAGAAAAAATAGGGCTATAGACGATACTATAGAAGCAGGAAGAATTAAACTATTTTCCAAAGATTCGTCCTAATACAAATAAAAAAAGCTCAGACCTTAAAAATCTGAGCTTTTTTGTTTATCTAGCTCTAAATAAGATATGAGTACTATTAACGCTTGGGACTGTCTTCAATATACTGTAACAACATCTCTTTTTGTAAATTATACAAAAATTACAGGACCACTCAAAGGAAAACCAATAACAGATAAAAAAACTAGGATAGAGTGGGATGGGGAGGTCGAATTAAAACTTACTTTACAGAAAAAAAACCTAACAGAGCTTAGTGGTTTTGTATGTTACACAGCAAGTAAAGACCCAAGTGACCCTACTTGCCCTAGATTATGTGAAACTCCTCTTTTATTGGATGAATTTACAGGGGTGCGATGTGGTAGTACTGTTAATAGTGTAGCGGAGTTCCTCGCTGGTGGTAAGTGTGCCCCTGGAGAAAAATGTGACCCAACACCACCATACCCTTATATTCCACCTCGTTGTATAGGATTATACAGTCTTAAATGTAAAAAGGTTTGGAATACTTGTGGGCAGGACCCAGACATAGAAAAATATTTTGATGGGGGGGATTCCAAAAGTATTAACTTAGGATCACTAGGTGGAAAATCTGCCGCTACTTTAGCTTGGAGTGTACTAATAACCGTTGCTCAGTGGCAAGCAAAGTGCAAGGCTGCTTCGCTTGGTGGTAAAGCTTCTCAATGTTGCATGTGTAATCTTCTTTGTTGTTTAGCTACGGGGATGGTAGATGGGTTTAGTGCTGCTGGTTTTGGTGCTGGATGCAATATGGAAGATTGTGCTGCTGACCCTGGTTTTGGAACTACCCCTCAAGAGTGTAGGGATAGATGTGCTAAAAAATGGGCTAAATTCCTGCTGGATAGTCCTTGTGATCCTAGAAAGGTGGATTCTGATAATATTCCCTCAATTTTTAAACAGGAATTGGGCTCATCTATTTATAAATGCCCTGGGTGCTGCAAAGAATGAAATTATAAAAAAAGCTCAGACCTTAAAAATCTGAGCTTTTTTTGTATATATTAGATTCTATTAAGTGTAAACTATATCAGGCTGGAATGTTGGACAATATGATGGGATATTAAGTGTAACTCCCGAGTTGAAATCTGCGATAAATTTCGTCCTAGTATCATCTCCAGGGATATAAGGTCCTGGAGCTTTTGCGATAGAAATATTAAAAGTTCGTTCGCAGTTGTGGTCGGAATTTCCAACGACCCAAGGGGCTCTCCAATATCCTGCTATAATAGTCCAGAAACTTCCAAGAGTTCCACCACCACTTAGAGCAGAGTTACTAGATAATTGAATCTCCTGATTTATTTGGACACCACCAGCCCAGTTTAGAACTTCTGTTGCCTCAATAACTCTAGTGTTTACATTAACATCTAAGTAGGTAAACGCAACTGAGGGGGGACCAGAAGTAGCTCCACCAACTGTAGTTAAGTTGTTGCAATCATAAGACCATACTCTTTTCCACATACCCCACATTACTTGATAATGGGTAAACCACTTATTGTAGCCTGTTGCGCTTGTGGAGTTAGAGGATAAGGCTGTTCCTCCTCCTGCAAAAAATTGGACAGATAGTGCTGACGGTTCGACGGGGGCATCCATAATAAAATTCCTTTTCTATAATATATAGAACTATTAGTGAGAGTTTCTAAATTTGTTTATTGAAAAAACTTAAACTATCCTAAATACTATAGAAAAGGAAATATTATTAAGTATTATGAGTAAATTTGGAGAACTACAACCAGGAAGAGCATATCCTTGTGGTGCAACCAGTCGGGATGGATCTTTTGGTAAGGACGACGATAGTGGTAAAGAAATATGTTGGCAGAAGACTAAATTTAAAGGAAAGTATAAGGTAGATCCTGTTAAGCCTGTCGTCAAGTTTAGTATAGTTTTTGAAATGTGGTGCGAATGTGGTCCCGAAGATGATCCTAACAGTGATGATTATACTCTGGGCCGAGATAATTTTAACATGGATAGAGGGACTAAGCCCCCATGTAGTGAGTTTAGTGGTAAATTTAAGGAGAGGAGCCACGAATGCGAGTCGCAAACTTTTATATCGCCGTTTTATGGGGACGACTATACAGATTGTTGTGAGGAAACAAAATGTGCTACCGTGGTAAAGGAGATATCTTTTGAAGATTTGATGCCTATTCCTTTTGAGTTGTTAACTCCGAGAGGACATCTATCTCAGGGTCTCACATGCCAGCATGGACCGAATGCCCCAATGGCCGAAGATTGGGTCGGACAGACGGGTAGCGAAGGACCTGGGTGGGAGAACACTGGCGATGATAAGGGCAACGCTAATTATTATCTGTGGGGTACAAGTCCTGGAGATCCTCCTCCTGGTGCTGCGGGGAACCCAGGGGCTGGCGTACCCCTTACTCCACGGGCGCAATCAATGAGAATATTAGGTTGCACCATTGGGAATTACGGAAACGAGCTAATGGGTGTTTTACAAGATATTGTAGCCGATTCAGGGCAGAGGGAGGGCACCATAGGCTCTGGTCGTGGATTGGCTCGGGCTCCAGGAGAGAATAATGTTAAAGAGGAGGACGACCCTGGTCCTGGTCCGTGGAACTACGCCAGAGTGAAAACACCAGAGGAAAGGGATGCGGTTTTGCGAGAGACTTTGGTGTGCAGGGGACTAGGAGGCAAGTCTTCCCTCATGCGTAATGCTGAACAACAGGTAGCTGATCAGGCTTTGGAATTATGCTTTACTCTAGGTGGTGCTTTTGATACAGATTATAACGATAGTGATCCAGGGGGGTTTGGAAAGCCTGACTCAGTAGGGGACGACGACCTCAATGCTGGTCTAAGAGATAAGGGGGAGAACGAAGGTGAGGAACCTGGGGGTTGGTTTAATGAAATGAGACCTAAACTTGATTGCTATAATTGTGAATGTGAAAACCCGATGGACGACTTGTTCACCAACTACGCTGGGACATGGGGTTCTCCATTTGATTGTACTAATCCTCCATGTGAAGATCCACCTGACATTCATTAAATAACCAAGTGAGGGTTGCTGCTGCCCTCTAGATAAGTGATAATAAAAAAATACGAAAAGATACTGAGATGTGATCTAAATACATTAGAGGAATAAATAATGGCAAACACTCCAATGGTTGATGGAAAAGGATATATTGATGTTAATTCTGCTTTAAGGCTGAAAGAGGCTGAAGGTAGAGTTGAAGTAGATAAGATGCATGCGGAATCTGACGCTAAGTTTAGAGAATTATTAATTAAAGAAAGTGCCAAAGAAACTGCTTCTAAGCATCTCGCAAAATTTGCGGGGCTATACTTATTAATTCTCGTACTTGCGTTCATAGGTAGTATTAAATTCATTCCATCAGAAAGCATAGCGGTCGTGGCGGGCTTAATCACACTGGTCGTGACGAATCTGAGTAC
>Ga0080013_1003345_pt1 | contig 17084 bp, 38 predicted proteins | sample ETNvirenome_6_85_FD_69236 | JGI IMG/M metagenome (GOLD analysis project Ga0080013, IMG submission 69236) | Marine viral communities from the Pacific Ocean - ETNP_6_85 (SPADES assembly) (version 2) | ecosystem: Environmental > Aquatic > Marine > Oceanic | place: Pacific Ocean | collected 2013-06-19 | reverse complement strand
TTCCAATCGCAAGGCCAGCAAAGCCAGCCAGTGCTATCATTCCTACTTTTCTTATAACCTGAAGCTTTTTGCTAGCTTTTTTAAATACTCCAGAAAACATATCAATGGCAGTCAACCTAAATATAACGGATGTTAATGCTACCATTTATTTTCTTCTTCCTCTTTTCATTTTACTTTGCAATTTTTTGTTCTCCTTCTTTTTCTTCTTTTCCATCATATTAAACTCATTTACCAATAAGTTTATTTCAGGTATAGTTAATAATGGGATAGTTAAAAAAGTGTATCCTCTTTCATGAAGAAAGTAGAAAAGGGATCTTTCTCTATCCCTTGCTACTTTTTTTCTAACTCTGCAAGTCCTTTAGATAAAACCTTTTTCTTTCCATCTTCAATAAGTTGTTGTTGACTAACTCCAGTACTTTCAGCAACAATTGCTGTAACAATTGCATTTAGTAAAGCTATTTTAGAAGAAGACTTCAATGTTTCTCTATCTGCTTCTGTAAATTTTGGTTCAGCGCAATGTTTGATAACAATATCAACATCCATATCTGGATTAGTCTCGAATGACTTAGCTTTAGATGCCATTTCAGTAATCTCTCCCTTAGCCATTGGAATCATGCTGATTTGTGTTCCAGCATCATATGATTCTAGAGTTACATCTATAGGGAGAAGTTTACCTTCTCCGTCTCTTTCAAAAAAGACTTGTTCTTTCTTTAGATATCCCATTTATTAACCTCCTTACAATTAGTCTATATTGTACTTAAATACATAGTCATCAACAACCATATTGGCTGTTTGTGGCTTATATGTAAGTGAATATTCATTAACACCTTCATTTGGTGTTGGTGCTGAGAAGTCTGTCATTCGACAACCGCTCATAATAAGGTTTGCTTCTTCACTTCCTGCTAAAATTGTAAAGTTCAGTATAGAGTTAAAGGTTGAACCTCCAAGCCAATACTGTTCATATAATATCTTTCCCCATGTTGAGTTAGCATCTAAGGTTGCTGTTACTTCATAATCCCTATTTGCAGGTATATGAATTGCAACAGTTCTACTTCCGTTAATATAGTGTTTACTTTCTAAATTATTAGATAATGTAAATCCTACATCTGTCAATACATCTACTTTAGTTCCACTAACAATATGTAATTGTGCATCACTCCATAGATATGGTCTTGAAGTATCTTCATTTCTGATACTTGGTATATCTGCTGTTTTACTTCCTAATGTTAATGTTTGTGCTTTATATCCAACTTCACAAGTAATAGGCTCTCCCTCACTTGCTGTTAATGCGAAACTATCTATTATACATCCGTTATATTCTCTTACTTGTTGTTGTCCATCTTCAGTTGCTTTCTTACTATCTACAACTGTAAATGATGGAAATGGATTAAGTGCACCGCTAGTGAATGCATAACTGCCATCACTATTAAGTTCACTTATAGTATGAATATAAGGGCTCGGACTACCTGAATCTACATTACTTCCAAAAGCAAACATTGCCATATTGAAATCTTGTACATAATATGATAAAGTTCCTTCAAAGTCCAGTGGACCATCAACGAATTGTCCTACATTTCTACTTGCTGTTCCAGTATATCTAACTTCTTGTACATTTTCTGCATCAGTTGGGTCATGTGACTGAACTAAGCCTAGCCAATTACCAGATACTAAAGAACCGCTGTTTAATTTAGAACCATAAGTTCCTGATTCAAAGAACCATACAACTTGGTTTTGATCTGCGACGTAATATCCCATTTATTAAAATTACCTCCTTTCATTTTATTTATTAAATAATAAATCATGATAAAATTACCTTATATGCGAATGTTAAAACATTTGAATGAATAGTATTATCTCCTTCTTCTTCTGTTACTGGAGTGGATGATAGAAGTTCAAATCCATGTATTTCTTCTACATCAGTGCTATTAGTTCCATATTGATTACTTCTTAATGTATTAATAACCTTTTGAGTTAAAGTATCACATTCTTTAGAATTTCTTGCCCATACTCTTGTTTCTAATTCTATACTAACCATATTTGCTTCTGAACTCATTCCTAATTTTTTACTATCTAATCCGATAGATTTAATTGTAATAAGAGGGTATTGAGTTTGTCTTTTTGGAAAAGCAGTCATAACAAATCCAACTCCATTTGTTCTTCCGATAGGGTCAGTTACATTTGTTCTAAGTAAATCACGAATAAATATGACTACATCTGATAAAAAAGTACTTGTACTAATTGCCATGTATCTAATTCCTTCTGCCACATATTGGGCAAATTCCGTTATCTAATAATTTAGGTAGTGGATACTTGCAAGAGTTACATTCTTTTTCAGAAATCGTTTTCTTCTTTTCTTTCTTCGTAGAACTTACCATTGTAGGTTCTATTTCAGTTATATATTCCATATTTTTTACCTCGCTTGGTTATTTCGATTATCTCACTTGATAATCTATGTAAGAATAAAAAGTATCATTTAAATACAATTAATTTAATACTATATAGTATCTAGATTCTTGTTTTAAGAGTAGTATGTAATATTCTATTTACTTTTTTCTCTTCTCTTTTCATAGTGTTACCAAAATGCCTTCTTGGTGCTCTTACTGAAGTTCCAAATTCTAGATATTTAGCATAAGGAACATTAGAAGTAATCTCTGCTTTAAATCCCTTAACATTTATATCAACTGAATTTAGAAACTTACCTGTATCAACACTTTTTGGTTCTGCTCTTTTTCCTTCAATGCTTGCTTCAACTTCTTCTTTAACATGATTTATTCCTTTAGCTATTCCTATTTCTGTTGCAGTATTAATAATTATTTGCTCTGCTTTAATCATTAGTAATGCTTTAGAAATACCTAATACTTCCACTTTAATTTTTTGGCCACCAGGAGTAACTGAAACCATTAGTATAAACTCCCTGGAATTGTATGTCTAAGATATATCTTATGATATATATCACTTCCACTTAATTGCCATGATTGCAACCCTGCAGGAACCATTGTAAATTTGCTTCCTCCAACATCAATTAATATATTTCCGCTAAAATTTATTTGAGGAGAACCTGGAAGATATAATGTTTTATCTTGTTGTAATAATTTTCCTTGTTCCATTAACAATGCTTCTTCGCTTCCTCTCTCTGCTCTCATGGGATACAATAATCCACTCGTCACTGTACTTCCAGTTAATGTTTGAGTAGTTACATCATCATAATCACTATCTGTAAAAGCAAAACTGATAATACTAACAGTAGATTGAATTCCATTTTGCATAATTAAATTCATTCCACCATAAAATTTAGTTAATAAATTAGTCATATTAACCAGTTACCCTTGTAAACCTTACTTGTCTACTTAATTCTTTCAATCTAAGAATTGCATCTGTTTTTAATTGTTGTGCTAGTCCTGCGTTTCCTCCTTTAGAAGAAGAACTAACGCTTAACTCACCCAATTTCACAGCATCAACTCCTCCCTCTTGCGTTTCTAACATTAATAATAACTTAGATAATGTTAAATCTATTATAGAAGGTTGATATTTTTCTGGAATAGTGGCATCTGGAATTGTAGTTGTTGTAAACTCTTCAACAAAATTAATTTCCTGACTAATCATGTTATCTAATGTTGTTCCTGAGATCGAACTAGGAATATTTGATGCTCCAACCATATTTGTAATATGGTCATTTATACTTCCAATGCTCCATGTTGCCATTTAAAAATTATCTATAAAATACTGTAACTGGTCCGAATGTTGTATCTGTTCCAGATGTCAATCCACTTGCTGCTATATATACAGGAGAATTAACTATACTATAATCCCATACATTTCCACTGGCTTGGTTTATAGTTACATTAGAAGAATCAACTATTTGGCTTCTTGGATATACTTCAAAATTACTTAATCCTGAAGTTATATTATTTCGTCTCCAAATTTCTATATCAGTCCCACTTTCAGCTATCCATAAACTACCGGGTGAAGTTATGCCAGCTACTCTAATCTTTAGAATATCTCCATTTAGAACTTCACTACTATAAGTTTCAGATAAAACACTTCCTGTTACAGTAAATGATGAAAATATGTTTTGCTTAATTCTATTTGGTCTTACCATTTTATTTTATACCTCCTTATCGTCTTTATTGACATGCTCTTCGGCGTGTGCAAGAAAAAAATAAATATTTAAGATATTGAACCCAGTTTAATCCATGCATTAGTATCTTTCGCCATATAGTGTTGTCCATTTGTACCATCCCAAGCTACTCCTGAAGTGGGTACTCCTACTACAACACCATCAGGGTCTCCAATAACATTTACGATTTTACCTAAGTCTTTAGTCTCGATACCATTGGCTAATCCTTGAACTGTTCCTATAACTGTACTGCCTGTTGTCATATTTATCTATTTCCTCCTTTTTCTTTCTTTAATTTGGTTATTATAATAAAAAAAAATAATAATAATTTTGCTACACATCCTTAAATAGTATTAACTATTTAAGAAGTTGTAATGTTACATATCGCGCTTGTTCTCAAGGCTTTAACTGCAATTCTCTGAGTAATAGAAGCTGCTGACATGTCATTGCTAGGTAGATCGAACTTCTCAATTGTCATAGGTCTCTTTTCAGCAATCATATATGCTTCACTTCTATCAATTACATAAGCATACTTGCTATATGTAGTTGTAGGTGCAGCTTGACCACTTGAACTGAATCTTACAACATTCATTCCGTACAATCTTCCAACAAAACCACTGTCTAACATTTCTCTACTTCCAAGTTTATCAGCTTCTACGAATGTATCAATATTTCTCAAATCATTCAGAACTTCATTACCTACAAACAATGTAGTAGGTTCAAAGTCACTGTCTTCAAGATATTGCATCGCTCTGGTAACGTTAGCTATTGTAATAGCTGCGCCTCCAGAAACTGTATTAGCTGCTGTATCTAATTGCGTAAGAACAAGTTTATTCTCATTCTCTGCAAATCTTTTACCAGCAGTTCTAATATTTGACTCAAGTAGATTCCATTTCCCGTCTTCTTGCATTTCTCTAGTAATCCTTACTCCAACTCCATACTTAACTGGCTTAACATTTATAGATGTGTAAGCTGAATTGTCCAAAGCAATATCTGCTCCTTCTGCTGTAGCTCTAACAGCCATAGTATTAGGAGTTTCACGATCAATATCTAAACTAGAACCAGGGATTGCAGAAGGACCTGCAACAAACTTAGCTTCAGTTCGTGGAATTAATCTTTTATAAACTTCTCCAATTAAAGTGTCGTAGATTTTTCTAACGATAAGTAACTGGCCTTCTGTTGCAAGGTCTGTGCTTAATAATTCTTTAACGTATTTCATGTTTATGAGTGTACGTGAACAATAGCAAAACCTCCACTTGCTCCTGCTGTAAGTGATCTTCCAAATGCATTACCTGCCATGGATGAATCTTGTGCATTAGCTGGCACAGCTTGTGAACCTACATTAGCAACTGCATCAGCTGTTCCTGCTTGAACTAATCGTCCTGCGAATACAGAACCAAAACATGGTAGTATAAATACTCCATCTGCTGCAATACCTAATCTAGCTCCTGATGCTACTGTTTCTAAAGCAATACCAACACAGTTCTCTGCAGCATCTGCTACATACAATTCAATATCGTCTGTAACGTAAGATGATAAACCAGATGAAACTTTAGCTGTTGCTCCTGAGCAACCAACTACTTGGCCTCCAGAAATAGCAGCTCGTGCTTTACCGCTGAAAATCTTAGGATTACCAAAGTCGCTAATCTGAACAAAACCTTCTGGATTTAATGTCATTTCTAATAAGATTTATAGAACGAAAATCCGCCAAGTTCAGAACTCTCAATAACAAATCCGCTTAACTTTTCTTCAGCGTCAGATGCTTCATCTTCTACTTCTTCAGATTTAACTTCTGCTTCAGGTTTTTCTTCACAGCCTTCACATTCTTCACTAGCTTCTTCTTCACCTTCTCCTTCAGATTCTTCTTCAGGTTCTGGTACATCTTCTGCCATTTCTGTCAATGCTTTGATAGTTTCTACTGTCATTTCAGTAGAATCTGCGATTTTCAAATCTTTAGCTTCACAAATCTTTTCGTAAGTTTTAATAGCTTCTAATCTTTGAGATTCAAGTAAATCAGCTTTTTCTTTTTCAAGAACAGCTAATTTTTCTCTCATTTCTCTAAATTCAGCTTCGGAAACGGATGGAGTTGTCATATTTGCTCCTTTGGTTTCTTTGTTTTCCATAATAACCTCCTTATAACTATTTGTTTCTAACGTATTAGCGTTATGAATATGAGTTTTGTAATATTCTTCAATCATTTTTGATATATCATTTTCTGTAAATTCTAGTTCTTCACTAGTTTCTGTGGTTTCTTTCTTTAAACTTGTTCCTACAATTCCTGGAGTTGGGGTTGTACTTAATTCTAATGCATGTAATCCTTTAGCAATTAGTACATCACTATCTTTACTTTCCTTGACCATCTTTTCGGCTATTGCTCCAATACTAACTTCTTTAATTCTTCCATCTTCTATCTTTTCTATAATACCACTACCATCTTCTTTAATCCAACCTTTATATGAAACTTCTTTTCCACCATTTACACTTTCTCCTAATTCTACTAATCCAATAGCATTATCAGTATCTGAAACATGGTCTTTTAATATGGGTTTTCCAGATAATGTAGGTGCAAATTTATGGAGTTCTTCTGCAGTATACTTAACACCATTTCTACTTACTCCCTCATTAATTGCAATTCCACTAATCTTAATCTTTTTTGTCATTCTTCACCTCTTTCTTTCTTTAAAATATTTTCCAACATTATTCTAATCCTATCTTTTGCACTAGCAGGAATTCCCTGGGTTTGAGATAATCTTGCTAAAGCATTTCGAACATGTGGAAGATCAATTTTACCTGTGCCATCCTTATAAGGAAGTTTCCTTAAACTGCGTGGGGTAGTCTTACCCTCAGCATCTTTTTTTCCACCTGGCAAAATATATGCAAAACTTGAATCTGGAAAATTATTTCGTAATGAAGTAGGCCATACTGCTTCATCCAAATCTTCTTCTACTTTAATAATCTTTGCTCCAATAATTAATTTAACATTCTCATCTACTATAATATGTCCGTCTATATCTAATTTTTCTTCAGTCTCTTGAAATGGTTTTCCTAACTTTTTAAATTGTTCTGTACAAATAGCATGTGCATTAGAACTGGCTTCTGCATCTGACATTCCTTTGTCCATCATTAATTGTGCTTTAATTTTACTCACACAGTCTTCAAAATCTTTAGGCATATGGTTTATATTATAAATTAATTTATTTAAAAACTATTAATTAGTCACTATATAGTATAACTAACTCCATCTAATAAGAAATTCAATTTCTGAATTTGGCAACCCTTCAATTAATATAAATAATTTATCATTTAGAGCCCATTTATCTTGTGTGAAATTAAATTTATCTCCAAATTCAGTATGTGTATCTGTTCTAAGTGCTAATTGTCTACCTCCAAATACATCTAACAATTCACATAGTATTACTTGATTATAATCCTTTAAATAAATTCCAAAATTAACTGGGCCTTTAATAACATTATATGTAATACTTTCTAAATGGCCATTTATTAATTCGCTAATCTTAGAAGTAAGAGTTTCTCCTTCTTTTATTTTTAATTTAATTTTAGTTTCTTTTATTTCAGTCATTTGGAGTCATGGGATCTTTTATATATTGTAAATGTCTTCTTTGCCTATGAGTATTAGCGACATGTCCTCTATTAGTTAATTTATCTATATCTTCTCCTTCTGCTCGAGCACCAGGTCCTGCTTCATTACTTACTCCAGCCATCATTACTGCTTGTTTTGGCCTTGTCCCTGTTCCTGTGTAATCTTCCCAATTTCCTACAATTGCTACATCTTCATTTGCTAAGGTACTTCCTACTCCTGGAATATTGCAATTGTGAATAAAATCTCCGGAGTGGGGATTAGCAAAATATATAGATTTACAATGAGGACATCTTCTTGGAGGCATGTTTACTTTTTCTCCCCAATATCATCCCAAAAATTAATATGTCGTTTATTATAAAAATCCATTACACATTCTCCGCAAATAAATCTACCATAGAATTTTACAAATCCATCATTTTTGCATTCCTTTACTGAACACTTAGGTTTTTGAACATTCATCTTGTTGAATCTCTTTTTTATATTTTTCTACCAATTTAGTAACTGATTCTTTAGGTTGAGTTGGAGATTTAAATGTATCTGGCGGTGGAGTTCCAGGAGCTGGTTTATCTGTTCCAGTATCTTTCATTTGTTTTTTTAATTCTGCTTCTTTTTCTTTATTTACTCTAATAACTTCTTCAAAATTAATATTTAATAATCCTGCTAACTTACCTTCTACTGCATCCCTCATTCCTGGTGACATGAAATTAACAGCCATTGTATCTCTAATATTTCTCATTAATGTAAATGTATTTTGCTGACTTAATTCTCCCCATACAATATCAAAACTTTTACTATCATCATCTAATACTGATTTTAGAATTCTTTTAACTACTAGTCTCATTTCATCTTGAATAGAATTTATTCTTCTATCAAATGCATCCATTTGTACTTCTGCCAATCCTTCTGGAACATTACCTGCACCTAAAATTGTTTCAGGTACTTGGAATGAAAAAGATAATAACTTATAATCATTATTTAGTACAGCAGTAAATTTGTCCCCAACATTTCCAAAATCTAATACCTTCATATCTACATTTGGCCCAGTTACCCATTCTGTACATTCATCCATAAATTGTAATTTCTCACCAAACTTATCAATATCACTTTGTTGTGGAATATCATCAGAAGCTAAGTCTCCTAATTTTACCCAAATTGGTGCTGCTCCTTTTCTCTTAATTAATTTATGAATAGATTGTTGAGCCATTAAAAAATCATTAATAGTTGGGAGAGATGAAAATATAATTCCCATTCCGTATGCAGAATTACCTATTTTGTTAATAGCTAAATGAGCCATTTCATCTTTATCTAATTCTTTAATATCAGTAGGGTCAATTTTTTTAATATCTTTACCTACGAATTGATTATAACTTTCTACAGTTCCAAATTTATCTCTTTTGATATAAATAGAACTAGCATTTACATTTTTTATTTTTGCGTTAACTGTGGGATCATTTAATCCAGCTATTTCTAAATATCCATTTCCTTTAATTAAACCATCCTTTAACCAAGGCCTTAAATATGCTCTAAAATCTGTATCCTCTAGCCATTTGTTTAGTGTTTCAGCTACACCATCATCAAAAGAAATTACTTTCATTTCTGGCCCAATTGCGAAATCAGTTATTTTATCAACAACTGCATTTGCTAATCCAAATTTCTTAGCTACTCCTTCAGTCACTGAAAAATCAAAGGGATGAGGTTCTCCAATTTTATCTTTAATATTTTTAAGTTCAGTTTTTTCTAGCTCGTCATTCAATTCTGTTTTGAATTGTTCTTTAAGTGTTTCTGATTTTAAGGTTTGAATATTTTTAGGATTATAAATACCCAAAACTCTATTTTTCTTAGGAGTAGTATTCTCACTATTCATTGTTATTTAGTATATAATTTAGTTTAAAAATTATTAATGTTTTACTATATAGTTTAGTATATTTACCCAAGTGCATACTCTCGTCTCCTTTTAGTAGTTACATTAAAATAATAACTTGCTAATGCCAAGGCACATGCTAGATCATCATGATCTCTTTCAGGATGAGAAAGAAGCAACTGACCAATCTTAGACCATTCCTGAGTAATAGAAAGCAATTGATAATATAATTTTTTATTTATATGTTTTTTATTAGTATTATGATTTGGCAAATATAAAGAATTATTTTGTAACATAATTTTTAAGTTATTAAACATTTCTGCTTTGGACTTAGTAGAGAATGTAATTCCTTTAACCTTTGCACCTAATTCATCCTTTAATACATCACTAACTCCGGCACCCAATCCAGTTTCGTCTACTATTATTTTTTTGAAATTAAAAAATTTATCTAAATATGCTATTCTCCCAATAGCAGAAGTTAATTTTGGAGTATCTAAGGTTTCCATATAACAAATATATTTTTTATTAGAAAAGGCAATTTCTTCTAATACTACTACTGCAGTTTCATCTGCTCCAGTCCTTGCAACATCAAGACCACATATATATGTTGCCTTATTATTAATCTCGCCGGTTGGTTTTCTATCTTCCATTTACAACTCTCCCTCTGCGCCATATTCATCCATACTTGCCCATCTTGCCCATATCATTTTCTCACTATCCAAAGAATAGAAGTGTCTGTCAAGGTATAATCTAGTCTCTTGCATAGTTCCATCTTCTCTTGCAGTTGATATATCTAATATATCTGGTATTTCATCTTTCTCATAAAAGTGCTTATCCATAGGAACTCGAAATTGTAATAATCTTTCTACATTAGATTTAATCATCATATCAAAATCAATTTGTCTAACTAAATAAACAGCTACTTCTTCTTCTAATTTATTAATAGGAAAAGTTCCTCTATAGCATGGTTTGCCCTTTTCCCAATATGCACAACCAAAACCTATATCTCTCATTGATTTCTCCTTTCTGTTTCTTCTCCATAGTCATATTCTTCTTTTACTTGTTTTCTCAAATCATTTTCGGTTAAGTGTGGAACTACTTTTTTTTGTTTATTATAAAAAAATGTAAGATAGTTTCTCCTTCTCTCATTACATTTGGTTGAAAATGTAACTCCATCTGGAGCATCGTGATAGATATTTTCTTCATGTAGTCCTCTTAATTCCCATTCATAAATTGTTAATCTAAAAGCGTAGTCGAGTATTCTTGTATAGTTAGTTTCTCCATACATTTCTTTGACCATTTTCTCAAGAGTTTTAATACTTTTAGGAATAGCTTTTGTTATCTTCTTCTTCTTTTTCGTCATCTTTATTTTGATAGATTGTTTTAATTAAATAGGTCGCAAAACAAATATTATTATTTGTTGCCTTATATTCATCTACTTTTTTAATGCAAGAATCATATAATTTTATATCTCCAGTTGAAAAGGATGTAGATACTAAATGTTCCAATGATTCATCAGAGGTTCTTTCAGAATCTTCACACATAAAAGGTAATAGAGATTGATATGCCATTAATTATAAAATGGAAAGAATGTTGGTGTAAAATTCTTCACTCCTCCCTTTTTGTCAATATCAAAATCTAATGTCCAATAACCTTTGTGGGCAGGTAATTTTTTCAATCGCATAAACTGGCTTTGCCCACAGAAAGTTCCAGCTTCAACAGCATGAACATTTCTAATAAACATATACAATGCTTTATGATAATGTCCTTCTACTACTATTTGAGGTTTCTTTCCACCTTCTAAACTTTCAATTAATTTTTGCATTTTATAACTTGTAGCATACGCACTTCCATCTCCAGGATGAAATAGTTTCATTACAACTCCTTTACCTAATTTAATGTCTGCTTCATCTTCTCCAAGAAATGTGAAATTATCAAGACGATGATCTAATTCAGTTCCAACACAAACCCCACCATTGTTTTTCTTTTTGTACCACTGATCGTGGTTTCCCGTTATTCCATAAATATTAAATCCCTTGAAATATTTTTTAAATAAATCAGTAGCATAATTAATTTGATTAGTAAATCCAACTTGTGCTAATTCATAAATATGTCCATCTCTTCCAGACATCCCCTCTAAAATATCTCCGGCATGATAAACATCTTGTATCTTTCTTTTTCTAAATGTTTCTCCTGCATGTTTTAACATTCCTTCATCAAATGCTTCATGTCCTATATGAGTATCTGAAATAATTCCAATTCTCACATGTCCTTCTTTAGAATGATTATAAGTTCTATTAGAAACATTTGATTTTGTTGGTTGTTTTAATAAAATTCCTAATTCTCTAGCTGACAGATTTTTTTTACTAACTAACTTTAAAATCTTTTCTTCTTCTTGTGATAACACGTCGTCTTCTAATCCCATTTTATCTTTACATCCTAAGCAAATAAAAATATTACCTTCTTTATGTGTAGTTCTTTTATTGCAACTTAGACAACAATCTCGATTTTTGCTCATTTTAATATATTTCCTTTCATTTTTAACTTCATTTACTACTTCTATATAGTTATATTATCTCCACCATTGGATATGATGATTTGGCATTATCTAATAATGCTACTGGAAAGAATGACATTATATCATCTATAAATTCTGCTTCATATTCGGTTTTAAATTCAATATCACTTGAATTTCTCTGTTGTTCATCTATAAATGATTGAGTGTATTGTCCGGCCCTAACACAATCCTTCCATGTAACATTAATAACTTCAAATTCTGGGTCTTCATAACAACTTCTATAAAAATGATTTCTAATTAGAGGTGTTCCAATTTTAATTAATTGACCTTCATCTCCTTTACTAGCCAACATTGGAATAATAACACTATTAACAATTTCATCTTTCATAATTCCAGCTTCTTCTAATACTACTATGTCTGCAGTATATCCTCTTATAGTATGCCCATGTGGCCCACAAGGCAAACTAATAATTCTAGATTTATTATTATATCTTAACTCAGTTTCTGTAGATTTTACTACAGATGAATTAATAAATTGGTGTGATTCTACTATGAATCTAATTTTGTTATACAATTCTTTTGACTGATTTTGAGTAGGAGCAATTAGAATTATTGTTATATTAGGTGTAGTTAATGCTTTAAATAATACATAAACAGCTACAGAATGAGATTTTCCTGATTGTCTACACCATTTTCCTGCTAATCGTTTCGTATTAAAACATGCTTTAAAGAACTTTTTTTGATAATCATGGGGTCTAAATTTAAAATAAAAATCAAATAACTCCATTATATCATCAAAATTTTTATTAGTTATATCAACCACTTGCTACTACCTCAATTTCTCTAGTCTGTTTCGTTTCAGCATTCTTTATATCTTCCTTTTCTTGCAATTTTTGCAATTCTCTTTCCTCTTTCCTTAATTCTAGAAATTGAGATACTTGTTTGTCAAATGTTTCACTTACATCAGCAGTCAATTGTTTTTGAGTTGCTGGCCAGTATACTTTTTTAATATCAATCAATACTTTAGTAAGAGATAGAGACTTCCCGAAATCAGGAAGTACCTCTACATCTTGCATCATATGAGTAATAAGTTTCTCTGTATGCTTACGAATGAGTTCTTCATTCAATATTCTTTCAGTATCACCTTTTTTCAAAATGATTACTGTATCTTTTGGTTCATCATTGTAATTCATTTAGTCTTGCCCTTAGTTTCTTCAACTTTTTTTTCAACAACTTCTTCCTTCTCTTCTGGTTTTTCAATCTCACCAGTTAAAGGATTAGGTTTCCCAAAGCCATTATCTTTAAGCCATTTTTCTATGAGTGGGACTGCATTCAATTCCGGTACATCACTCATTGGAATAAATAAACTAATTCCATTACCTCTTTCTGTTCCTTTGAAATTATAATAATATCCCGTTGTAACAGTATTTCTAATTCCATCAAGTAGTTTATCTTCCTTAACAGTTTCAATACTAATTAATTCAAATCTAGTTGCATTACCATATTTATCTAAATCTATGTCTTTTAAAGCCTTGAGTGCCTGTCCTGGAATAACGCTAGATGCTTGATTGATATATCTTTGCATATCATCTTCAAAGTCCATCCGTGCTGCATAACTATCATATGGTTGAAATTTCTTTTGATATACGGTAGCTTTCTTAACAAGTGCTGCTAAGAACTTATCCATTAAGCCATGGTATCCCTTAGATATATCAACATAATCTGCCTTCTCCACCTCAGTTGCTGGTCTAAATATACTTAATCCGTCTGCCATTATTTTTTGTTTACCTCCTTATATATTTTATAGTCTATGATATTAGAAAATGGAATAACAACATAATCAATATCTCTATCCGCTGCATTTCCATTTTCTATTTCATTATAAAGAACATAGGCATAATCATCGTGTTTATAATACCTGCCTATTGTGTGAAATGTAGATAATAATTCAACTGGGAGAGCATTTTCTAATTCGCTTAAAGTTCCTCTTGTTTCTGAAGTAATATCTAGCCATATTATTTCATAAATTACATCTCTCTTAGTTAATTCTTTAATTTCTTTTTTATTCATATATTATTCAGCCTCTTCTTTCAAATCTTCTACACCTTCTTCAAGTTGTTTATTTAACTCTGTAAGTGACTTCTCCTCAAGTCCAATTTGAGTGTTTACAGATTCAATTAATTTACTCATTTGAGATGATTTAGCATTTCTATTATATTCTCTTACATTATCTTCATAACTCCAAACTTGTTGTTGATGGTCATGTGTAGTTTCAGCATATTCTAAGTCATTATTTAGTTTTTTTAACTTATCTTCACCTACTTGAATAGCCTTTTGAGTAGCCTTCTTTTCTTGTTCATTTAATTCTCTCATTATCATCCACCTCCTTTTCATTTTTGGCAAATTTGTTGATGTGCATGATTTGACTAATATATTCTTGTAAGTGTAATTGTACAAATTTAGAGAAGTCAAATATTGTATTTTGTTTAATAAATATATGTTGGTGAGGAGGGAGACTTACAGATATTGGTTTATGTTTCTTGCTATCATCTATTTGTATTCTACCCATGACTATATACTCCTATTTTACAATTATTTATTTCTTCGTATTCTTCTATCACTTCTGGAAAATGATTTTGCAAAAATGATATCAGATTAAAATATTGCATTTCTATTTCTTCTAATCTATATATACCTTGTTCATTCATTTTTTCTTTCTCCTTTTTAATTTTGGTTTTACATTACTAGCAAATATTGATACTAATAAAATAATAAGGAAGAGAATTAAAATATCTATTACCAATAAAATCCAGAGTGGTGAGAATACCCACCACCAACTCCAATTAATATGAGATGCAAGTTTAAGTATTATGAATACAAGGGTTAATCCGAGTGCACATAATTTGATTTGATTCATCCTACATACTCCATTTGTTTGTCATTAGTCTTTTTCTTTTGTTTATTTTTGTTTCCATATTCATACTTTTCTAATAACTGTAACTTTTGCATTTCATCAAGTACTAAAGTTTTTGCTGTATACTTTCTGAGTGTTACATCATACTCCATTTCTAACTTAGCATAGTCAAGTACTTGTAACCGTTCTCCATCTCCTTTATAGATACTAACTACTTTATCATTTGGAAGATGTAAGATACCCGAGATTTGATGTTTCTTTAGAAATACACTTATTTCTTCTAATAACTTTTCAACTTTCTTACTATTTTTAATTTTCTTCGTCATCTTCTATCTCCTCTCTTTTATGATTAGAGTCAACTGCAAAATATGCTTCTGAACCCCTATTATCTAATATATTAACAAACTCAAGTTTTAAACCGTCAAGGGTTTTAAATTTAACTATGTCGAAGAGGGTAGTATTTTGTGCTTCTAATAGATATTCAAATTTAATTCCACATGCATTTAAGAGATGCATTAATTGCCTTGTCATACCTTGCTTTAAATATATGTCGCTCATTGTTTGGGATTTATTTGTCGTCTTCCTAGAATTCCTAATATTTTCCTAATGTCTTATTATTATTAATTTATTCCATCTTATTTAAAGATTATTATGATAAAATATATAAGTTATAGTTAATAATTATATATGGTAGACTACAACAATGTTTAAATACTTTGTTATGGTAATTATATTAACTAAATAAAACATATAAATAAATATATAAAAACAAAACAATGGAAAGGAATGTAAAAGGAAAAGTATTGGAATATAGGAAGAAGCTACATAGCATCAGATTTAGAAAGGCAAATCAATCCTGTTCTAAAAATGAACTAATAGATATTGCTCTATATCATAATGTAAAACCTAAAGATATTGATAGAATGGATAAGGTTGAACTAATTAATGAAATAAATGATATTGTATTTGATAAGAATCATAGTATGAAAAACTGGAATAAAGGAGGTATATGGGTAAATGGAAACGAAATTAATTGATGATTTAACACATATAAGTTCTAATTCTATTAAGTTAGTAAAGAATACCAAAGGATACAATTGGGAAATTAAAATATATGACAAAGAAGGAGACGACATCTTAGAAGAAATAGTTAGATTAGATAACGAACTAAAAATGAGATTTAGTAACAAAGGAGGTAGTTGAAAAATGAAATTAACTAAAAGTGTAATTGCTTATATCAATACTCTAAAAAATTGTAATAATATTTTTAAAAACTTAACAGATGACCAAATATTAAATTTTTGTTTGATTGAGCAAATAAGAATAAATAAATATGGGAAAGGAGAGAATATTATAAACGAAATTTTTAAAGATTATTGTGATAAATTTGAGAGATTAAGTGAGGGGTTTAAATGATGAATAAACTAAGTAAAGCGCAAGTATTAAGATTAATGTTTCATTGCAAACAATGTAAGTCTTTAGATGTAAGTGTATTATCTTGTAAGAGCATATTATGTAAGAAGTGTGGATTTGTTAATATGCGAGGAAAGACAAAATGATCTTGAATAAGATGTTGAATATGTTAACTAATAGAGAAAGAAATTTTTTATTTAATTCTTTGAGTTCTAAGAGTGGAAATAAGTTTGCCGATTCAATCAACTTTGGATATGACTTAGAACTGTATAGATATAAAAACTCTGATGTATTGGAAAATTTATTTTTTCATTTTGACCAGGATGATGTGTTAGCTGAGTTGATAAAGAAGGATAAGGAGGTGAGTGAAGATGAGTGAATTTACAACTATTAAGGTACATAAGAATTTGAATAGAAAGTTATTGATTTATAAGTATGAAAATGAATTGAATAGCATTGAAGAAGTTATTAGAGAATTGATGAGTTTTGCCAGAAAAGATGATAATACTACTGTGTAGTTAGGATTAGAATTGGTGGCTTGTTTTTATTTTTTTTTTATTTTTTTTTGAGGGTGTGGTGATTTTATGCCGAACACTTTAATGGATTTGCCCAGGGGGGCTGGTGGCCTGATGGCTTGGTGACTTATGATTATGCCCCAAG
>Ga0080013_1003344_pt1 | contig 17096 bp, 25 predicted proteins | sample ETNvirenome_6_85_FD_69236 | JGI IMG/M metagenome (GOLD analysis project Ga0080013, IMG submission 69236) | Marine viral communities from the Pacific Ocean - ETNP_6_85 (SPADES assembly) (version 2) | ecosystem: Environmental > Aquatic > Marine > Oceanic | place: Pacific Ocean | collected 2013-06-19 | reverse complement strand
GCCTGAGGTTGATCAGGTTAATGCTAAACACGATATTAAATTAAAAGGTGCAAAAGATTTAGACCCATCTCACTTCTCATGGTTGTTAGATGAATTTGAAACGTTTTCCAGACACAAAGCACTAGAAGGTGCAATACTCCAATCAGCAGACTTACTTGAAAAGGGCGACTATGCTCCAGTAGAGGATATGATTAAAGATGCAGTTGCAGTTGGATTAACTCGTGATCTAGGTACAGACTACTTTGACGATCCAAAAGGTAGACTTGAGTTCTTAAAGAACTCACACGGACAAGTCAGCACAGGTTGGCCAGCAATTGATAAGAAATTGTTTGGTGGATTTAATAAAGGAGAACTAAACATTTTCGCAGGCGGATCAGGCGCTGGAAAAAGTTTGTTCTTACAAAATCTTGCAGTTAACTGGGCAATGGCTGGCTTGAACGTAGTATACATATCTTTTGAATTATCTGAAGCATTGGCGGCTATGAGGATTGATGCAATGGTGACTAACATAGCAACAAGACAAGTTATGAAACAAATGTCTGATGTTGAAATGAAAGTTAAAATGCTAAAGAAAAAAGCAGGTAACTTACAATTAAAGTATATGCCAAGTGGTTATACAATAATGGATGTTAAAACTTACATAAAAGAACTGGAACTTAAAAATAAAAAGAAAATAGATTGTATACTAATTGACTATTTGGATTTAATGATGCCAAAAAGTAAAAAGGTATCTCCAAGTGATTTATTTGTTAAAGACAAATATGTATCAGAGGAATTAAGAAACTATGCAGTAGAGAAACAATGCTTATTAGCAACAGCATCACAATTAAACAGAGCAAGTGTTGAGGAAATAGAATTTGATCATTCTCACATAGCAGGTGGACTATCCAAAGTACAAACAGCAGATAACGTGATAGGTATCTTTACAAGTAGAGCTATGAGGGAGCGTGGAAGATATCAAATACAATTTATGAAGACTAGATCAAGTTCTGGTGTTGGACACAAAATAGATTTAGAATTTGATATAGATACACTAAGAATAAGAAATTTAGAAGAAGAAGAAGTAAAATCTCAATTTGCATATAAAACGTCAGCAGTGTATGATACACTTAAACAGAAATCAAAAATATCGCCTTCTGATGTAACTCCTAAATTAGATCCTACTAAAGGCGAAACTATGGGCGTTAAACAAAAAGCTGAAGTTGAGGGTACTAAACTAAGAAAACTACTAAACGAACTACATTCAGACGAAGAGCAATAAGCGTAAATTTTTTTAAATTGCGTTTTTTAAAAATACGCAAATGCGTAATTGCGTAAAGATTCTATTGACTAATAAATTTAACAATATCTCCATAAGCATCAATATGTGATTGCGAGGCAACTTGTTGTAGTTCTTTGGATATAGGAGGTATACAAAAAATCACATACCTCCTATAAATGTTTTACGAGCTTTAATTAAAACGTAAATTTAATACCCGCTGACACTCCTGTTGTATCTGTAGTAGATCCAGTTTTGTCTGCGAATTCATAACCAGCATATAGTTCAACAGATTCTGTAACTGAATGAGTTACACCTGCTGTTGTATACTTGGTTCCGTCTTTAATCTCACCATAACCTAATGAAAATTTTGTTGAGTCAATAGTGTGTGACGCTGTTATTTCGTTTGCTTCAACATCTGTACTAGACGCTGATTTAAAGTCTTTTTTAGTGTACACATAGTTAATATCTGTAGAATCTGCCAATGGAACTGTTATACCTGCACCATAATATTTTACTTCATTAACTTTGTCATCTGTTATTCCAACACCAACGTTGGCAAAGCCAAGTGGTATAGTCGCCGCAGTTTCAAGTACATCAATACCGTCTTTACCTGTGTCGCCATCAACTTTGAGTTGTGAATCAAATATTATGCCACCTAGGTCTGTTGAGTATTGGATTAAATGAGAATCTCTGCTAAAAAGTTTTTGTGATGCTCCACCACCGTATTCTGGGAATACGTCAGTTTTGCTAGTCACGTTGCTTTTGAACACTGAGTCCATTCTACCTGCTTGAAGTTTACCGACAGAACCTTCAACACCGGCATAAGCCAATTTAGAATCAAAAGGATTTGAACCTGTATCATCAGTATCAACACTCACTTCTACATGAGCGAATCCGCTGACACCGTCAGTTAAATCTTCAGTGATTTTAACACCAATCGCTGATCCATTGTCTTCTGCTTTTAATTTAGCATTACCGTTGCTGTCTTCGTCGTTACCGAGTCTGTAGTTTAAACTACCTGACATAGTAACATCTGCCGCGTCTGCCGGTGCTGGTTTTAGCACTGACCAAAGCACACCTAGAGCGATGATTATTGCCACACCCCAAGCCATTTTTTTCTTAGTTATTTTCATATGTTTAGTTTTCTCCTTACATATTAATTGAAATGCGATCACAGGCCTGTGATCGCTTCGGATTGTACGACATATTTATCATAAAAGCAACCTTTAATTGCATATAATAATTGTATATAATGATAGCTATATACAACCTATAATTGTGGTTCATATTACCAAAAAACCTAATTAAGTGTTTGATAATTACAACTGTCTATAGGAATAACAAATGGGAATACACTACGATTATAAAAATACTAGGGGCGAAAAAGCCTTACGTAAACAGCAAAAACGAGAAGATAGACGTGCTCGTAAAAAACAACGCGAGCCTGTAGATACAAACGTAATTCCAATAGACAAACTTATAACACTCGATATGCTTACAGATCCAAAAAATAAATGATTAATCAAAGACTATTCGATCATTATAAAATAGATACAAAGAAAAATTTACAAATAAAAAATTGTTGTCCACGACCTTTTGATACTATCTTGATAGATAAAAATGGTTCTTGTTATGCTTGTGAATGTACATCGTGGTTACCACAAAGCATAGGAAACTTACAATTAAAATCGTTAGACGAAATTATTAATTCTAAAATGCAACAATACTTACAAAGTTCTGTTGCTGACGGAACGTATCGTTATTGTAATGAACATCAATGTTCTTATATAAAGTCTAATGCTGTATTGCATGGCCAGCCGGAACGCATACAGCATTTAAGACTTGCCATAGATGACAGTTGCAATTTGAGATGTCCTAGCTGTCGTAAAGGTTTAATATTTCACAAAGAAGGTTCTGCATATAAGTTAGGAATTAAACTTGCAGACAAAATAAATGATTGGTTATACGATTATAAACAGCCAATCCAAGTCCACATAGGTTCTGATGGGGATCCTTTTGCATCACACGTATACAGACACTTTATGGAACAAACTCCAGAACGAGATAATATCAAGTATTCCATATTAACTAATGGACTTATGTTTGAAGAGTTCCATACTAAAGTGCCATACGTTATAAACAACTTACAAGAGCTAGGCGTTAGTATTGATGGTGCAAGTAAAGAAACGTATGAGGAACTGAGACTTGGTGGCAGTTGGGAAAAGATTAACCAAAACTTAAAATGTATTTCTGAGTTAAGAAAGAAACACAATTTTAGATTTATATTACACTTTGTTGTGCAAAGAGGCAATTACCACGAGATGGAAAAAATTGTTGACTTGGGCGAGCAATATGGTGCTGATAGAGTTTGGCTTAACAAAATTGAGGATTGGGGAACTATGGATGATTTTAAAGAGCATGACATATTTGAAACGCCGGATTACAAACGTCAACTAGACAATGTTGTGCAACGTATACAAAAACGCAATGATAGATTTATTGAGTGCCCTACTTTAATAAGTGAAGAGGTTCGTTATAAAAACAAAAACTAAATTGTGTTAGTTAAAATTCGACTAAACGTTTTTCCCCCTCAACGACTCTTCTAAAGTAACAGAACCGTATTTTTTAAAACGTTCATAAAATGTTTTTCTTGCTTGTTGTTCCTCTTCTTTTGTTGGACCTAAATAACTAATTGGTTCATCATAAAAACAAAAACTAAATTGAAGGCGCGGTTTTTTATGGGTTTGGCCCAGGATAACACCGTGTGGAATATCTGATCGTAAAACAATTGGCGTTATACATTCTACTCTGTCTATTTCGTTGCCGTCATTGTCCCACCAAACATTATAGGTATCTTTGGTGTTTAATACCGGAATATTTATTTTAGCAATAACAGGTGGCTCATCTATATGTGGTGCAGTGGCTACGGTCTCACTCCAACAAGTGAAAGCTATATCTCTAATTCTTACGTTTAAATCATCAAACCATTTTATTAATGCTGTGTTTCCGTGATATATCTGTTTAATTTCGTCGCGAGTTAAAGGATTCCAAAAGAAATTTACCTTATTAAGTGAATTATTTCTTATAAGAAATTCATACAAATTGTTGGCAATTTGCTTAAGATTTGGACAATCCAAAATAAAATACGACTTCATATACGGTATTTAAATACTTATTAACACTTATATGAAAATTGTGATTACAGGACATAAACACGGTATTGGTAAAGCATTTGCAGAACAACTTGCTGAAAAGGGACACGAAATAGTTGGTATATCTAGAAGTGATGGGGAGAATATACGCAGGACGGTACACACAGCGGGATTGATCGAGCCGTGTGAACTTTTCATCAACAACGCCATAAGTTTATACGCCCAGACTGAACTATTGTTTGAAGTTTGGCACAGGTGGCAACCTCACAAAGACGTACATTATATTTGGAACATATCAACAAAACTGTGTGCCAACTCACATGATCAAAAAATAAACGGACTTACTATGCGTGAGTCTATGCAGTATCGAAATCAAAAAATGAGCTTGGAACTTGCCCATGAACAACTAAATGCACAGGCTAGTAATATCAAAATGACATTGATACGCCCGGGCAGTGTCCGTACACAAACATTCAGTGACCCAAACAGCATATCCGCAGAACAATACGTTGAACAGGTTCTAGCACAACAGGACACAGCGTAATGGATGCCAAAACTTTAATAAAAAATAAAAGTATCTGCACACTACCATGGACAGGTTTTGAACTTGATCCGGACGGTACTGTAAAAAACTGTATTATTTCTATAGACAAACTAGGAAATATAAATGATACAAACATAAAAGATATATTACAAGATAAAAAGAATACTAATCTTAAACAATCAATGTTAAAGGATCAGAAACCACGGAACTGTGAAGGCTGTTATCTGCAGGAAAAGAATAGATCAGATTTAAACAGTATCAGTAGTAGACTGTACTATCTTAAAGAAATCGGAGCAAAGACAGACTTAAATTTTTATAACAACGTAAAAAACTTTGGCCTTAAACACGTTGACCTGCGTTGGACCAATTCTTGTAATCAGGCCTGTGTTTATTGTGGACCAGATTACAGTAGTAAATGGGCACAAGAATTAAAAGTAAAAGTAAAGTCTAACAAAGAAGCTAGAGAAAATGTAAAAGCATTTGTGTTTGAGAATATATCTGATCTCAAAAACATATATCTTGCTGGCGGTGAACCAATGCTAATGAAAGAAAATTATGACTTCTTAAAACTACTGAAAGAAAAAAATCCGGATTGTAATATACGAGTGAACACAAATTTAAGCACAACCAAAACAGGAATATTTGAATTGTTGTGCTCTTTTGAAAACGTACATTGGATTGTTAGTATTGAAACAATTGAAAACGAATATGAATATATTAGATACCATGGTTCTTGGAAAGATTTTATAGAGAACTTAGACACAATACGTAAACTAGAACACAAGATAAGTTTCAATATGTTACATTTTATTTTAAACTACAAAAGTTTATTTGGTTGCATTGACTATTTTAAGAGAAAAGGGTTTAATGAGAACAGTTTTATAGCTGGCCCTCTTTACATACCTGAATACTATAACATACTAAACTTGCCTACAGAAATAGTTACTAACATCTCAAACACATTAAAATCTCGATTGGCCTGCCATCCAAAAGGATATCTAAAGAACAGTTATGAAAATCTTTTGTCTTATTACTCTACTACTAAATGGAATAAAAATATGCCTTCGTTCTTTGAAAATATATTATCGTTGGACACTAGACGTGGACTAGATAGCAAAAAAGTTTTTCCAGAACTATACAAGGAATTAGATGCTTACTCACTGGAATAAATTATTAACTACTGCCTGTACTGTTATTGACATTGGAGTTAATACAATCTATCCTATATTTAAAAATGGCTCTAGTAGTTTAATGGCTGTTGCAGATAAAACTTATGTTAACAAACAAATTGCTAACTGTAACAATATTATTATATTGTTAAGAGATCCGGAAGAGCGTTTTGTTTCTGGAATCAATGAATACTGTAAACAAAACAATCTAGATGTTAGAGACACATGGGAACTAGTTTACGACGACAAAATAATAAACAGACATTTTGCTCCACAATGGTTATGGCTATTTCATTTATATAAATTTTATCGAGGCAAGGTAATATTAAAACCGTTTAAAACTATAAAGGAATATTGCAAAGTTCATACAAACAAAGAAAAAAAGAAAACAGATGTTGCTTTAATAAAACAATTTGTTGAGGTGGATTATGAACTAATAGAAAACCATTTAAACGAACCTATATTACTTGAAAAATTAATTAGAAAGTATAAAAATGTTTTGTCCTAGGCTAGAACACTTTGTTAGATTAAATCAAAATGGCACTATTGGCAAGTGTGGACATATGGTTAAAGCTAAAGGATTTAAAACATTTAACGAATTACATAACAGTCAATGGCTTAAAAAAATACAAATGGATATGATTTTTGACAAGTGGCCAGATGAGTGTATGAGATGTAAACAAACAGAAGATACAATCGGTGAGAGCATTCGTACTAAAAGTATAACAAGACATAAGATGTTACATCCACTCAAAGAAGATTACTTGATTGTTGGTGGTGTGTTAGATAATGTATGCAACAGTGCTTGTCAAACTTGTAATGCTGGACTATCAACCAAAATTGGTAGTTTAGAAAAAAATTATATAAAAACAAACAACTATAATAACTTTTTTAAAATACCACAAAGTAGAATACTTGAGGTTGATGTTAATGGAGGAGAACCTACAGCTAGTAAAAATTATAAAAAATTATTAGCTAACCTACCTAGTAAGACAAAAATAGTTAGAATGAATACAAATGGCTCAAGGATGATTGATGAGATAGTAACACTACTCAAAAAGAAAATTATGGTTATTGTTACAATAAGTCTTGATGGCGTGGGTGATGTTCACAACTATGTACGTTGGCCAATTAAATGGAAAGATTATACAAAAACTGTAGAAAAATATAAAAAATTACAAGAACAATACAAACTACTTAAATTAGATTTTTGGACTACTGTTAGTTGCTTAAACGTAGGAGACTTACCTAACATTATAGAATATGCAAAAAATAAAAACATACCACACGCATGGGCATTTTTAAACACGCCTGATGCTTTAAATGTAAAATATAAAAACAATTTAACAACCAATGCCAAACATATAGCACAAGATAAAATTGCTATTGCTGAAAATAATTCTGATCAACTTAAACTTTTTATTAAAAAACAAGACTATGTTAGAAAAATTAATATTAGAGATTATTTGAGTTTTAATCTAAACCTAGCTAGGAATAATTCAGCAAATCTTTTATGATGTTCTACACCATAATGTATAAGATCTTTAGCTAAATTTGGTTTAGTTATTCTTTCTCTTTGTGCACCATCTCCAAGATGTTTATCCCATACTGGCCAGCAGTTTTTAATAGTTGTATCACTAAAAATGTTTGCTACTTTTGGTGTGTTGTACACTTCTTGAGCAAAGCAATGAAATGTTTTTGCTTGTATTTTTTCTGCAAATTTTTCAACAAAAAAAACATTTTTTAAAAAGTTATTAAGATCTGTACTTTCATTTTCATCTTTTAGTCTTGGATTATTACTTGTTAAGTTTTCGGGTTTTAGATCTAATCTTTCTCTACGACTCCATTCTGGCCAACATACAATTATTATATTAGGAAACAATACTTTTTCACAACCATACAAAATACGCACAATTTTATCAGCACTTGCACCTGGTTGTCCTAAATTCCAATATCTTAATCTATCAGTATTATGTTTTGAAAGAAAACTTACCCAATACTCATTATCGTCTGAGCCAACACCAAACGTATGTGAACAACCTAATATCACAACATTCTTTTTTCCGTCTGGTACATTAAATTCAGGACAACGATATCCATGAGAATTTAATTTATAAGAGAATTGTTTTATTTTACTTTTATTAATAAAATTTGACTGTTCTTCTGACTTAGGTAACTCCTTGTCACTATAATATCCAAACTTCATTACGTACGGCCCCTTGCTATATTAATTTGTCTTTCTAGTAATTATAGGAAGAGCATGGCGGTCTGTATGGGATTCGAACCCATGCTCTTCCCCGTGACAGGGGGACGTGTTGACCGCTACACTAACAGACCGTTATGATCTATTCAGTTACTGGACAGTTTGGATTTTCAAGTGCATCATCCAATCGCCATCTTGCATCATTTAAAGCTAAAGTATTTGCAGATAATTCAGCTTGTAAGTCAGCAACTTCTACTTCTAGGCCAACTCTTACAGAGTCTACTTGATTTAGTTTAGCAGATAATTCAGCTTGTAAGTCAGCAACTTCTGCTTCTAGGTCTGCTCCACGAAAGTCTGCTTTTCTAAGTTTTGCACTAACTTCAACTGTAGCATTTTTCCATCCTACAATTTCGCCTTTTAATCCTGCTATCGCATCGTCACGAACAGCTACTTCTTTTGCCATTGCTTCTAACGTAGTTTCATTTAACGCCTCTAACGTTGAAATTTCTGTAATAGCATTGTCTATCTCTGCTTGTAAGCCTTTAATAGATTTAGAGTTATCTGATACAATGTATAACAAAGCAACTACAAGAATAAAGTAAGCCCATGAAGCTGGTCTGCCAAGTTCTTTTTTTATTTTTTCTATCATAATATTATTATATAGTCATATTACACTATTTTGCAAGAAAATATTTTGGTGGACCGACGGGGGATCGAACCCCGGACCTCCTGAATGCAAATCAGGCGCTCTCCCAGCTGAGCTATCAGCCCACATTAATTATGGTTTAAATCCAAAACCAGCCACACCAAAAACACCAAATCCTTCTTTATTACCAAAAAACTCGTAATAGCATGAATTATGCTTTTAGTGGTGCCCCCGGTAAGATTCGAACTCACGACCTACGGATTACAAATCCGTTGCTCTACCAGCTGAGCTACAAGGGCATCTCATAGATTTGATTCTTCCAGGTACGTGAGAGTCTTCCATTCATTAACAATTCGGAAACCGAGTTGATATTTTTTTGGTACTTCTTGAATACAATATTGTATGCTGTTGGATGTTTTTCTTGGCTTTCTTCATTTTCCAGATAACCAAGAAGATTACTTGCACACTCAATCTTTATGATAGTATCTTTGTTCAAGTAGTTTTGGGTGTGATACTGTAACTTCAATATGTCGTCTAGGTCTTCGGTGTATGGTAATTCGCTCACACAGAAATTCCTAATGTCATCAAAAAATAGTGTTCGATTTTTACCTCCGATGTCCTCCAACATGGGAAGGTCTTCCGGGCCCGAATAAGGAATTGATTTTTCCTCTTCCAGTGACTCTATCCATTGCTTTATCCATTTTGCACTGTAAGATCTTTTACTGATTAGGTAATAGAACAACTTTTCATGCATGTCTGTGACTTTGATGCCAAACTTACTTTTGTAATATTTTGCAACTATATCAGTGAAGCCATAACCATACAACGCCTGTATCATCAAATACGTGACATAGGCATCAATATACTCCTGTCGGGTTATATCAGATGTGCCTACTAACATTTCCTCCGTCTCCCACACAAATTTATGTGTGGACTGAATGTTCTGTCTTTTTGTTTTAAGTCCCCATTTGTTTCTGTATGAGGCATCGTTCATTTCCGCTCCGGGCAGGATAGAAGTTGAAGCTAGATTAATTATAACACCGTTGTCCAACATAAATTCAAGTTCATCTAAAAATATCTTTTTAGTCTGTCCTGGCAAAGGATACATTAGGTCCACTGCCACAGGCACATCGTGTTTCTTTGCCATCACTAATATCTCATTAAAAATAGACTGTGATATGTTTTTTCTTTTTATCGCATCAAGGGATTCTTGTGCTAATGTTTGGAAGGCCACTCCATACTTACGGATCACCCCAGCTTTCACTAAGACTTCTGCTATCTTAACATGCTCCATGGTCATGTTCTTATGCCAGTTTGCATTGAACTGTCTAGGTGCACCATATTCTCGATTTAACTCCACAAAGTATTTTGCTATCTCCATGTCTCTTTTTGCAAATGCTCCAAAATTTGCATCCGCGACAAAAATAAAATCTATGTCATTCTTTGCACACCAAAGAAGATCCTCTTCTACTCTGCAACCATATTTTTTTATTTTACTGTTGGTGTAACTACCCCAATCACAATATGTGCATTTGAAAGGACAACCTCGATTGGTCTCTAGCACAGCATTGAATCTTACCTTAGGTCCTTTGTATTTTTTAATGAGTCTGTCAAAGTATCCTTGGGCGTACGGACTGGGTATCGAATCCAGGTCCTCCATACGTTTTAGTACTCCGGTGGGTGCCTGAGTCTTTGTGGCTATTCCAAGCATATCAACATCGTGTCCTAATATGTGAAGTAATACGTTACGGAAACTGATCTCTCCCTCTAGGTACACAGTGTAGTCAACGAATGGATGATCTGTCATGAATGACTTGTCGTCGATGGTAACGTGTGGTCCACCAAAAATAATTTTACATTTTGGAAAACGTTTCTTAACTTTTTCTGCAAGGGCAACATTGTAGTTGTGATTCCATACGTAAGTGCTGAAACCGAACACCGCTGGATCCTCTAGCTCATTTACCAACTTATCCATATCTACTTTTTTGATAAACATTTCTTTTAAGTTGTATGCCTCGTTGATCCTTGGATCCGTATTTGCGTATGCCCATATGGTTCCTGTGCTATATGGTAGGTACAGATATTCAACAGTAGCGTTGTCGGGCATCTCTAGATTGAATTGTGCAAAATATACATTCATACAATGCTTATTTAATCGGGTCATACGGGCCTAGCAAATATAAATTTTACCCCTTTAAACGCACACAGAAGCACGTACACGCATGGTAAAGGTGTTGTGGAGTATTGCTATTACGGTGCTTCTTCTTCTGATCTCATTCCTGGAAAAATTGTTGTTTTAAATTTTTTGTTGTCATCCATCACTGCTTCAAAAAGTTTATAATCTAATCCTAAATCTTGTAAAAGTTGATTCCATGCTTTTGTATCTTTAGGTAAACACGCTCCACCATAACCACGCATATTAGGATCAACATCTAAGTACATGTCTGCGTGTCTACCAGTTTTTACATAAGCATCTTTGATAGCAGTATAATCACAATTAAATTTTTGTGCTACTTCGTATACAATGTTTGAATATACAATTCTTGTAGCGGCATATATGTTCATATAGTATTTGCAAATTTCTGCTTCTGTTGGTTTCAATTGTTTTACATACCAAGGATAATGTCCATGTGCTTTAACTACTGTATTATAAATGCTTTTGTCGTTAGTACCAACTACTAAAATTTTATGATATAATGTAAAATCTTCTATTGCATGTCTCTCACGTATAAATTCTGGTACAAAACAAATTTTTAAATTAGGAAATAACTTTATCATTGATTCTGTGAATCCTGGTACTGTACTTGACCTGATTGCAATTACACCAGTATAATTTAAATTGTTTAAATCTACAATTACACTTTTTACAATTGATGTATTACAACTACCATTTGATGCACCAGGTGTTGGTACACATACACAAAGTACGTCTGTATCTACAACATCTTTGATTTTGGTCTTAAATTTTATATCGTGTATTTTAACTGTATGGCCTAATTTTTCAAATCCAACTCTGTTTGCTGTACCAACTACACCCAATCCTATAATACCTGTTTTCATATTAGAGCCTCTATTGTTTTTGCAAGTCCTTTATGTAATGGGGTATAATCATCAAACATTATCAACTCTTGTAATTGTTTAGTATCTGGGCATCTACGTTTAGCACTACCTTCTGATCCTTTGTTAATTTTAAGTTTGGTGGGATCAACACCCATTATATCTAAAATACATTTAGCAACATCTTCAATATGTGTTTCTTCTGCTCTTCCTACATTTATAATTTTATTGCTAATATTTTTTACTAACTCGTGTGTTATAAAAACTACATCATCTACATAACAAAAACTTCTTGTATCGTTTCCGTTGATATAATACTCTCCTTGTTTAACACGTTCAACAAACTCATTTATAAAATGACCTTTTTGTCTAGGTCCATATACATTAAAATAACGCAACACTAACCAATCAAGTCCACAATTAGCAATTAAGTTTTCACCCAATGCTTTTGGTATACTATAACTCCATCTGGGATTTGTAATATCATTAAACATTATTGGAACGTTTTCATTAGTAGGTACAGGATATAATCCGTTATCTATTGTTCCGTTGAATATTTCACCGGTACTTGTAAAAACAAATTTAGTTTTTGTATTTTTATATCGTTCAATTAAATTAAACGTTGGCAATGTATTATCAAACGAAACTTCTGTTGGTGTTTTATAAAACAAACGTGTACTAACGTTTGCCGCCATATGTACAACAACATCGCAGTCTGGCATACTACTTGTTACTGCTTTGTCTTTAAGATCTTGACCTTTCGCTCTATCATACGTAATTACTTCATGATGTTCTTTTATAAAATTATAATAGTGCGAACCAATGAACCCTTTGTGTCCTGTTAATACTATTTTCATTATTTCCAATACGATTGTTTTGTTCTTTCACGTTTAATTGCATCTTTAAAATCTTCTACGCTTGATTTACTTTGTGCTTTTCTTTCGTCTCCTTTAAGATGATCCATAAAAGTTCCTAGCATAGAATTAACAAAAGGGTGTTTTTTACCTAACCCAGATTTTCCTGTTATATCGTTACTGGAAATATTATACTTGTTTTCAATTTCCTTTCTTGCAACATCAAATGTAAAACAATCAACTTGATACTCTAATTCAAACATCTTACCTGATGTATATAAATTTTCAAACACATCTGCAAATTCTTTTATATTAGGGTGTTGCAAATTATACATCATAAACCCTGTTTCAGAAAAAGGTAATCGTTTGTTATCAGGCCTTCCTATATATGCACACAACTGGTTGTCTGGCAATAACTCTTCTAGTTTTTGCATTGGTGGTGTATCAAATGTAAGTGTATCTGCATCTATATAAATTAACTTATCTGCTTTACTATTTCGTATCATATGACACTGTGCAAATACTTTATAACAATGTTTTATTGCATTATATCTAAAATCTGCTTCGCCGTTTCTTATTCCATTTCCTGCAGGGGTGTTATACTGCTCTAAGTATGGTTTGATTGCTGGACATACTTCAAATATATCATATTCTTCTACTCTAGCCGAACGCAAATTAGGATAAATGTTTTCACAATACAAATACATTTTAACGTTATGTGGCCAATACCTCAAAAATGTTTTTACCATTCTCTCTCCATATAAATGCCACCCGGCTTCATGAAATGTAGTATGAATTTCTATCATTGCCAATATTTACTACAAAAATAGCATGAGCAACTATTTCTTATATAAGAACAAAATTGCTGGCGATAAAATCATTAAAAGCAAATAAAAATCTTACATTACCGATTGTAAATAATATATATGAAGGAAATGTTAAAAAAAATTTGGAACTGGAAAATAAAATTAATCCGTGACTATCCGATTTGGTGTGCGTATGCGGCCTGGTTGGAAGGGATAATTATTGGACTTTTAATTTACCATTATTTCTTAATGGATGTATTAAGTTGTTGCAATGGATAAAAATTTAGAACGAAAAATAATATGGACTCTCGCCATAATACTAATCCTTGTTGGATTAATGGGTTGTGCTAACCCTACAGTTAATGCCGACCAACCAACAAAAAAAGAAAGTATATTAAGTTCAGTTGGCAATATGGGGGCAATTGGTGAAGCACTTGGTTGTATGTTTGGTTCTTCCGATCCTATCTGTACAAAGAAAAAACCACAAACTAATATTAATAATGAAAAGGAAATATTAGAAGATTAAATTGTTAGTCTATCAGGTTTAAAATCAATATATAATAATTCATCTGGTTTACCTAATGGGTATGAGGGCTCAATTGTAAACTCTTCGCCCGTGATATCATTTTTACAACCTGCTAATAACCAATCCCATTTAAAATTACCATCTACAACAAATTCCCAAAGCACATCATAAGTTCCATTATCTCTAGTTTGTAAAAGTAATTCCTTTTTACAATCTTCCATTGTATTATATGTTTGTTGCATTTGAAACGTTTGCTGTGTTACGATAGGATCTTGTGTTATCAGATAAGCCAAGATTAAAATTTTATACATAATATTCGTATTTAATGTATATTATAGGCCATCCCAAACTAATCTGCAATAAAGGCGCAGTTTTCTTGGTTGGCGTCTAATCCTTGCTCTTTACCATATACCCAAAGGTACGAATATACAACTTGATGAGCTTGTACTGTACACTTTTTACCCCATGATAGTTTTGGATTTTTAATAGATCCACATCCTACTAGTAAAAGGGTTGTCAATATAACTATTATATTTTTCATAATATACTACTATAATAACATATCTTACAATTCTGTCAACTATTATTATAGTTGTATAACATTAAAAATCTTACGAAGAAACTACAATAAATATAGTATTATAATTATAACAGGAGGAATACATATGGATCCGATTAAATGGGTAAAAGATAGAAAAGACGAAAGAACATCATGGGACGGTGCCGTTCTAATCGCTATTGGAGTTGTAGTACTGTTTGCAGGGCCACTTGCCAAACTAGCGGCTTGGGGAGCAATAGGATATGGTGCATGGACTCTTTGGAAAAAAGAAAAATAAAAAATGATTGAAGAATTAAAAAACTGGGTAATTAGAATTGCTAAAGATTTTATCTATGGTACAACTGCTGGGGCAGGTGAACTATGTGATGAAACTGTTGAAACTGCAGGTACAATTTGCGACGAAACTAAAAAAGCAAATGCAAGTTTCGTCAAAGCATTAATGGACAGCATATAAAAGTAAGTAATAGAAGGAGAAAACTATATGTGGAAACCAAATCTTAAAGGACTCACTGATAAAGTTAAAGAAGCTGGAGCAAAAACTGCTGGCTTTGGTAAAGGTCTTGGGGCTAAAGCTAAAAATCTTAGTAAAAGTTCTGTAGGTAAAGTTAAAAAACTAAATCCGTTTAAAAAAAAATAAGGAGTAATTTATGTGGAAATGGCTTGAAAAGGTGATTGGCACATATGACGATGTATTAGTCACTAAAAAAATTAAACGTGCAAGAACTAAACGTGGACGTTATAAAGGTGATGATAAGTCTACTAAAGATGTAAACGAGGCTTGGGTAGGCGGTGTGGCACCTAAGAAAAAGAATGTATATAAAATCGGAAACAAAAGGTACGTTATTAAAAAAAAATTACGTACTAATAAGAAAAAGTATACATAAATCGTTTAGGAAACAAATGCGGTTAAATCAACAATCGCTTTAAAATCTAATAACAACATCCATTAAATAGTTACATGAACGATAAAGAAATGAAATATTGGACTCGTATAAGTGTTTGGACTTTACGTCTTATGATAACATTAGGATTTATTTTCGCTTATCTTATTATTACTGGAAAAATAGATCAATGGGTTTTCTAAAAGAAGATGGCAAAATACCTTTATTAGCAATACTGATAATTTTCTTATTACTATGTGTTGCTTGTGTAAAAACAAATGAAGTTTTTATACTAGAGCCTTCAATTACATATCCTGAAGAAAGAAATGTTGCTATTGCTTGGCCCGTAGTTCCTATTACTATTGACGTAATTAAATAATACTATGGAACTTTTATATTCACCAATTCCTATTTGTCTGGCATTTGAGCCAATTAATTTATCTTGATACGCCGCTAATTTTTTGAGTGTGGTGGTAATTTTTTTTCAACCCACCAACGATGCTTACGTGTAATGGGATCATACTTACGTACTTTTAACTTTTGATTTTTCTTTTCACCTTTACCAGGTTTAAATGCGTAATAATAAAATCCGTGATCTTTTGAATCGACATCTTCAGGAACTAGCCTAACTTTAACGTATGGTCGTTTTGTTTTTGGTTTGTCTTTTGCCATATTGATAGTATCCTCGCTTTGTTTTTTGTTTGTCTTTTGCCATATTGGTATCCTAAAAAGTATGCTACAATAACAAATGCTCCGACTAGTAATGTGTGCCAAATATAAAACATACAATTAGTTATAGTACTGGTACCGTTTGTGTTACAGGATTTGGGCCGTCGCCCATGCAACTGCTTATAGTGAAACTGCTTGAATTATTGTTAATACTAATTTGACCATAGATATCTTTACCGCATCCATATGCGTGTATACTATTTACAGCAACAGTATTTTCCTTATGACTCTTATAGGGATTGAGTAGTTCACCGTCAAATGCATTCCTAACTGCTGTTGCTAATTCATTTGTATTATGAATTTTTGAACAAGTAAGGTGTCCGTCGGCCGCTGTTGTTTGCCAGTTGCATTTAAGTGCTTCTGCCTGTGCATATTTCAACGTCATTGTGTACTGTGCTTGAGTTACTTTCTGTTTGGCACCGCTGGTATATCCGCTATAAGCCACAACTCCTATTGACGCTATTATACCTATTATTGCAACTACAACTAATAACTCTATAAGAGTGAATCCTGTTTGATTATTTGCTTTCGTCATCTTTATTGTCTTCTACTCTGCTGTTGACAATTTTGTCTGCTAAACCATACTTGACTGCTTCACTGGGTGTCATGAACTTATCACGTTCCATATCGTCTCTTAACTGCTCGAATGTTTTGCCAGTTGTCTTAACATATATCTCTGTTAACTCTTTCTTCCATCTTAACAGTTCGT
>Ga0080013_1003343_pt1 | contig 17096 bp, 27 predicted proteins | sample ETNvirenome_6_85_FD_69236 | JGI IMG/M metagenome (GOLD analysis project Ga0080013, IMG submission 69236) | Marine viral communities from the Pacific Ocean - ETNP_6_85 (SPADES assembly) (version 2) | ecosystem: Environmental > Aquatic > Marine > Oceanic | place: Pacific Ocean | collected 2013-06-19 | reverse complement strand
TCCTCGACCAAGTGTGGGAGGTCAGTGAGCCTCTGACTGGCGAGAATTTTTCGTTCGGTGATCTGTTTAAGATCCCTGGCCTGCTTTCCCCGCTTGTTGCATTGGTGAAGCTACTGAGATCACTAGAGGGTCGCGACCAGTTCATCCTGCTACTGCTGGGCGCTGCTGCCGCGTTCGCCAACGAGCAATCTAAGGACAACGACGATGCCTGAGTTCGACGGGAAAGAAATGACTGAGGATGAAATCCGCGAAACTTTGGAGTCCATGACTGCCATCTTCGTTCGAGTTGAGGACGGCGAAGTGGTCTTCTATAGCGTAGACAAAGACCCGATGGCGAAAGTCAAAAACGTCGAGGGACTGCATAGTTTCCTGCAACCTATACTTGAGAAAAACCAATATCTAATGATCGGCGAACAGAAGCCCCTTATCTTCGACAGGTCGTTTGATCGAGTGGCGCTTATGAGCGAAGACAAGGACATCATTGAGATTTGCCGCCTGCTACAGCTAATGATTATGGGGGACAACTTTGAGACGAGGATGTGAGGCTAGGTAGTTCGGAGATCAGCATGTTGAATGATCTTGCCCTTCAACGTAACGGGGCCAAGGAGAAAAGCTGGACGAGGAAGGTGTCTCCTCACTACAAAGACTCCGACCAGCACCTGAAAGGACTAGCCGGCGAGTATGTGGTGGCGCTGGCCCTGGGATCTGAGATTGACCAGTCGATCACTAGGCACGGAGATCCTGGGCACGATCTGCTGGTGGATTTCCGCCATAGATCCAATGTGCCGGTGGGGGTTAAGTTCTGCCACCGACAACATGGTCACCTCTATATAGCACCAAACAGGCGTAAGGACACTGAGGATTCAGTTTATGATTTTCGGTGTGATTTGATGGTGCTTGTTTCTGGGATATGCACGATCAACTTCGACAATACTCCTCCAACGGGGTCATGCTTTTGCACGCCTGAAACCATGGATCAGCAGGAGTTCACGATCCGTGGTTGGGTCACGAGGGACCAGTTCTATGAGCGTCGAGAATCCAGGGATTGGGGTTACGGAGAATGCTGGTTCGTTAAGCAGAAGGATCTGAATCCTTTTGAGGAGCTCGTCGGGTATCTAACTTATGACTGAACCTAAAGAGCAAACTTGGTACTGGACAGAGGATGGGGCGAGGTGTCGTTTCACTGGAACCCCAAAGCAGTGGCAAGTTTTCAAAAAGCATATTGAAAGAACGAGAACCGGGGTAACTGTTCGTTACCAAAGGTCTTGGTCTTCTCGCAGTCCTCGTACTTTTGAAGGGTAGGGTATGAATGGCTTGGCTTTATGTAGCGGGGTTGGAGGACTCGAGCTTGGACTCTCTCTCGCTATCCCAGGATATCGTTGCGTGGGCTACTGTGAGCGGGACTCCTACGCCGCGTCAGTTATCGTGGCGCGGATGGAAGAATCGACCTTGGATCAGGCTCCTATATGGGACGATATCGGATCCTTCAAGGGCGAGCTGTATCGCAACAGGGTGGATATCGTCTCTGCCGGCTTTCCCTGCCAGCCGTTCAGCGTTGCAGGACGACGAGATGGAACCAGGGACGAGCGATGGATCTGGGAAGATATCGCCAGAATCATTCGCGAGGTTCGACCACGATACGTCTTCTTGGAAAACGTCCCAGGCTTGCTTACCGACACTGGAGGATATGGAACTGTCCTCGCTTCGCTGGCCCAAGTCGGGTTCGATGCGGAATGGGATGTGTTTTCAGCGGAAGGAGTCGGTGCCCCGCACCTCCGCAGGCGCGTGTTCATTCTGGCCCACCTCAACGAAGGAGGATTCCCGCGCTTCGGGGGCAGAGGCTTATACAACAGAGAGCGGGAGACATTCGGGAACGACGTTGACGGATGCGGCAAAAGCATGGGCGACACCGAACGCTCACGACGGCAGACGACCAGGGAGCGATGCGACGAGTACACAAGACAGAAATCTGAAACGGGAAGCGGAAGCGTGGGCGACACCTCATGCGAATTCGATAACGGGGTCTGGAAGAGGGGGGAGGTTGGGAGGCCCAAACCTACAGACGCAAGTAGCGGAAGCGTGGGCGACACCCAAGGCGGTGGACGGGTACAAGCCATCACGGGGAGTGCGTCGAGAAGACGACCTTTCCCTCCAGGCCCAGGAGAGGCTGAAGAATGGGCAGAACTCATCAGAGAAGACCCGTCGATTGAACCCGCGGTTTGTGGAGTTCTTGATGGGACTTCCAGCAGGGTGGACAGACTGCGATGCTGCGGCAACTCAGTCGTTCCAGTTGTGGCAGCGGTTGCATTCCGAACTCTTGCGGCGCGTGCTGGAATCACTATAAACATGGAGGATTGATGGTCTACATAGGAATCGACCCAGGTCTTGATGGCGCGATAGCGGCTATTACAAATGAGGACTTGGTGATTATAGATACGCCGACTGTTAAGGTCGGTAAGAAACGCCAGATGGATGCGAAAGCAGCCGCCGCCATATTGAAGTCTCTTCGAGTCCCTAAGGGCAATAAGGATTGGATTGTATCCAATCAGCCTCAGGTTATCTGTGCGCTCGAGAAGGTTCACTCTATGCCCAAGCAAGGAGTCGTAAGTACCTTCACGTTCGGGGAGGGCTACGGGATCTGGAAAGGAATTCTCGCGGCGTTTTCTATTCCCCACGAACTAGTCACACCACAAGCTTGGAAAAAATTGATGCTGTCGGGTAGGTCCAAGGAGAAAGGAGCCACCATACTTAGAGTGCAGCAATTGTTCCCAGGAGCGGATGTCCATTTAAAGAAGCACCACGGGAGAGCAGATGCTTTGCTTCTGGCGGAATACATCAGGCGAACAACCAACCACTAGGATAACGTAATGCGACGACGTGGCTTTATCTTGATCGATAGGAATTTGCTGGACCACCCTCTATATCGGAAACGCCCGTTTGATCACACTCACGCCTGGCTCGACATCCTGATGCTGGCCTCGTTCAAAGATCGAAGGGTCTATTGGATGGATGACATAGTCGAACTCAAGCGTGGGCAGCTCGTGACAAGCCTCAGATACCTTGCCAATAGATGGGGATGGTCAACGACCAAGGTCAGAAAAGCGATCAGCAGGTGGACGAAAGCAGGCTCAATAAAAACACACGCAGAACACACCACCGGAACTCTAATCAGCGTTGTTGAGTACGAGAGATACCAAAGAATTAGTCTGGAGGACGGCGCTCCTGAAACAAACACACCAAGGGACACACAGAAAAAACGCAGACAACCCGCACACAACACGGATATAAAGAAAGATGTAAAGAACGATGTAACTAAGGATAAGAAACCCTATGGCTCAAAAGAGGCCAAGGAAGTCATCTCCTACTTGAACTCTGTCAGTGGCAAGCGATACCAAAACGTAGATAGCAATCTCCGCCCCATCATTCAACGCCTCAACGAATTGCATACGAGCGGTTCGGAGAATCCCCAGCGAGTGTGCGCCCGTGTTATCAATGCGAAGCGCCGTGACCCAGACTTTGATAATAAGTACCTGAAGGTCGACACGATATTCAAACGTCACTGGCACGAGTACATTGCCGAACTCCAGCCAGATGCCGGCACTGAAATTGCCACCGAACTTCCAAGCAATGGAACGTCGAAAACGTCTAGGCCAGATCCGAGGGTTCCAGTTGATGCGGAAGCTGAACGGCTGTGGAGGTCGATTCTCGAGGAACTTGAAAAGTCAATAGACCCCCATTCATTCGATGTCTGGCTGCGTCCTACATACAGAGCTCTCAAGAAGGACGACACGCTGGAAGTCGTAGTCGCTAACGAGATAACCCAGGGGTTCATCACCCAGAAGTGGTCGGAGCAGATCCACAAGATCGCCAGCGAAACATCGGGTTGCCCCAAATCGGTAGTATTCAAGGCAAAATGAAAAAACAGGGCACCTGGGAGGCCCCCAGATGCCCTGTAACGCACGACGACACGTTAACTGATAGTCAGCTACCCCCTAGTTTTCGTGTTTCCGTCCTCCTAGTTAGTTGTTCTGCTTCTTTGCGGCGGCGTGGAGCTTCCTCGTAATATCGTTCAGGCCACATTCAGCTAGATATTTAGGCCATCGTTTTACGTGACCATTCCTCCATCGATTGATTGTTCCCCTCGACAGGCGAGTGAGTTTGGCTATCTGGTCGTCAGTGAACTTTCCTTGTTTCTTGAATTCGTCCAGAGTCATGGTTTGATTCCCCACAAAAGCAAGTGGGTCAGTTCCACAACACTCTTCACTGGCACTTCGGGGTTGGCCTTGTTCCAGTTAGCGACCTGCTGTATAGATTTTTCCTCTCTTTCTAGATCCTCTATCCGTGAATTCGTCTCTTCCTTTCTCTCTTCCTTCAATCGCTTCTCAATCTGCCACCTATTAAGATGTTCACTTTTCCTAAATGGCTTAGTACCTTCTGATGGGATTTCTTTCACGGTAGTCCTCGAATATGTAGTCGATGAAGTAATCAATCGGGATGTGTTTGACTGGCAATAGCTGTGCCTCGTCATGCGGCATGTTCTCGGCGTTTTCGAGATCCTCTTCGACTTCCCTTTTCCAGTCGTCAAAGGCACGCTCGTAATCTGGGTCATACTCAATTTCGCAAGGGCCAACCAGCACCATCAGATTTGTCCTTTCCATATGTGAAACGCAGAGCCGTGGTCGGATTCGCTAAACCAATCGTCCCATCGACATCCACTGCCCAAGCATCGCAGATGTCTTCGCACACTGATTCGGCGAGTTCGCTTGCTTGTTTGTACAGCTCGGCTCTGGAAGCATCGCAGAACCCGGTTTCCTTGACGAACGCGGTGTTAGCAGGACATATACGCTCACCATCACCACAGATCACGGCGAGGTCGTCCTCGTACTCAAAATACCCGTCCTTGATTTGGGTGATGCCTAAGCACTCCTCAGTAAGACTGACACCCAATCCGGTTGCCTTGTGCGTTGCCTGCTCGATCCAAACACCGCCGCCGGAATGCCAAACTCCGACGTTCTCAAAATCTTCTGGTTTGAAATTCATCACTTCGACTCCAGTTCGCAGACGTTGCCGTCCAAATCAATAACCCGAAAGTCACGAACGCCAGTCCAGCGCAATGCCAGATCGAGTCCATAGCTGTAAGCTGCTTTCACGGTTGGAAACCGCAAGCCGTTTCCCGTCCAAACCCCAACGAAATCGCCAGCGGCGTTCACCTCGACCTTGTAGAGCCCATCGTCGGTGTAGCCACCAACGCTCTGCTGCAATCTGATTGTCATCACTTGCCACCTTTCCGCTGGCCTCGTTTACCGCGCTGGCTCTGCAACTGACGCTTCCGCATTGCACGCTTCTCCTTGCGGATGCTCTTCTTCTTACGCCACTCCTTCTCAAGCCTCTTGAGTTCAGCGGCGGGAACCGCTCGTCCCCAAATAGCCATGCGACCTCCTAGTCTGGCGGCGTGATTGCCACCGCAAGTCGCCCTAGCCATTCCTGACTAGGGCGCTATGCGCTAGCAACTAATATTCAACGGTTCCCCGGATCCGCAGCATCAGGGGCTTGGTCTTGGGCCAGCAATTCGCCCAAAGAAACCGATCCCCCCGCTTCGAGCTTTTCGATCATGTTTTCGTTGCGAGCCTTCGGATCTTCGACGTAAACGTAGCCGTTCTCATAATAAGCGGTAAGTTCATCGCCGCAGATCCTTCCCAGTGCCACGACTGGACTGTCCTCGAAAATCCAGTGGAGGAATTCACGGCGCTGCTCGTCATCCATCTTGCGCCAAGCGTTCTTACCGTCAGACATCCTGCGGGGATGCCCATCAGGAAGTACTTTCAGTTTCTTGCCGTTTCGTTTCATCGTCATTTAGATTCTCCCTTTTTGTTTAGGTAACGAAAAACTCGCCTCTCGTGGCTTCTTTTGAACCATAAGCGATCACCGCTTGCGACATCGTCACCTATGCCGCAGCCGCTCAAGAAAGCGACTTCTGCGTCGTGGTGCCTGAGTGCCATTCGATGTAGCTGATCTCTTTGTAATGATGGCGCGATGCCTTGCAGGTTCGCGTCACACCAGTGGTAGAAATCAGTTAGTAAGTCGATGGCTGCGTCCCGAGAGGAATTGCCGTCCTCGGATTTCTCGTAGAAGCTTTCGAGGATTGTGTTTATTAATTCAGTGGCTTCTGAGGGCGAGGCCATCACGTCCTCCTAACTTCACGCCACAACCACACCAACAAAAAAACAGCACCGATCACGGCGCTGCTTAACCCAATAAGCCTCAGAATCTCAAGGTCGTTGCTGGCCCCAACCATCCAACACAGATTTCCAGCTACCGTGCAGATGAGGAACCACAGTCCAATAAAATCATTTTTGCTCATACATCCTCCTAGTAAAAAAAGACCCAGCCGGAATGGCTGAGTCTCTAGTCGTTCGTGAACGATGCCACCGTGCCGCAGTCAACGCACCTAGCATACATGGTGCGATTAGACTTCTCGCTGACCTTTACCGCAACCACCTTGCCGCACTCAACGCACTGTTTACCGACAGTAGTAATGGTGGGGTGTCTTCCAAGTACATACCGTGTAGGTCTAGTAGAGGTAGACACTGCCTCTTCCAGATCCTGAGCAGCAACCTTGGCGCGAGCCTTGTCGAGCCCTTCGCGGTAGGACTTCTTCAAATACCTGTCTTTGGGGGTAGCCATTACTCTCTCCTCCTAGGTTTGAAGGCAAGGCGGCGAGCAACCAACCCTCTTACTAGTATCGTGCTCAAACCGCCCTGCTGCACCTCGATGCAACGCACCCTGGGATCCTAAGCCGTGTTACCGACTTGTCTGTACAACCTCTGATCGCGACCATCGGTTGCGGGTGTGCCTTCACAAGAGACTTTAACATCACTAATTACCTTTGTACACACTACGCACACCCTATTATTAGTGGCTTCCCAAACTAATATTTATATGATTGACTAAAGGGCGGAAAGGGAGGGGTAGTAAAGCCTTTTTAAGCTGTTATTAAACTGATTGACTTATTCACTACACCAACACTAATAAATAACTACACGGGTATGGCTGGCAAACTTAGTGATCCTATCCTCATAGACGAACTCTGCCGCCGTAGAGCCTTAGGGGAAAGCTATCGAGGCCTAGCTAAGGCTCTGAAGAATGGGGAAGTGGAAATCCCTGGTGAAGAGGGAATGCCGCCACAAGCACATCCTCCTATCGAGGTCGATCATAGTAATCTCGCCAAGGCGCTGAAGAGATCAGACAGGCAAGCCATCATACAGAGCAAGCGTGAGCTGCTATGGGGCAATGTCGAATCATTGCCAATGTCGTGGGGCGGATATCGAATCAAGAACATGACTGTATTGTTCGAGGAGGCCTGTGAGCGAATGCAAGGCAGCAAGAAAGATCCAGAACGCAGACTGTGGCACGCTGAAGCTCGCAAAACCTTATGCGACCTCGATGGCATGATCTCACGCTTGGCACCCTCGACTACTGAACACAAACACCTGCACTTGCATGGTGGATCTAATGCCAATGCCAATGCTGAACTTGTCGAAGTGTTAAGTGTGCGATTGTCGGAGTTAGCGAATAGTGGCTTATTGCCTGATGCCGTAGAAGCGATTAGTGGGAATGGGGCAAATGCCAATGTCACTAATGCCAATGTCACTAATGCCAATGTCACTAATGCCAATGCCACTAATGCCAATGCCAAGTCTAAGTAGCCTCAAAAAATGCCGGCATCCAGCCTCAGAAAATCTCGCTGGCGACTTCTGGCCTTGGGTTTGCGCGGATTCGAGCCTTAAATTTTAGTCGGTTTTTAGACTTGCTAGACGTTGTATTTTCGCGGTACGCTTTGACCCTCTTACTACCTCTTACTGCAGGAGTTCTGCTATGTCATACGCAGCTATTCGCGATGCGGTTTCCCGCGTTGGCGGAATAAGTCAAACAGGGAAAATGCCATGCTGGAGTTTTAACCTAGACGCTCGCGGTTGTGGCGTTGGAAAAGTACTCGCTAAAATAGCGGGTACGATTTGCGAAGCTTGCTACGCTCTTGGCGGCAGGTATCCAACGCCAACGGTACGCGCAGCACAAGAGCGCCGTAGACAAAAGCTAGACTCTCCGACATGGGTTCAGGACATGGCGCACATAATCAACACACGCGAACGCCGAACACCCAAAAGTGTCGGTGGATATTTTCGATGGTTTGACTCTGGAGACATAGTCGATCAAACAATGCTCGACAATATAATAAAAGTCTGTTCGCTAACTCCGAACGTTTCCCATTGGTTACCTTCTAAAGAATACGGTTTACTGCGCAAGAACAGAACGCCAATACCAGAGAATCTCTGTATAAGAGTTTCGGCTGTATTCGTAGATGGCAAACCTCCGCAATGGGCCAGCGATAGCGACACGTTGAAAACTTCAACGGTACACAATGCCAATGCCGCACAAGGAAAGATTTGCTATGCGGCTCGACGTGATCACAAGTGCGGCATGTGCCGCGCGTGTTGGTCTGTGGAGAATGTCTCGTATCCTTTGACGTAAAACCGCGCACACAAAAAAACCCCCGACGATTTCCGCCGGGGGTTTTTTTTGTCTTGTCTAGCTTTCTTCTCCTGTGCTACCTGAACAGGCTCGATCGACTAGCAGCGCCGTGATCGTATGTTCGAGGTCTTCAACGCGTGCTTGATTAGTCTTTGAACGTTCAGAGACTTTGAGCGCCCATTGTCCAAAAGGTACAGAGTGCTCAACACGTTCATCAAAGATTTGTTTCGTGTTGACGCGTTCGAGTTCCTCGACACGTTCAGCCAGATCATCGAAACTGGGTAGGCTAGTCTCGCTAAGTTTTCCTAGGCTAGCCTTCCAGTTCTCGATAATGTCCAGGCGTTCCCAGTATGATCCAGGGCTGCGATCATATCCTTCTGTGTAAGCTTGTTCCTCGAGCGCGTCTAGACGTTCCTCTAAGCCTTGTTGCTCTAGTTCGTCTAGACGTTCCTCTAAGCCTTGTTGCTCTAGTTCGTCTAGGCGTTCACTGTGCGTTAGTCCAGTGTTTAACAAGCCTTGCCTAATCGTGATGGCGTGTTCTATGTCCTTTTCCATCGCGGCGAGGCGTTCTTGTGTGCTTGTTTGACGTAGTTCTAACTGTGCTACCTCGTCGTGTTCTACGTCGTCCACTGGGAAGTCTGCTATGGCTTTTCTGTAGCCTGTTAGGTAACAGACATAGCCACAGAGCCCCAACACGAACATAACGAGTAGGCTTGTCACTGGTACATATACGTCTAGCATTGCATTGCTCCATTTGTAAGAGTCTGCGTACGCTTGCTACACCGCCTCGGCAGTGTGCGCGCTTGCAGTGTTCACGCTGAAATCTTGCGCGGCGTCAGGCTTCCGACTTGATAAAACGATTGTCAAAGAGCGAAACTAAAACTCAGGCTCGATCATAGCAGGTGTGCTTAGAGCGAACAACTACCAACGTCGAAACGGTAGCCTTTACAGGGTCACATTTCCGCCTAGCACATTGGCGCGGAGTCTGCAACCCGCCAGATGCCGGCATCCAAAAACAAGGTTTTGGGCAGTCAAAAGCTTGCCATAATGAAGAAAAACCCCCCCATACGATCTCGAGCGAACTGGATCCAGATCGGAGTCCCCCTTCGGCTGTCGCGCCAAAAAAAATCAATATAATAAAAAACATGAAAGTATATATAGAGGGAAGAAAACTAGGGAAAGAGGATTCAACAGACAGAGAAAACATGAAGGTAAAATCGGTTCAGTTAACAGATGCGTATGGTCGAGCTGTGAAGGTATTACAGAAGAGGGAGGTAACTAGATCATTAGGGGGGAAGCACGAAGTATTAAAGTTCCAGGTGCCGTCAGGTTATTTAAGGCCCAGGAACATTGTGTATATGAAGGGGTTAGAGCCTGTATATACAGATACGTTTATAATGATGAACCCGTCACATCCGTTAGTTAAGGCACCGGCTATAGAGGGATTAGAGGCTGCGTGCATGTTGAATTTAAGAGGGGCGGCGCATGTAGTGTTATTGGGGGGGTTGCAGTTATCGAGGTGGATAGATTGGGAAGAGCCGTTAGAGGTTAGGGTGGATAGGGGGTGGTTTAGGGTAAGTGATGGGGAAGGGTTATTAGATGCAATATTAAAATCAGGAGTAATGACTGAAGTATCGGGGGCATTACACAAGCCTCATGACAAGAAGTTCAAGTTAGTTAAATCATTCAAGACGGTAAAGAACGCGCCGGTATTGCAAGTCACGCTATGGGGTTACAAAGATGAGTGGGTGGCGGAACTTGACATGGACTTAAAGCGTGGGGTAGGCCATTGGAGGGAAGTAGTAAGGAATCATATGGCGGCGGGGAAGACGCACCCATATATTGTGAATCAGTTATTGGCGTGGTATTGGGGAGTGGTATCTTTTAAGCTAGCTGTTTCTAGTGGAGGATTAGATGGACGAGGATCCGAAAGAAAAGCCGTATGATCTTCGACTGATATCTCTCGGGGCAGGCGTTCAGTCATCTGCTATGTATCTCATGGCCTGCGAGGGCGAACTGACACCGATGCCGTCGGTTGCAATATTTGCTGATACGCAGGCCGAACCGCCTTGGGTATACGAGCATCTTGAGTGGCTTGGAAAGAACTTCGGCCACGTCATCCCGATTAACCGATGCACTAGCGGCGATCTCCTACAGAACTTGTACGAGGGAGAGGAAGGGCGAAAAGGATTTGCCCAAATACCAGCACACCTCAAAGGAGAAACTACGCACGGCATAAGTAGGAGAGGGTGTACGGGCGACTATAAAATCAAGCCGATCCAACGTGAGGTTAGAAGGCTGTTAGGTCTGGAAAAGGGAGAGCGAGCAAAAGGGAAGTACAGAGTACAACAATGGATCGGCATCAGCCTGGACGAAATTCAAAGGGCGAAGCCGTCAGACATTTCATGGATTGAGCGCCACTATCCGCTGATCTTTGATAGACCAACAGATCGTGCCGAATGCTCGCATTGGATGAGGCAGCGAGGGTATCCAGTACCGCGCAAATCGTCATGTTACTTTTGCCCTTATCATGACGACCGTGCGTGGCGCGAGCTACGGGACGACGCGCCACTGTACTTTGCCCGGGCCGTACAAATAGATGAGGATTTAAGGTCTGGGAAAATGAGAGCCAGCGAAGGGCTTGTGAAACAACAATTCCTACATTCAGGGCTTGAACCGCTAGGCGAGACGAAGTTCAAAAACGAGGACCAGTTGGACCTATTCACGAACGAGTGCGAAGGTGTCTGTGGAGTCTGATCTAAAGGAATTATTAAGAGATCACCTAGCGTCGAAGTCTGAGCTTAAAAAGAGGCTAAAGGCACTTGAGAAAGACTCTCACCCTCCGGTTCAAGACTGGGACGATCTTGAAGAGCGAATTAGTAAAATAGAGTTGAAGCAAGAGTGGATGGGTCGCGCAATTGGTAAGCTTTTGTATGGATAATAAGGAAAAGGAGAAGTTATGCCGATGAAACCATCCGTAGAGACACTGATTTCTATTGGGGGACGAGTTATCAGCGTCAGGGCGTGGCGCATGTGGGTAATGGGGGTACTGACGCTGATGCTTGGCGACCATCTCGGGATGTGGGAACTGCACGATTTATTTGTTGACGGAATTGATATCCACGAGATTGGCGTGATTATCGCTGGCGTTGGAGCACTCCTGTCCTCAATCCCGTCAAGGGAATGAACACAGAGAGCATCGAGAAGGAAATCCTGGCATCACTGTCGGGGCAGAGCGAAGACCAACTCCGTGCGACACTAGCCGCTCTAGATAGAAACCAGGAAGCCCTCCACGACAAGCTGTGGGATCGCTGTAAGGACGACCTTCATTTCTGGGTGTTTAATTACGCCCATGCCGTCAATCTCCACATGGAAGCGATAATTGACGAGGAAAATGGCTCGCCATCCGAATCAGTTGATTTGTTCCCTGATTTTCCCCATGTTCGCATGGTTCTGGACGCCCTGAAGGATCCAAAGAACATCCTGATCGATAAATCCAGGGACATGATGGCGACATGGTCGTTATGTGCGATTTTCTGCCACGATCTCATCTTTCAAGAGGCTGCGCCTCTCCTGATGGCCTCCAGGCGCTTTGATGACGTAGATGACGGCGGAGAAGACTCCACAACCGACTCCTTGCTCGGTAGAGTGCGCTTTATCTACGAAAACCTGCCGGATTGGCAGAAAGCCAGGGCACCGCTCCGGGTTAAGACCGGATTGATGCGTAATACGAAGACAGACTCCTATATCGCGGGAATAAAGGCCGTAAGGCATACCGGGCGTGGTGGTAAATACCGCAGAGCGGTGGCAGACGAGTTTGGTCACTGGCCCTACGGGGAAGCTAACCTCGAATCCTTGAAATATGCCTGCCAGAGAGGCCTTATATTGCTCTCTACGCCTCCGAGAGAGGGCAGAAACCACTGTTTTGGGCGTTTAGCGACCGATACGACCAAAATGATGGCCCATTTGTCGCTCCATTGGACCCTCCATCCCCTTCGCGGAGAGGAGTGGTATAAGCACGCAATTGATGGAATGACCCCCGAACAGATCGCCAGAGAGCTTGAAATTAGCTATTCGGGGGCCGTAGAAGGCAGGATCTTCGGCGCATTCGACGAAGATGTGCATCTTGTGGAGGGTCTTGAGTACGATCCGAGCTTGCCTCTGTTCACAGCGCACGATCATGGCGTCAATGAAGAAACATGCGTGTTTATCCAGATAGACAAGGACGACACTTGGTACATCGTTGATGAATACCAGGGTGGTAAGAACTCTGACTCAGGCGCTATTACAGTCTGGGATAACTGTGAGGCATTAGTTAACATTCTCAACTCAGAGCCCTACAACCTAATTAGAATGCCCAATAATGGTATCGCCGGGCTAACGGGATCCTACGGGGATCCAGCGGGCAAGGTCGAGAACATTGTTTTACAGACAAGAAAGTCCGACGATAGCAAAACAACTAGTTACCACTCTGTCTACAACCAACATAATATTAAGATTAAAAGTAAATACAGTAAGTGGCTGGACGGCATTCAGATCGTTAATGACCGCTTTAAACGACGGAAGGTATTTATATCAAAAAATAAGTGTCCATCCGTCTGGGAAGCCTTTATTCATTACCGTCGAGGGCGAAATCCCAAGGACGACCCTAAACAGCCATATACAGATTCTCCGGTGAAGGACTGGACAAACCACTGGATGGATGCTGTAAGATACTTTGCTATAGGGAGAACTACGCTCGCTACTGCTCGTGGCAGACAGCCACATAAATACCGGCAGGAGTGGCGACCCAGTGGGCGCACAGGTTGTATGTATCCAACTATGGTTCGTGTGGGGAAATAAATAATGGCTCAGACTCCAGCGGAACGAGTCGTTGAGTTTTCAGAAAAATTAAAAGTCGAGGGCGGCGAGGGATCGCTGCATGATCCACGGGTAAACCTCGTCCTTACACGCCTTAAGCTCTCCCACGATTATTACGCACAGAAGCGTGATGACTTTATCCGCTATTACCAGGGATACCGTGCCTACCGTAGGGAACCTGATTACCCCTGGACCTCCAACATGGTCATGCCGGTAATCTTCGATACCGTCGAAACCTTCCTTCCTCACGTCGTCGGTGACCAGCTAGAGCTTCGCCCTGAAGCTCGCCTGGGGGCGGATCCTCAAAAAGTTGAGATGTGGAAAGCCATTTTCGAGTACGACATCGAGAAGATGGACTTGGTCACCAAGCAGATAGCTATGATGCGCCAGTCATTGATCTATGGGTGGTCGCCCTATCTGTGTGACTGGCTCTATGACGAGCGCCCCATGAAGGTTCACCAGTATCAAACTTTGAACGAGGGTTCGCAGTTCGAGGTAACGATTCCCCAAATAGCCCAGATCCCCGTCGTCATGCACGATGGCCCACAGGTCCAGGTTCTGGACATATTCAATGTCTTCCTGCAACCCGGCAAGGCGATGATCAATGGGCCACCAGCGGAGAAATCTGACTGGCTAATTATTAGATTTATCCTTCCGTTCAAGCATCTTCAGATGATGGCGGACCAGGGGATTATCAAGGATAAGGCGTTACGGGAATTGATGGAGTCCTCGCTGCCTGACGTTGAGTCCGATGAAAGCCAAACAGGGATCCAAGAGAGGCAAGAACTTATAGGGATTGATTCCAATACGATGGATACCACCATGCATCAGGTAGAAATCCTGTGCATGTTTGGTGATCGAGGGTTCAGCCGCCCGGAGGATGGAATTATCTGGCTGGGCAACCGGAGGGTAATCCTTCGAGATGAAACCTCACCTCTGTGGCATGGCGAGATCCCAGTAGGGATCGTTAACGATATTCGTATGCCCCACGAGGCAATGGGCATTGGAGAGGCTGAAATCGCTGAGTCTTTCCAAGAAGAAAAGTCCGACCTTCGCAATGCCAGGATGGACAACATCCATCAGATGGTTAACAGGATGTGGGCCGTGATGAACAACGCCGGTATAGACGACGTAGAGCTGATGTGTCGTCCTGGCGGCATCGTTCATATGGACATTCCAAACGCTGTCCAGCCGCTGATGCAGGGTGATGTGCCCTTCTCGACCTACAAGGAAGAAGAGCTATTAGACCAGGACGTGCAGCGTGTCACAGGGGCGCTGGATGTTTTGAGGGGCTTGGCATTCAACGCCAGCAGACCAACCGCCACCTCCGACAAGATCAAGGCTGAGTTCGCGGCGGCGCGTACCCGCATGAAGATTCTCGATATGCAGCATCATTTCCTACGACAGGTCGGTCGCTGGATCATCGCGCTAGAGCAGCAATTCACGACCGAAGATAAGCAAATCAGAATCAACAGGAATGGAATTACCGAGGACATTAGAATAAAGCCGGAGGAAATCGCTGGAGACTGGGACGTTATCCCAGAACTCGATCAGGCGCTGCCATTGTCTAAGGCCCAGAAGAGACAGGACGCGGCCTTGGTGATGCAGTCCCTTTCTCCCTACGTCCAGGGTGGCGTGATCGTCGCAGATGAATTAATAAAATACTTCCTTAAGACCTACGCCATTCCAAACCCGGAGAAGTTATTGGCGTCTATGCAGCAACGCGCGGAGCAACTGCAAGATCCAAAGGCCATGGCCCAGGAAGCGATGCAGGGCGCTCAACAGGAAGCGGGTGGCCCGCTCGCTGGACTCGCTGGTCAACTGAGAACAATGTAGTGAGACTAGGATTATTCAACAAGAAGAATGGCCCCAATCCCGCGATGGAGGGATACGTCAAGGGTCTTGGTCGGCAGATCGAAGATGCAGCGAAAATGCTGACGGTGGTCGAATCAGACGGATGGCCCCTCGTTCAGCAACTATGGCAAGACTTTGAGGCGAGAAGCCAGACAGCGTTCCTTGCAGGGGAGATTCCAGCAGAAGAACACAAGGCGCAGCTCAAGGCCGTTCGTATACTTGTTGGCGGCATAGAGGCTATAGCCGCAAATACAAAGATGGATTCTGACCCCAAAACAAGACTCCGTGAACTGGAGGCTTCTAAACCATCAGCATTCAGGAGGTACTAATGGCTGCACCAACGTCATTGCCCGGCTTGAGTGAAGACGAAACTATCTCACTCCAGTGGGCAGCGGAAAACGGTGGGGTTATTGATGACCAGATGCGACAGATGATTGTTCGCGTATGTCATGCTCACCTAAACCCGCCGCCAGCACCGAAGACAAAAGCAAAGAGGAAGACAAAGAAAAAGGCTAGTTAATGGCTGTACCTGTTATTACTGGTCCTAGAACAACAGTTAATATAGAACCGACTGGGAGGGTCCCAGACCGGGGTCGTAAACGTCGTTAACATAACAAAGGAGCGTCGAAGTGGCAGATACCGAGTTTGGCTCGCCTGCACCGCAAGACGTAGAAGCCAGCGAAAACGCTGCGGCTATAGCTGCTGGCGTCCCCCTCGATGACGAGGGCACGGATCGCATAGAAGAAGCCTACGAGGCTACGCAGCGAGAGATGGAGGCGGATATTCATGGTCCCGCCGAGGAATCCGAGGAGCAAGAACCTGAAGAGACACTCCTAGCCGGTAAATATAAAACCGTCGAAGACCTCGAAAAAGGTTACTTGAATTCCCAAAGCAAAATCGGCGAACTCGGCCCACAGGCTAGCGAGTCCCAGCAGCTCCGTGAGCGACTGGCACGGCTCGAAGGCCAAGCACAAGCTACGCGAACGCAGTCACAACCTCAGTATGATCCACGGGTCCACTCGCAGCAGCAATTTGCCGCGCAACGCAAGCAGACATACATGCAGGCGGGATTCGATGAAAATACAGCGGGTCAGACGGCGAACCAGGATGCAGCCGCTCTAGGACAATATGTTGATCAGGCCATTTCTGCTCGTACACAACCGTATGAGAAAGCAATGAACGCCTCCAACGCGGAGCGACACCTGTCAACCAATGCGTATAACTTGCGCGAGGAAAAGGACGCTAACGGAAACTCTCTTCGCCCCGAATGGGACAAGGTAGTTTCTACCGAAGAGTTCGCGGCCCAGGCTCAGAATATGGGCGCAAACTTCTATACGAAGCAGGGCCTCGAACTCGCTTACCTAAGAACATTACCTGTCGTGCAGGAAAGGATGCAGCAAGAATCTTCCAGCGCGGCTGGCGCGGCGAAAGCTAATTCTTCGGCGGCAAAGAGGAGAGCTTCTGTGGGTCCAGCAGCCACACCGGCTTCTAAGACCCGATCAAGCAAAACCTCTGATGATGTCGAGATTGAGGCGATCTACGAATCAGCTCGTGCTGGTGCTAAATCCAGAAATGCTTTCGATGGGGGAACGTTCGATTAACTAGGAATAAATTATGCCTAGCTTTGGCGGGAGTGTCATATCCGGCTCTAGAGCTACTGATGCGATTCTCGCGCAAGGTCTGGTTCCAGACCGCGCAGTAGATGTCGCACTGCTAGAGCCGAACTCGGCACCCCTAATTCAAATCACAACAAAGACCAAGGGTCGCAAGCGGCGTGCTATCAACACGACGTTTGAGTGGTTTGAAGATGAACCATTCCCATATTGGGATGCGATCAATTATGGCTCCGGTTA
>Ga0080013_1003342_pt1 | contig 17107 bp, 16 predicted proteins | sample ETNvirenome_6_85_FD_69236 | JGI IMG/M metagenome (GOLD analysis project Ga0080013, IMG submission 69236) | Marine viral communities from the Pacific Ocean - ETNP_6_85 (SPADES assembly) (version 2) | ecosystem: Environmental > Aquatic > Marine > Oceanic | place: Pacific Ocean | collected 2013-06-19 | reverse complement strand
GCACCTTATGTAGAAATACGTCCAGGATGGGGTACTCTTGACTGGGGTGAAAATGGTTGGGGTAGTGTTGAAGAAGGAATTGAAAATTTAATTGGTCTAGAAGCAACTTCAAGTGTTGGTGCAATCATACCTGCCGATGTTATAGGAATAACAGCGCCATCAGCTGCTACTTCTGGCGTAGGTACAGGAATTACTTTTGTCATTTCACCTACAATTACACCAGATGGTCAAGTAGCAACTGTTTCGGAAGGTCAATTAAGTTTAAATGATGGTGCTGATCATGTTCAAGGTTTAGCAACTCTAGTTGCTACAAGTGCGGGTGGATCTATTTTACCTGCTGATGTAATAGGAATTAGTGGAGTAGAAGCAACAACCGGCATAGGTTCACTTACTGTAACGGATGCTCAAGTATTTACTATTGGTTCTGGTGGTGTAGGAACTACAAGTATAGGATCAGTTATAATTGAAACTACCTATATTCTATCAGGTCAATCTGCGACTTCAGCAGTAGGCTCAATTACCCCTCAAGATGTGGTAGGATTGACAGGCCAAGAAGCAACTGCTAGTGTAGGAAATCCCGCATCTTTAGGATACGGAGATGTTGATATTGATGGCAATACAAGCTATACTGATATTAATAAAACAAATAGTGCAAGTTATTCAGATGTTGACGTAAGTGGAAATACGTCGTATACAGATGTTAACCACGCGGCGTAGGAGAAAAAATTTATGGCATCGACTTATACAAATCTAGGTGTAGAATTAATGGCAACCGGTGAAAATGCCGGTACATGGGGTACAAAGACTAACACCAACTTAAATATTATAGAACAAATATCAGGTGGTTATGTTGCGCAAGCGTTAACTGATGGTGGAACTTTAACTTTAAGTAAAACTGATGGTGGAACAGGTGCAACTGTTGCAACAAGAGTTTGGAAATTAACAGGAGCCTTAACTGGTTCTTCAGTCGTAACTGTACCAAACAGTTTAGAAAATTGGTATATTGTGCACAACGCTTCAACTAATGCTCAAACAGTTCAGCTAAAAACAGCAACTGGAACTGGTACTACTTGGGCTACAACCGATAAAGGTCATAAATTAGTTTATACAGATGGAACAAATGTTGTTGATCCATTTGCAGATTTTTCAGAAATTACTTTAAGTAATCAAAACTCAATTAAATTTGCTGATGCTGATAATTCGCATTATGTAGCATTTAAAGCGCCTGCAACGGTTTCAAGCTCAGTAACATGGACTTTACCAGATGCTGATGCAACTACGTCAGGACAGGCTTTAGTATCTGATGGTTCAGAAACATTATCTTGGGCAGCAGCAGGAATAACAACAGGAAAAGCTATTGCAATGGCAATGATTTTCGGGTAAAAAACACAAAGGAATTAAATTATGGCGAATCCAAATATAGTATCAGTTGCAACAATTGAAGGTGGTAACCTTGGCTGGAATTTAACAGCTACAACTACTACAACTTTAGTTACTGTTTCAAGTAACTACATAATGAAAATTAATAGAATTTCATGTGCTAACGTTGATGGCACAAGCGCAGCAGATTTAACTTTATCTGTTACTAAAGCAAACTACACACCGACAGGTATTACAAACTTTGATGTATCAGGAACATTTCATTTAGCAAAAACAATTTCAGTCCCTGCTGATGCAACATTAGTTGTTTCAGATACACCAATCTATTTATATGAAGGGGACATATTAAAAGGTGGAGCTAACGCTGCTTCCGATCTAGATTTATTCATATCGTATGAAGTACTAATCGACTAGGAGGTTTAGATTATGGCTGGCAATGGCGGAATAATTGGACCCCCGAATCCCGTAGTAACATGCACTCAAGCAGAAGTTATACAAGTTAAAACATCAAGCGGAGATTTTTCAGCTACACAACCGAGAACCACATCAGTTACAGCTTTAATAGTTGCAGGTGGTGGCGGTGGTCCAGGTCAAAGAGGTGGCGGTGGTGGAGCTGGTGGTGTAAGAGAAATTAGTGTACCTACAACTGGAGGTGCAACTATCGCTGCAACAATTGGTGGCGGTGGAGCTGGTGGACCAAGTGGTGGCGGTGGAGCTTCAGGAACTGATTCAACTTTAGTTGCGTGTTCAACTACATATACTGCTGAAAGTGGTGGTAGAGGTGGTTATGAAGCATCATGCGCTGCAGCAACAGGTGGTTCAGGTGGTGGTGGAGCTTCAACATCTAACGCACCAGGAGCCGCAGGTAATACTCCCCCTCAACCAGGTAACTCAGGTAATGCAGGTGGTACAGGTAACTGTTCACCAGGTAATGTCCAAGGTGGTGGTGGAGGTGGTGGAGCCGGTGCCGTAGGTGGTAATGCATCTACTTCATCTGGTGGTAATGCTGGAACAGGTGGTGTTGGAATAGCTCCAACAGCTTTTCCAGGTCAACCTTTTTTATCAAGTTGTAAAGTCGGTGGTGGCGGCGGTGGTTCAGGTTCTTATGGATCACCAGTTTATGGAAATACAAGAGGTGGTTTAGGCGGAGCCGGTGGCGGTGGTCCCGCTGGTAATGCACCTGATGGCCCTATAACAGGAGAAACTGGAACAGCAGGCACTGCTAATACTGGTGGAGGTGGAGGCGGTGGTAGTGTATTTTATCCCGGTAGTGGATCGCCCGGTGCCATAAACAGTTACGCTGGAGCAGCCGGAGGATCTGGTGTTGTAGCAATTAAAGAACCAGAGCTACCCGCAAAGGCTCCAGGTGTTTGGCAAATGAATACAGTTTATTGTCAAGTTAAACAAGGTGAGTGGGTATATAGAACAGTCGATGTAGATTATTTAGTAATCGCTGGTGGTGGATCTGGTGGTGCTGGAAATGGTGGTGGCGGCGGTGCAGGTGGTATGGTTACTTCTTACTGCAATTCTTGCGCTTCAAAATTAACAATAAACGGTGGTACTTATGACATTACAGTTGGTGGTGGTGGTACAGCCGTTCCTTATCCCGAAGGAACTGGAAATAAAGGAACAGATTCAACTTTTTCAACAATAACAGCAACTGGTGGTGGGGCTGGTAACTTTCAATCTGGAGACACTAATGAAGATGGTGGTTCAGGTGGAGGTGGTTCTGCTTATCCAGGTGCTGGTGCTGCTGGAGGAGCTGGAAATACTCCTCCTGCACCTACAGCTTTAGGAGGACCACAAGGAAATCCTGGTGGTGCTGGTCACCCTGGACAACAAGGTTTTGGTGGTGGAGGAGGAAGAGGTGGTGCTGGTTCAGCAGGATGCGGAACTACTGGTGGAGCTGGCGGAACAGGAGCTGCAAATTCAATTTCAGGTTCTCCTGTAACTTATGCTGGAGGTGGTGGCGGAGGCGCAGATGGTACTGGAGGAGCTGGAGGTCCAGGTGGTGGTGGAGCTGGAAAATCTGCACCACAGAATGCATCAGGTGTTGCAGGAACTGCTAATACAGGTGGCGGTGGTGGTGGACTAGGTAATAAACCAGGACAGACTTCTGGAGCAGGTGGTTCAGGAGTTATAATAGTACGTGCACCAGGAAGTACAAACGTATCAGTAGCACCAGGAACTAATAGTGTTGCAACATTACCGGGCCCTGCTGGTGGATGTAAAGTAGCTACTTTTACTGTATCTGGAACGTTGACAGTTTAATAAAATTAAATTATAAATATACTTTTAAGGAGTAAAAATATGGCACATTTCGCAGAACTTAAATCAATGATAGATCCGACAGGGTTTACGTCAGATACACATCAAGTGGTACAAAGAGTAGTTGTTGTAGGAAACGATATTGCTGCAGGAGGTGGAACTCTTGGAGATAATGACATGCATGTTGACGGAGAAACATGGTGTGCAAATTTCTTTAAAGGTGGAAGCTGGAAACAAACTTCTTATAATCATAATTTTAGAAAACAATATTGCGGTAACGGATATGTTTATGATTCATCAAAAGATAAATTTTTAGGACCACAACCATATCAATCTTGGTCTTTAGATGGAAATGATGATTGGCAAGCGCCAGTTACATATCCAACTGATACTGCAGAGAAAGTAATTAGTTGGGACGAACCTAACCTAAGATGGACTGCAACAGATCATTCAGATCCAATAAATAATTTCAATTGGGATGCATCAGCTCTAGCTTGGGTATCCGCATAAGGAGACTCATATGGCTAGCCCTTCAGCCTCATCAAATGGTGGAATAATCGGAAAGACGAATAAATCTTCTTTCGGGATGTGTACGGTTACATCTAAAACAGCTACAGGAGCTGGTACAATCACAACACAAGCAGGAACAAGAGCTATTGATGCTTTAGTTATTGCTGGTGGTGGAGCTGGCGGTAATGATGCTGGTGGTGGAGGAGGAGCTGGTGGAGTTAGAGATATACCAAGTATAAGCGTCTGTGGTAGTACACCTTATTCTTTAGTAATAGGTGCTGGTGCTGCCAACCCTGGAAGCCCACAAAGTTATGGAGCTAAAGGAACTGATACAACATTAACTATTGGTTGCACAACATACACATCAACTGGTGGAGGTGGTGGAGTATTTGGTAATACACCATGCGGTGTAAAAGATGGTGGTTCTGGTGGTGGAGGAAAAGGAACAGGTACAGGGAATTGTGGAGGTTCAGGAGACACTCCGGCAATTCCAGTTGCACTAGGAGGTCCTCAAGGAAATGCAGGTGGAACAGGAATTCCTGGATCCGCAGGTGGAGGTGGACATACCGCTGCAGGTGGTACAGCTGGTCCTTGGCCAGGTGGTTCTGTTGGTGGTGCAGGAACAGATTTTAGTCCAAGTTATGGAGATATCGGACCAACGTGTTCAGTCTTTGCTGGAGGTGGTGGAAGTGGCGCCGATGGTCCATCTGGACCGGCGGTAGGTGGTGCAGGCGGTACTGGTGGTGGTGGAGCTGGAGGTCCAAGAACACCAGGTACAGGACAGGCAGGAACAGCAGGAACTGCAAACACTGGTGGAGGCGGTGGCGGTGCTGGCGGTGGTCCAGCTAATGCAGCAGCAGGTTCTGGTGGATCAGGAATAGTAGTCGTAAAAGAATTAGACAAAGCAAGTGGTGTATGGTCACTACAAAGCCAATATTCTGCTAAAAGAGCAGGAACATGGCCTCAATTTAAGGTTTCAGGAATAGATTATTTATTAATCGCCGGTGGCGGCGGAGGTGGTGGATATGTTGGTGCTGGAGGTGGAGCTGGTGGTATGATTTCTTCTTACTGCAATGCTTGTGCTGCCTCTTTAACTTTACTTGGTGGATGTCATGCAGTAGTAATAGGTGGTGGAGGTGCCGGTATCCCTGCTCCAGGTGCAGGACCAGGATCAAATGGTGTCAATTCAACTTTTTCAACATTAACAGCAACAGGTGGCGGTAAAGGTGGTGGTGGACCTACAGGTTGTGCATATTCTGGAGATGGAGGTTCAGGTGGTGGACAACCAGGTTATGGACCATCAGCTAAACCTAGAGGAGCAGGTAATACTCCTGCTGTACCTGCCGCTTTAGGAGGACCACAAGGAAATCCAGGTGGATTACAACCTTCAGGTCCAGGAGCCCCTTATGCAGGTGCTGGTGGTGGAGGTGCTGGTGGAGCTGGTGGTGATGCTGCCCCTTCTCCTTATCCAGGTCCTGCTGGTGTTGGTGGTATTGGTAGAGCAAATTCAATAACAGGTTCTCCTGTAACTTATGCTGGTGGTGGAGGTGGATCACAGTATGGAGTTACTACAGGTGGTGGAGCTGGAGGTCCAGGTGGTGGTGGAGACGGAATTAACCCGGGAACTTCTCCTGCAGCCCCTGGGAACGGAACAGCTAATCTTGGTGGTGGAGGTGGTGGAACAGGAGAATCTCCTAAAACAATAGCTGGTGGATCAGGTGGATCAGGAGTTATAATACTTAGAATACCTGCAGCAAATGCACCCGCATCTTTAGCAGCAGCACCAGGAAGTAATACAATAACAACTTTACCTGGACCAGCAGGTGCCTGTAAAGTTGCAACATTTACAGTAACTGGAACGTTGACGCTTTAATTGATCTAGATCAAATCTTTTTATTCTTCTTTACTTTAATATATAACTAAGTTATAGATATTTTATAAAGATATATATGAATCTTACAAATTATTATTGGTATTTTCAATCAGTGATCCCAGAACGTATCTGTGATGATATAGTTAAATACGGAAAATCTTTACAAGATCAAATGGCTGTAACTGGTGGGTTTGGAGACAGGCCATTAAATCAAAAACAAGTTAAAGATTTAAAAAAGAAAAGAGATTCAGATATTGTTTGGATGAACGATAGATGGATATATAAAGAAATACAACCTTATGTTCATCAAGCAAATACATTGGCAGGTTGGAATTTTCAATGGGACTGGTCTGAGTCTTGTCAGTTTACAAAATATAATAAAGGTCAATACTATGATTGGCATTGTGATGGTTGGGATAAACCCTATCATGCACCTAATGGACCTACTCATGGAAAAATTAGAAAATTATCTGTAACTGTAACTTTATCAGATCCAAAGGATTATAAAGGTGGTGAGTTAGAATTTGATTTTAGAAATTTAGATCCCGATAAAAAACCAAACATTAGAAAGTGTAAAGAAATATTACCTAAAGGATCATTGGTGGTATTCCCCGGATTTGTTTGGCATAGAGTATGTCCGGTTAAAAAAGGATCTAGACATAGTTTGGTTATTTGGAATTTAGGATGGCCATATAAATAAAGGAAAACATGAAAAAGAAAGCTAAAAAAACAAGAAAACATTTTGATAAAATATCATGTGGAAGTGCAAAATCTTTTCCAAAGCAATTAGGGAGAGAAGAATTATTTAAATGTCCTATATGGTTTGGTGATGAACCTGCATTTGTAGATGATTTAAATAGAGCTTCAGATAAATATATTGAAGCAGCTAAAAAGAATTTAAAAAAAGATATAGATAAAAGAAATAAAAAATTTGGAGATAAAGGAGACATGGGTAATGTATTTCATTCTACATCATTAATTAATGATCCTAATTTTTTAGAATTACAAACTTATATAGGGGCTACGGCCCATAACTTATTGGGTGAAATGGGTTTTGATTTAACTAACTTTCAAACATTTACCACAGAAATGTGGGTACAAGAATTTGCTAAAAAAGGCGGTGGACATCATACTTTACATACTCATTGGAATGGACATATATCGGGTTTTTATTTTTTAAAAGCTAGTGAAAGAACATCAAGACCTATATTTGAAGACCCTAGAGCAGGTAATATTATGAATCTTTTACCAGAAAAAGATAAATCAAAAGTAACGTACGCTAGCACACAAATTAATTATGAAGTAAAACCTGGAAAAATGATATTTTTTCCTTCTTACATGCCCCATCAATATGTGGTAGATATGGGATATGAACCCTTTAGATTCATACATTGGAACTGTCAAGCTATACCGAAAGGAGTATTGAATATTCAAAATGGAAAACCAACAAAAGGAGATTTAAATGTCATTCAAACAAAATAAATATACAGTATTAAAGGGGGCTATTAATAGAGAAATGGCTGATTTTTGTTTTGCTTATTTTTTAAATAAAAGAAAGGTAGCAAGATTTTTATTTGATCAAAAATATCTATCACCATTTACTGAGTATTTTGGAGTGTGGAATGATAACCAAGTACCTAATACTTATTCCCATTATGGAGATATGGTAATGGAAACTTTATTACAAAAAGTAAAACCTGTAATGGAGAAACACACTAAATTAAAATTAAGCGAGACATATTCTTATGCAAGAATTTATAAAAAAGGAGATGTTTTAGCTAGACATAAAGATAGATACTCATGTGAGATATCTACTACTTTAAATCTAGGTGGTGATCCGTGGCCAATCTATTTAGATCCAACAGGTAAACAAGGTCAAGCTGGTATTAAACTTACATTAGATCCAGGAGATATGCTTATATATTCTGGATGTGATTTAGAACATTGGCGAGAAGAATTTACAGGGAAAGATTGTGGACAAGTATTTTTACATTATAATAAAGCAGGATCAAAAAATGCTAAAGAAAATACATTTGATAAAAGACCATTTATAGGTTTACCTGCGTGGTTTAAAGGCTTTACATTACCTAAAAAATAGTTTATATAATAAGCTTGGTGGGGGAAAATGCCACCACAGTTTCCCCTTCCTTAATAACCTATTGAAATCCCTAACAATCTGATATAATACCTAATAAACAGGTTTTTATATGCTACAGAAATTAGGTTTTATTCCAGGATTTAACAAACAAGTCACAGAAACTGGGGCCGAAGGGCAATGGTATGATGGCGATAATGTAAGGTTTAGATATGGTACACCAGAGAAAATAGGTGGCTGGCAACAAAACGGTCAATCCAAACTTACTGGTGCATGCAGAGCTATTCACCATTGGGATAATAACGCAGGGATTAAATACTCAGCTTTAGGGACAAACAGAATTTTATATGTTTATTCAGGTGGGACTTATTACGATATCCACCCTATTAGAGCAACATTAACAGGAGCTAATTTCACTAGTACTAATAGTTCAAAAGTTGTCACTATTACATGTACCGGGGCTCATGGATTAGTAGCAAATGATATAGTTATGTTTGACAGTGTGAGTAGTGTCCCTGGAACATCAGCTTACAGTGATTCTACATTTGAAGATGAAAAATTTATGGTAACTTCTGTTACTACTACAACAACTTTTACAATTACAATGGACACGGCTGAAGGCAGTAGTCCCATGACTAATGCAGGCTCGACGTCTATTCTTTGTTATTATAATGTAGGACCAGCTTTACAGTTAGGAGGCTACGGTTGGGGAACAGCATTATGGGGTGGTATAGCTTTAGGTGCTTCTACAAATACTTTGGCTTCTAATATTAATGACACTGTAACTGATATTCCTTTAAATAACTCTTCTGCCTTTCCTGCAACGGGAGAAATTAGAATTGGCTCAGAAGATATAAGTTATACCAATAATAATACTACAACCAATATTTTAAGTGGAGGTGCTAGAGAAGTTAATGGTACAACTAAAGCGGGGCATAGTTCAGGAGATACTGTAACCAACATATCAGGGTATGTTGCATGGGGTGACCCATCTTCTGCTGACTTTACAATTGATCCTGGAATGTGGATATTAGATAACTATGGAACAAAATTAATTGCATTAATCTATAACGGAGCATGCTTTTCGTGGGATGCAGGAAGTGGGGGAGCGACATCAACAAGAGCAGCTATTATACCTAATGCACCTACAAAATCTAGACATGTGTTAGTATCTACTCCGGATAGACACTTAGTTTTCTTTGGAACAGAAACCACTGTTGGAGATCAATTAACACAAGATGATATGTTTATAAGATTCTCTTCTCAAGAGAGTATTGATCAAAGTGATTCCTATACAGTTAAAGCAAACAATACTGCCGGTACACAAAGACTTGCAGATGGCTCTAAGATTATGGGAGCTATCAAAGGTAGGGATGCAATCTATGTATGGACAGATACTGCATTATTTCTAATGAAATTCGTAGGTCAGCCCTTTACTTTCTCATTCGAACAGGTGGGGACTAACTGTGGATTATTAGGAAAAAATGCTAATATTGAAGTAGATGGTACAGCTTATTGGATGTCAGAAAATGGTTTTTTTCAATATGATGGTCAATTAAAATCTTTACCTTGTTTGGTAGAGGACGCTGTTTATGATGACCTTAACTCTACTTCAAGAGACTTAGTTAATGCGGGATTAAATAATTTATTTGGGGAAATAAGTTGGTTTTATTGTACCTCATCATCTGACGTGGTGAACAGGGTGGTCACTTATAATTATTTAGACTCTACAATTAAACGTCCTATATGGACAACAGGTACCCTAGCAAGGACAGCTTGGGTGGATTCCGCAGTATTTTCAAAACCTCATGCAACTTATTATAATGAGAGTGATGATGCGTCTTTCGATGTTACTGGTAATACAGACGGAAGTACAATATACTATACCCACGAAACAGGGACCGATCAAATTGTAGCTGGTGGAACAGTAACGGCTGTAATTGGTAGCATTACGTCTGGTGATTTTGATATTACTCAGAAAAAAAGTACTACAGGAAGTACTGTAGGTATGCCGGACCTTAGAGGAGACGGAGAATTTATAATGAGAATAAGTAGATTTTTACCTGATTTTATTACTCAAACAGGAAACACACAAGTTAGTTTTATAACTAAAAATTATCCAAATAGTTCTGGAACAACAACAAATTATTCGACAAGTACTACTACTACAAAAATAGACACAAGATTAAGGGCAAGATCTATTTCTATGAAGATTGCAAATACTGCTGCATCAGAAGACTGGAAACTAGGTACGTTTAGATTGGATATACATCCAGGAGGAAGAAGGTAATGGTTTGGTATACAGGAGTTGATCAACAAATATATCAGGGAGGAGATCAATATGTTCCTATGGAACAATTTAGATTAGGTCCTTATAATCAAAAGAATCTTTCTTATGAATCAACAACACAACCACAATCTTATGGAATAACTAACACTAATGCTTTTACGAATAGTGGAGGTTCTTTTAGCCCCACTGGAAATGTTTTTGGTTATGGTACTGCCATAGATCCTGTTGCATACGGTCAATACGGTGCACCTGGATATGAAGGAGGTCTTTCTGGAGACGTCCAACAGTATGGTTTAGGAAGACAGTTTACAGGGGATGAAGAAATGATGGCTCCAATTGCTGGAGAAACTTATAGCTACAAAAAAGAAGTACCTGGATGGATGAGAGTCGCTGGAGGTTTTGTTCCTTTTGGAAATACTGCATTAAGTTTTATAGAAAATAAAATAAATCAAAATAGAGGAACCCTTTCAGGATATGCAACGGCTGGTCTAGACGATATTGAAAAAGGGGCCTATAATCAATTAGCGGGTCAAGGCCTGTTGTTTGAAGGTTCTAGTGGACTTAAAACTGCAACTGGTAAAAACTTTGGAGCTAAAGGATATTTTGAAGGACAGCAGAGTATTTGGGATGAGAATTATGCGGGCAAAAAAGAAGAGGACATTGAAGCAGAGCTACAAGCTTATGCAAAAGCACATGGTAATGTAAAAAACTGGCAAAACACTTATAAAGCAAAAAAATATTATGAAGCAAAAGCAATGCAGAACTATCATGAAAAACAATTACAAAAAGAAATTGACGATTATAATTTATTACAGGCACAAAAAACTAATCCTGAAATTCTTTCACCACACAATCCACTTATTGGAAAGATTGATCACACAGGGAGTGGAGGAGATGTTCACAGCGCCGTAACCAGAGCTCCAGGAAGTAAAGGACCTAAAGGAACTCCTACGCACAGCACCAGAGATGATTTAATGGCAAGTGGTGGAAGAGTAGGCTTAAACTATGGAGGGCTAGCAAGTATGTTAGGCCGAGAAGATTTTAAAAAAGGTGGAAGAATAGGGTTTTTTAAAGGGGCACAAGCTGATACTAAAGAAGGTAAAGCTATGTCTCCTGGTACAAGTGCAACAGGTGGACTTAGAACTGGAGCCGATGGACCAGACAATAAAGACAAAAAGAAACTTACCATTTCTCCGGTCATTGATACAAAGTACTATTCTCAACTTGGAGGTCCACTCCCGACAGGAGTGTTTGGGTTTAACGCTTTAACTCCCTTTGGAAAACTTAAAGCAACAGCTAATTTAAAAAATTATGTAAAGGGAGACGATGTCGAACCAACGTTAGACTACCAAGGAAACATAGGGCCCGTGGATATTAATGCAATTTATTCTGATGATGTACAAAATATTAATGCTTCAATTAATAAAAATAATTGGAACGCAGGTGTTAATTATGATGCAATAACAGGAGAGCCCACATTTGGGTTTAACTATTCTAAAACTTTTAAAAACGGAGGACTAGCAAGTATTTTATAATGGCAAAGATCGTACAATCATTAACAAGAGCTGAAGAAGAATATAGCAGAAAAAATCTACAATCATTGGTCAGGGACCTTGATGGTGTAATTACAAAATTAAATTCTTCATTTCAGGATGAAGTTAAACAAGAGATAGAAGCTAAAAGTTTCTTTCTAGATTCATAATGGCAGTAGTAAACGAATATAAATTTTATGGTAAAACAGTAACAGCTGCTGAAAGTAATAATCTTTTAGAGCCAGGAGATAATGAAACTATTATTGTTAAGTCTCTACATGTTACTAATAAATCAGGATCTAATACACCTACAATAACTATTAAAAATAATGCCTTTGAAGTAATACATACTCAAACATTATCAACGTCTGCTAGTGTAGAAATACTAACAAATCCTATGGTAGTAGAAGGGGGTAAAGTATTAGCTGCCACTACAGCAGGAACGGTAAGTGATGGGGTAGTTATTACCATCAGTTATCTAAACATTAAAAAGGAGAAAATAGACTAATGGAAATAAAAAACGCAGAAGTAGAAACAACTTATAGACACAAGCAAACCGGCGAGATTTTTAAGGATAGAAAAGACTGGGAAACTAAGGGTTATAAGAACGAGGATATGGCACAAGATGTAAAAGTAATCATGCCACCTCTTGATTTAATGAGTAAAACGTAATAAACTAGGAGATTAAGGTAAAAATATGGCAATTTCTAGAATGCAACAACCCAGACAACAATACGGATTAGGAAGCTTAGTGAAGAAGGCTGTTCGTGGTGTTAAGAAAATTGTTAAAAGCCCTATAGGTAAGGCTGCTTTATTAGCTGGGGGTGCATATTTTGCGCCCACATTATGGGGTGGAGCAAAAGGTCTTACTGGATGGAAGGCTTTAGCTAGCCGGGGAATGCCAGCTATGTTGACCAGAGGTATGGGGGGAACGCCTGCTAAGGGAGGTTTCTTTACAAAAGGTCTAGGAAGATTTTTAAACCCATGGTCAAGTGGTTCATTCAGTCCTAAACATGCATTTGGATTAGGTACGGCAGCTTTAACAGCACTACCATTCTTCATGGGTAAAGAGGAACCAGAAGAAGAGGTTGAAGAATCATGGACTTCAGTTCCTTCAAGTATTGCCGACATAAGAAATCAAGCAAGAGATTATTACAGAAACCCGGCATCAAGCACATTAGCTTTTATGCCTGGTAAACAATTTGTAGATTCAAACTGGTATGCAGCTGATGGTGGAAGAGCAGGATTAATGAATGGCGGAGAGCCAGGACAAGAACAAATAGAACAAATGCTTATGGCAGAGTATGTTAAATATAAAAACCAAGGTGGAAAATTATCTTTTGAAGAATTCGTACAAGCAGTAATGCAAGCACAACAACAGCAACCAGAAGGTGCTGGTATGGAGCAACCACAAGAAGTAGCTATGGCTGCTAACGGTGGAAGAATAGGTTACAAATGGGGTGGTCTAGGTAGTTTAGCATCTAGAACAGGTGGTGCTATCAAAAATTTAAAAAATGCTCTTGTAACTAAATTAGGTAGAATGACTGATGATGTAGAAATAACTACCATGTCCGATTATGCAACTGATACTGGAGCAGCAATGGACCTTTCTTTTGTAGCTAAAAGTAAAAAAGGAAAAAGTACTTTAGATGATTTAGTTAATGAAGGAATTTTAGATGTATCAGAAGGAATATACTTTCCAAAAGCAATGATGGCTGATGACGCTGTTATAGGTATGGAAAAATTAAAAGCCTCTGGAGTAATAGAAGAAGGGGGAGAGTTTAGAAGATTTGATCAAGGAGCTGGAGAAGGCGAATATGGAATGCCATATTATGGTTATGACCAACTTATTGAAACTTTTGGAAAAATAAAAAAAGCTGATGGCGGAAGAATAGGTGCATTAAATGGTGGACTTATGGTGGAAGACGAAGATGAGTATTCTTATAACCCACAAGCAGCTATGCGTATGTACAAAAGACCAGGTAAACAAGAAGGTGGGATCATGGAAACTGAAGAAGCAGAAGAAATGATTGACATGGGTGGTCAAGAAAAAGATTATAGAGAGACTGGTGGCTTTGTAGATTTAGGTGGAAAAGAGCGAGCAGATGATGTACCAGCTAGATTAAGCAAAAATGAATTCGTTTTTACAGCTGATGCAGTTAGAAATGCAGGCGGTGGAGACATAGACAAAGGCTCTGAAGTTATGCAAAATTTAATGGATAACTTAGAAGCTGGAGGAGAAGTTTCGGAAGACTCACAAGGTCTAGAAGGAGCACAAGCAATGTATGATCAACAACAAATGTTACAATCGAGGATAGCATAATGGCATTACCAGATTATTTAAAAGACACAGGACAAGATTTAGCCCGTCAGATGACGGCGACGTATTCGGCTCCACTTGATACGTCTACATTTATGGGTTCACAGTTTATAGCTGGACAAGATCCTGCACAAACAACAGCTTATAATATGGCAACACAAGGTGTTGGTTCTTATGCACCTTATTTAGCTGATGCAAAAGCTGCAGCTGGTCAAGCAGCACAGACTGTTGGTGGACTAGGTGCTTTAACAGGACCAATGACTGGTCAACAATTAACAGATTACACGTCTCCATATCAAGGAGCAGTTATCGATGAAACTTTAAGACAATATGATTTATCAAGACAAGGTGGCATGCAAGACATTAAAGACGCCGCAGTATCTTCAGGAAACTTTGGTGGTGGTAGAGAAGGTGCAATGCTTGGACAATACATGGGTGATACTTTAATGAACAGGGCTGGTCTTAGAGCAAATCTGTTACAACAAGGATTACAAAATGCACAAGGTAGATTCGATCAAAACTTCCTTAACCAACAAAAGATAGCAGGACTACAATCAGGTTTAGGTACTGCTCAAATGGGTTTATCTAATTTTGCAAGAACAGGTTTAGGTGCAGACATACAAGCACTAGGAACTCTTGGTGGAATACAACAAGGTCAAAACCAAGCATTATTATCTGCAGATCAACAAGCATTACAAACTAAAGCTTACGAACCTTATGGAAGATTAGGTCAATACTCAGACATGATCACGGGTCTTTCTGGTGGAGTGGCTTCACCACAATATCAAGCACCAGGTGCTGGTAACCCATGGCAAACAGCACTAGGCACAGCAATGGGTCTTGGTGGATTGTACGGAAGAATATTTAACTAGGATAAATTATGAGAACATTAAATAGACCAATGTTTAGATACGGCGGCCCTATTAAAGAGGGTGTCATGTCAGGTATTAGAGAACCTAAAAAGAATGGTGGTTTAAGTAAACAATTTAACACTGGACTAGTTGGTGATGAAAGATATCCTAAAACAGATGGTAGAGAACATCACGTTGGCTTCTTAGCACCCCTTTACTGGGGAGGTCAAGCTGCTATGGCAGGACTAAGAGCATTACCCGCTGTATACAGAGGATTTAAAGCAGCTAAAACTTTTGCTCCAGGCACTATGACATGGGGAAAAAGACTTAAAGATATAGCTCTACCAAAAACTTCTTACAGAGGTATACCTACTGGAAAAGAAATTGGACCACAAAATACAGGCTGGTTTAAATCTTTAGCAAACCCTACAAAATTAGGTGCAGCTATAAAACAAAACCCTATGACAGCATTAATGGCTCCTACTATACCTAACATGGCGTATGGTGCAGTGAAAGGTGCCGCCCCTGTTGTTGGAGGATTAGCTAGAAGTTGGGTAGACGCAGTACTACCAGGGGATCAAAGTCAATGGTTTAAAAAGAAAAAAGAACCTGTAGTTTCAGGAGTTGATGGCTCACCTCTATTATTAAATCAAAAGAAAAAATCTACTACTGTAACAGGTCCTAAGAAAACGGATAAAGAAATAAGAGAAGACCAAATTAAAAAGTACAGAGACATCATGGACATTAAAGGTATGAATAAAGACGCTGCATATAATTCTTTAATTGCAGCTAGTAAATTGGTAACTGAATCTCAAGACATTAAACAAGATCTTAAATCAGGCAATCTAATTAATCAAATTATTCAAAGTACTAGCAAAGCATACGACAAACCTAAGAAAACTAAAGATGCAATTGATACCCTTATACTTAAAGGTGAGATTGAAAAAGATATTAAAGCATCTGATCCATCTAACGAAATACTTAATAGACTTAGAGAAGTTCAGATTAGAAAAGGTGAAAAAGAATTAAACACTCCTTTTGCAGAAGCTAAGATAGCTTCTTCTAAAAACTTATCAGGTCAAACTGCAATTGACACAGCTGCTTCTGTTGCATCTGACAATTTTAAAGGAAACTTAATTACAAACACAGTATTAACAGACCTGATGGAGAAAGCTAAAAAATCTGGGCAGGTTTCAGAGCAAGATATAATTGTACAAGCTACTACAGAAGTTATAAAAGATCAAAAATTACCTGATGGGGACTATACTGTAGGTGATGTTTTAGTCACTATTGAAGAAGGTCAAATAAAAGCTTTGCAGAGGTAATACATGGCCTCAAACTTTGATTATTCAGCTTACTTCAGTACAGCAGAAAAAGCCAACAAGGTAGGTACAATTGAATCTATGCTTTCAGGCGTAGCTTCAGGCTTAATTGCAATTCCAAAAGGTTTATTTTCTTTAGGCGCAAGTCTATTAGACTTAGGTGTCAACAGTGGTAAAGCTGCTAGAGTTGAACAATGGTTTGATGACCTTACAGAATTTGATGAGAAAGCAGAAGCAACAGCTGCTGGAAAAATTACAGAACTATTAGTTAACATAGGTATACCTGGTGGACTAGCTTTCAAAACTGCTAGTGGTATGTCTAAAGCTGCTATGCTTGCAGCTAAAAATAAAAAGTATGTAAACTTAGGTGACCCTGATCTAGTTAAAGCTGCGGATAAAGCCTTAGAACTAACCGCTAAAGGTAAAGGCAGACAATTTATTGCTGGAGCTTTAGGTGGTGGTTTAGCAGAAGGTGTATTCGTTGGTGATGTAAAAGATGTAGGAACCTTTGGAGATTTATTAGGTGGACCTACAGAAGTAAATAGAAGCGCAGACCCAAGTGCTGCTACAGAAATATTAAACAGAGTTAAGTTTGGAACTGAAGGTGCATTGTTCACTGGTATTATAGGTGGAACAGGATCTGTTATTAAAAAATTAGCTAACAGA
>Ga0080013_1003341_pt1 | contig 17108 bp, 17 predicted proteins | sample ETNvirenome_6_85_FD_69236 | JGI IMG/M metagenome (GOLD analysis project Ga0080013, IMG submission 69236) | Marine viral communities from the Pacific Ocean - ETNP_6_85 (SPADES assembly) (version 2) | ecosystem: Environmental > Aquatic > Marine > Oceanic | place: Pacific Ocean | collected 2013-06-19 | reverse complement strand
AATTATGGAAACCACTTCAGCAAATGCAATTACTGGTGGAAGTACTACTGCTTATATAAATGGTAATTTAAGAAGATACATTTCTTCAAATACAGGAACATATACCTTCCCTATAGGTAATGGAACAGGAACTACTAATTACCATAGAGTAGATTTAATAAATGGAAATTTAGTTGGTGTGGGTTATATAGATGCTTTAGTAGGAGCAATGCCCGCAGGTAGTATGGCCAATTTAAATACTTCTCAAATAGGAACTATGTTAACAGAAGTGTTTGATAAACAATGGACTTTAACTCCCAACTCTCAACCAACGGGAGGAAGTTATGGTGTTAATTTATTTTTAGATGGAGTAGGTGGGGCATATATAGAAGATGGTAATTTTACAGTTGTAAAAAGAGCAGAAAATTCTACAACTTGGGCTGATTGGAACACTTATGAATCAACAACTACTATTCCAGCTTCAGGACAACCAGGAAGAACTGTTGTAGATGGATATGCACAAAAAAGTGGGTTTAGTTCATTTAGTGGATTTGGGATTGGTGGTAGTGGTGGAGGACCTTTACCTATAGATTTGATTTCATTTAATGGGGAATTAATTGGTGACTATGTTTCTTTAGAATGGATTGTTGCTTGCCAGATTAATAATGATTATTTTACAATGGAAAGGAGTTTAGATTGTGAAAATTGGGAAGAAGTATCAAGGATACCAGGTGCAGGAAATACTAATTCTACAATGACTTATAAAACTTATGATGAAAATCCATATGTAGGAATTTCATATTATAGATTAACTCAAACCGATTATGATGGAAAATTTGAAACCTTCAAACCTATATCCATAATTTATGATAAACCTATTAAACTAAGCATTAACCCAAACCCAGTAGAAGATGAATTAAACCTATATTTAGGTGAAAATTTAAGGGGAATGACTAATGTAACTATAGTTAATAGTAGAGGCCAAGTAATATACAAGAAAAGTTTCTTAGGAGAATATAAAATGATTAATTTACAAGTTGGAGAATATAGAAGAGGTTATTACCTACTTGAAGTTGACCACAATCAAAGAATTGGAACACTTAAATTCATAAAAGAATGAGACAACATATAACAAATAAAAAAAGAATGCTTAGACCTGTTAGAAGGTGTAAAACTGGATGTTAGCTTTTTTGGAGATTATATTAGCAACAGCAGGATTAACATTTATAGTAACACAATCTAGGTTATTTCAATTTATACAAAAGTGGTATTTGTTTCAATGTCCTTTATGTTTTGGATTTTGGGCGGGTTTAATATGTTATTTAACCCACCAATACCAATTAGATATAATTAACTATGGTTTTATTGGAAGTTTCATTTCCTATATATTTTATTTGTTAGTAAAACCTTTAATAGATAAATATGATTAAATAAAATGGTGGAGTTGTTATTTTTAATTGTTGCGATAGTTTTACTTTATTTATTACTTCCTATAGTCGCCCTTTTTATGGTTTTAAAATATCTACTTACAGGGGATAAAAGAACACTTTCTGTATGGTTTTGGAGAACTGCTAGGGAAATTGATATATTTGCTAATGTAAATGGGGCAGAATTTTTTAATGCAATTTTTATTATGGAAGGGGGTTATAAATTTGGTAACCCTAAAGAAACAATTTCATCCGTTATAGGAAAAAACCAGAGAGATAAAACTTTATCCTTAGCAGGTAAGGTATTACGTTGGATGTTAGACCAAATTTCCCAGGATCATTGTTTGAAGTCTATAAACGATAATGCTACTAACACACATAAAGATACGTCTAAATAATTCTTTAAAACGCATTAAAAACACTACAACATAATATTAACGTAAGTCGTGGGTATTACATATATCGTGTTGATTCCTTGGTGAACTCCCCTTGATCTTCCTGTACAGGAGGCTTGGCTCACCAGGAAAAGGATGTTATATTTACGATGTAAGTTTGAGCCATGAAGGTCAAATAAAATAAATTAAATTAAATAAATAAAAAAGTTATGTTAGATTTAGAAAAAAAAGAGTATTTAAGTAAGGAAAATATTAAAAGTTTAGCACCTAGTGTTTTTTCAGAAAAACCATCAAAAGAGGTGTCAAAACATTATGTTCATATTCCAACTGAAAGGGTTATTAATGATATGGAAGTTTTGGGATGGAAAGTTGTTGATGCAAAAGAGGTTGCAGCCAGAACAACTGCAACTAAAGGTTTTCAAAAACATCTATTAGTTTTTAGAAATGATGAAATTGTGATTAATGGTGAAGATGGGGATACGGTTTTTCCACAAATATTATTAACAAATAGTCATGATGCTAAAAATGCATTCACATTTACCGCTGGTTTATTCAGAATGGTTTGTGAAAATGGATTAGTGATTAGTACTAAAGAGTTCGGATCAGTTAGAGTTAGACATATGGGTTATGATTTTGCAAAAGTTCAAGAAACAATAAAAGAAATTGTTGAACAATTACCATTAACTGTTGAGTCAATGAATAAAATGAAAACTACTGAGTTGAATCAAGAAAAAGCAGTTGAATTTGCTAAAAAAGCTTTAAATACAAGATTCACTGATGATGAATTAAATAGAATTAAAATTGATGTTACTGAATTATTAAAACCAGTTCGTGAAGAAGATAAAGGATCTGATTTATGGTCAATATTTAATGTTGTTCAAGAAAAAATCATTGAAGGTGATTTTGAATATAGAGCAGCTGGTAAAAATAGAAAAGCTAGAGAGATTAAAAACTTTAGACAAGATATTAAGGTTAATGAGAAATTATTTGATTTAGCGTTAGAGTACGTTTCATAATAGAATTAAATTTCAAATAATATAAGCTCCCAAATGGGAGCTTTTTTTTTTCTTAAAATAACTTGTCATATTAAAAGAGAATTTTAATATTTATAAGTATGGACATTAACCGTATATTTAATCTATTCAACAATGATGATTTTATTCCCCATACTAAAAAAGAGTTAGAGGAATTGAAAAAGTTTGATGAATTTAAGGACACACCTCCTTATAAAGTTGGTATGTTTGAAAAAATGATTCTTAACCATAATAATGTTAGGAAACAGGTTGTAAGTTTATTTAAAAAATCTAATGAGGAGTTTAATATTAGGGACATAGAAGAAGCAGGAGAATTTATGGCCTATAATAGGGCTTGGGGGTGGATTAGTGAATGTGATTTAGATGATGATTGTTGGAAAGAGAGTTTAATTTTAAGGAATGGTGATTATCTTACCACTGCAGTTAAATTAGCGGTTCATTACTTTGAAGGTTATGAAGAATATGAAAAATGTGCATTCTTAAAAAAAATAGAAACCTTTCTTGAAGAGAGTTTGGCTCCAAAAGATTAATTTCATATATTATAGATACGAGTGTGTTAGAAAACACTACCAACACGAAAATGAAAAAAACGTGACTACGCGACTAGGTGACTAGGTTATAATAAGGGATGGGAAATAATATTAATTAAACGTAAATGAGAAATAAACAGTTAGTACAAAATCGTCTTCAGACATTAAATGGGTTATTAAAGAAACTTGATATGAATATTCATAGAGGTGGAACCAAAGAGGAAATAAATACCACACAAAGAGAAATATCTCAAATCCTCCAAGATATAAATGATATAATAGAAAGAGAATAATATGAATCTATCAGCAGAACAAATTCAAGAAAATTGGTATGAATTATTAGGTTATATTAAACTTCATATCTCATCCCCCAGAAAAGAAAAACTAGAAACATTTTATAAAAAACATGAAGATGAGATTATGTTAATGCCTGCTTCTCATAAAAAAGCTTATCATAATGCTTTTCCAGGTGGTTATGTTGATCATGTTAACCGTGTTATTAAAGGTGCTTTAGCTATTAATTCAGTATGGAAAGAATTTGGAGCAGAACAAAATTATACAATTGAAGAATTAATATTCTCAGCTATCAACCATGATTTAGGTAAATTAGGAGAAGAAGATAATTACGCTCATTTACCTTCAACTGATGAATGGAGGAAAAAGAATTTAGGTGAAATGTATAAATTTAATGATGCATTAGCTTATATGTCAGTTCCAGAAAGATCTATTAAATTATTAGTTGATAATGATATTAAATTGACTAATAATGAATGGTTAGCTATTAGACTACATGATGGCTTATATGACCCAGCTAATGAACCTTATTTAAAAAATTACATGCCAGAATTGAAACCTCGAACTTCACTCGTATTTATAATTCATCAGGCAGATTTAATGGCATCAAGAATAGAATTCGAAAAAGAATGGTTACCAAAATTTGGTAATAAAGAAGTAAAAAAGGATAATTTTAAAGTTAAAAATAAAGCAACTGCTAAAACTAGGGCTCTTGGAACAATTAAGAGTGAAGGTTTAAAAAGTATGTTAGATAATTTATGATTACTACAATAATAATTTCAATATTATCAGTGGTAGTCGTAATTTTAATTTTTACGACTATCAACCTCCTAAAAAAGAATGAAAAACAAGAAGATATTCTTGTTGGTTATCTTGAATATCTTGATAAACTTTCTAAAACTGTTGAAGCCTCAGATAAAAAATTAAAAGAAATTGACCACAGCGGAGTATTTAAAGCTGATGATGAAGTGGGTCATTTCTTCAAATCCATTCAACAACTTCAAGATATCTTAAACGATTTTAAAGTAAAAAGACTAAAGTGATTGTGGCTAAAAAAAGAAGACCCAAGTCAAAGAACTACTTTACAAAGGAGACAGAAAATGCTATTGTAAGGTATAACAACGAATCTAACCCAGAAATTAGAAGTAACATTTATAGGGATGAAATTCATTATCCATTTTTTAAACTAACAGAAAATATAATACATACCTTTAAATTTTATTATACCGAGGTAGATAATATAGAACATTTACAACATGAGGTAATAACATTCTTATTAACTAAAATGCATTTATTTAATCCTGAGAATGGGGCAAAAGCTTATTCCTATTTTGGTACTATAGTTAAAAACTGGTTAATAATTTATAATACAAAAAATTATAAAAAAAGAGTACAATCTGCCCCTGTAGATGATTTATATAAAGATGAAACTTATTCTTATAACTTAGAAGATGAAAGAATAGTAGATAATTTATCCCATTTTATGGATAATTATATTGAATATGTTGAAGATAATTTTGAAGATTTCTTTCCCAAAGGAAACGATGCTAAAATAGCAGACGCCATACTAGAATTATTTAGAAAAAGAGAAAGTATTGAAATATTTAATAAGAAAGCTTTATACATTTACATTAGAGAAATAATGGCTACTAATGGTTTAGAAGTTAAAACTCCAAAAATAACAAAAATAGCAAACAAGTTATACGATTTATTCAAAGGTAATTATATATTTTATTTAGAGACAGGGTATATTGATTTTGAAAAAAATTAATTTTTCATATTTATTACCAACAAAACCCTATAAATATGAGCCATTTAGATAAAAAAGTATTTGGGAAAAAAACCTACTCAAACTTATTAAAAGAAATATACGATAATCAAAAAAAGAAAGAAGGACAAATTGCTGCTCTTATTTCTGAATTGAAACCTTTAATACAAGACATAGGAGATGCTACTATGATAGTACCCTTAATTAAGGAATATATGGAATTAGGTATTAAAAATGATGAAGCATTAATTAAAGTTGCTACTATTTTTCAAAGAATATTTGCCAATGAAGGAAATGAAGATAATGGATTTGGTATAAGTGAGGAAGAAAAAGACCAACTTTTAAAGGATATAAAAAGTTTACAATTACCACCTAAAAAAGAAGAGGAGGATTAATAATGGGTTACAATAGAGGAATATCTGCAAATGTTTCTTTACCCCCTGGAAGTAAATCAGGTGGGGTAGAAGAACTTTCCCAAATAATGGCTAAAGTTAAAGGAGGGATCCAAGTTGGTAGGGTTACTGATATTATATTAAACGGTGATTATCCTGATATTGAAAAATATGGTGGTTTAAATGGTATTGGAACTATATTTTTTGAATTAAACAATTTTATTTCTGATGGTAGGGGAACAGCAAAACCATTTTTCCCACAAATATCCGCTTATCCTCTTGTAAATGAAATGGTTCTTATATTTAAATTACCTAATACTAACATAGGTAAAAACACTTCTGAAGAATCCTATTATTATATTAATATGATAAGTTTATGGAACCATCCACACCATAATGCTTATCCTAACCCAATAACATCAACTGATCTACTTCCTTCTCAACAAAAAGATTACCAACAAACAGAAGCAGGCTCAGTTAGGAGGATAGGAGATTTAGATAGTAAAGATCAATCAACTGGAATAAATTTAAATAGTGAAATTAACGACTCACAAAAAACTTTTCCAGATAAAAAAGAAGAACTAACTAATATCCACCCCCTCCTACCCTTTGCTGGGGATATTATTTACCAAGGCAGATTTGGGAATAGTATTAGATTTGGAAGTACTGCCAATCCTTCATTTTCCACAAATCCTTCATTTCCAGATCCCTTAAATAGTTGGTCTGATATACCCAATAATGGGGACCCTATTACTATTATTAGAAATGGTCAATCCCCAGAAGAATCAGATGAAGGTTGGGTTCCTATAACTGAAAAAATCAATGAGGATTTATCATCCATTTATGCTACTTCAACTCAAAAAATTCCTATAGAAACCCAAAATTATGAATGGTCATCATATGATAAAAACCCCCCAACGGATCCAAATTTATTTACAAAACCTCAAGTTATAATTAATTCAGATAGGTTAGTTTTTAATGCTAAAACAGATCACGTTTTAATTAGTGCTGAAAAATCAGTATTTTTAGGATCAAATTCTTCACTAAATTTTAATGCTGGAAGAAAGGTTGTTGTAGAATGCCGTGATATAAAATTAGGTGATAATACAGCAACTGAACCTATAATTTTAGGTAATATTTTTTTAGATGAGCTTGGTGTTGTTTTAAAAAAATTATCACAATTATGTACCCAATTACAATCAACTCAAATATGGCCTGCGGGTGCCCCTGTTGCTAATGGTGGTATAATTACAATAGCTGGAAGTTTAAAAACTGATATTGAAAAATTTAAAAACAATATGAGTAGTTATAAATCACAAGTAAGTAAAACTAAATAATGAAAAAAATCAAATTAACTTATGGAAATCTCTTAAAATCAGATTCTGATGGTTTACCCCTTTTAGTTGTTTATGGGGGGATAAATGTAGGGGGTATTAAAAGTGGGGTTTATATGTGGGATTATGTCCTAAGTTTACAAGAAAGGTATGATATTTGGGTAGCTAATTCCCATTCCATCCCAGGATTGGATTCATATAATGAACTTAAAGCATATATTAAGGATAATAATATAAAAATAACAAATGAAATAATTTATCTTTTCTCCGGAGGATATAAACCAGGAAAACAAGTTCTTCAATCTTTTAATTCAAATTTTTTTCTAACTTTTCTAGTAGATATATGGATGGGGAATACTTCGGTGGGAGCCTTTTATACTGAATATGCTAAATCTAACCCTGATAAAACAAGATATTATTATACCAGTGGTGGATCCCAAAACCCACCAGTTAGAGATGAAATATCAGGTCTAGTTACTTCTATCAAAGGAACGTCCCACATGAAAACAAATGATCCTGCCGTTACATACCTTTCTAATCTATACCCACCTAAACGTTCAACTCCTCCTCCTATTACAGGAACAGTAGTAGACTCTACAACACTACAACCCATACCATACCCTAAGGTTAAATATTTTCCAATTTATAACCCCCCTATTAGTAATACAGAAACTCCCCCCGATCTTATAGATATGTACAAAGCAAAATCCATATCTGGTGAGGGAAATGATAAGGGAGAATTTTCCATAGAAATTCCATCTGTTAGCGAATACTTATCTATAAATAGTGCTAATTCCTCATTAATTATTCCTAATTCAACCCTAGAAGTCACTATAACAGCTAATGGTTATGAAGTAATTGATACCACTCCATTAAAGGGGGATGGTACTTTTAAATCTGATTTAGGGGTAATTAAACTTAAATCTTTTAAAGTTGAAAGAAGAGAAGCCCACTTATCTACAAATGAAATAACTGAAGTACAATTAGAGATTTTAGTACAGGAACAAAACGAAGTATTTCAAAAAAAGTTTATTGAAATACAAACAGAAAAACTTTTAAAAACTATAAAGGGGAAATTAATTCCATTTATCATCAATCAAATAGCTGATTTAGGTATTCCTAACCCTATTGGTTTACTTAAAAAAACTAAGGAAGATTTAAAAAAAGAAAAAGCAAAATTAAAACAAGCAGCAAAAGATAAAAAGAAATCATTAAAAGATAAAAAGGAATCATTATTTAATTCTGGTTCAAATAATGAACCCCTCTCATCTGAAGAAAAATACAATAAGAAAAATGTTAGATCCTGAAATAGTTAAAATCATAAAACCTAAAATTGATAGTAAATTAAAACCTCCAAAAGATATAGAGGGGCTTAATAAACTAATCAAAAAAAAGAATAAGGTAACTAAACAATTAAATAATCTTTATAGGGGAATTGAATATATAGAAAAAGCAATTAATATACCTAAACAACTAATAGAAACAGCTGAAAAATCAATCCCTATATTAGAAACATCAGTAACATCAGTTGCCTTTATTCCATCTACTGTTACAACTCCAATACCAGTTGGTCCAATTCTTTTATCTACGGATGCTATAGAACTTCTAGAAGATCTTATAAAGATTGATGAAAGTAAAGTAAATTCATGGAATTCAGAATTATCTTTTTTAAAAACAGAATTAAATAAAGTAATTGAATTATTAGGAATGTTGGATTTATTAATACAAGCTAGTGCTAAAGAATTAAGTAAGAGTAATGGAGGGGGTGAAATATCTACACAAGAATCAGTATCAAAAGAATTATTAGATTCTACCCAAGAACAATCAAACCAATTATCCCCCGTTGTTACTAATGTAAATGGTTTTGAAATGGGGGTTGTAACTGTGGGAGAAAATACAGGGAATGATTTAAGAAGAAGACAAGCGGTAGCTAGAAATTCTCAAGGAATAGTAATGTTGCAAGGTGACCCCTCATTTAGTTCTAACGATCAAATTTTGATTGACGAGTTAGTTTATTATATTCAACAGAATAAATTAAAAGCATAATAATATAATATTTATAAAAAACATAGTATGAAAGCAAATGAATTAAAAAAAATGATTAAGGAAGCAGTTAAAGAAGCTATCCAAGATGAATTAAAAGAGATTCTTTTAGAGGCCCTTAAGTCTCCTAAACAAGTTGTTGTTGAAAACTTAAACCCACCTACAACTACCCCTCATATTCAAAGTACTCCTTCACCAACTACACCCCAATTTACATCAGACATAAGACAAACATATATGGATGTGTTAGATGAAACAGCTTTAAGTTACACAAGTAAAGATGTACAAAGATTTAACCCCCAAGGTGTAGGAGATACTACTTCCCCTAATGGAAGTTTACCTGGGGGAGAATTAGGAATGGACCAAATAATGAATTTAATGAAGTAGATAATGCCCTTTGATGCCCAACAAATATATCCAATTGATTTTGATAAAAGTGCTGCTGTAGGAGTAGATATTCCCCTTAGTGCCCCCGCGGTATTTAGACCTAATTATACTACTAAAGATGCTATTAAAAACAATTTAATAAATTATTTCCTAACTAACCCCGGAGAAAGATATTTAAACCCTATTGGTGGGGGATTAAGGGCTTTTGTATTTGAACAAATTACTACAAATAATTTAGATTTTTTAGAAGAAAGAATTTCAAGTGATTTAAGTACATTTTTCCCTAATGTTGTTGTGGGTAATTTAGAAATATTAAGGCAAGAAGATTTTAATACAATAACAGTTAAATTAACATATAATGTTATAAACACTAATATTAGTGATACATTAGAAATAGACTTTACATAATGGCCACAGTAGATAGAGACGTAAAATATTTAAATAGAGACTTTTCTGATATTAGAGCAAGGTTAATAGAATTTTCCCAAACCTATTTCCCAAACACTTATAATGATTTTTCTCCCACATCACCTGGGATGATGTTTATGGAACAAGCAGCTTATGTTGGTGATGTAATGTCTTTTTATTTAGATAATCAAATTCAAGAAAACTTTACCCAATTTGCTAGACAAACAAATAACTTATATGAATTAGCCTATATGTTTGGTTATAAACCTAAAGCAACAGGTGCTGCCCAAGCTACTATAGAATTATATCAACAAGTTCCTTCTAAAATATCAGGAGTAGAAATTGTCCCTGATTTTGACTATGCTTTAACTATTGGTGAAAACAGTACAATATCCTCAACTTTATCCTCAAATGTTAATTTTTTAATGGAAGATAAATGTGATTTCTCAGTTTCAAGTTCAATTGATCCTACAGAAGTATCTGTATACCAAATAGCAGGTTCTACCCCTCAATATTACCTCTTGAAAAAAACAAGAAATGCAATTTCTGCTACTATTAAGACACAAACATTTAATTTTGGGGGACCTGTCCCATTTCAAACAGTTGATATAAGTGATTCAAATATTATAGGAATATTAGATATAATAGATTCTGATGGGAATACTTGGTATGAAGTAGATTATTTAGCCCAAGAAATGGTTTATGATAACATTAAAAATACTAATACTAATGATCCTAATAATGTAGTTGATGTAGGTGATGTTCCTTATTTACTACAATTAAAAAAGATCCAAAGAAGATTTGCCACTCGTTTAACATCAGACATCAATCTCCAAATCCAATTTGGGTCTGGTAACCCTAATGATGTAGATGAAACAGTAACCCCTAATCCTAATAATGTAGGTATAGGTTTACCCTTTGAAAAAGATAAATTAACAACAGCTTATTCACCTACCAATTTCCTATTCTCAGATACTTATGGTATTTCCCCCTCAAATACAACTCTTACTGTAAGATATTTAACGGGTGGGGGTGTTACCTCAAATTCACCATCAAATGATTTATCTACTTTAAACACATCCAATGTTATTTTTAATGGTATAAACCTTAATTCAACAACAGCTAATTATATATTTGGTTCAATAGCAGTAAATAACCCATATGCTGCTGATGGGGGCCAAGCAGGCGATACAATAGAAGAAATTAGGCAAAACACTATATCAACAATAGCTACCCAACAAAGATCAGTTACTCTAGATGATTATATAGTAAGGGCTTTAAGCATGCCCCCTGAATATGGGACAGTAGCTAAAGCATATATAGAAAAACCTAAACTAACAGATGAACAAGTTTCAACTATTGAAACCTTAAATTTATGGGTTTTATCCCAAAACTCATCTGCGCAGTTTGCTTCTCCATCCCAAACTTTGAAGAAGAATTTAAGAACATATTTATCTCAATATAGAATAATAGGGGATAACATTGAAGTAAGAGATGCATTTATAATCAATATTGCTATAGATTTTGAAATTATAGTGTTACCTAATTATAATAATAGTGATGTTATACTATCATGTATTAACTCACTAAAATCCCATTTCTCTAGAGATAATTGGCAAATTAATCAACCTATTTTAATTAGGGGGTTATATGTTATGTTAGATAGAATAGTAGGAGTCCAAACAGTGAAGAATATTAAATTTACTAATAAAGCAGGTACATCAACAGGTTATTCAAAATATTCTTATGACATGGATTCTGCAACCCAAAACCAAGTAATCTACCCATCCTTAGACCCAAGTATATTTGAAGTTAAATATCCTAATACTGATATAAAAGGAAGGGTAGTACCATTATAAAAACAAAAAATGGCCGTATACAAATTATTTCCATATAAAGATACAACATTATATTCATTTTTTCCTAATATGAATACAGGGATAGATGCTATATCCCAAATTTCAAACCTAAATTTTGCAGTAGATACTAACCCCCAAGTTGCTAGGTTTTTAACAGAATTTGTTCAATCTGAAATTGAAGATGTTATTAACAATAAAATAGGGACAAAACAATGGGATGTTGATTTTAGATCATATATAGCCACTGCTCAAGGTATAGTTGAATCAACAGATTTATCCGTTCATCCTATAGCTCAATATTGGTATAATGGAACAGGAACATATTTAGACCAACCCTTAACTACTGATGGTGCTTCTTGGTATACATCAGCTTTTTCAGGTTCAACTCCTTGGTCGGGTAGTGGTTCTGATGCAACTAACCATTATGTTACAAGTTCATATAATCCTAGTTATGTAGGTGCTGGAGGTGGTTCATGGTACCATAGTGGATCGGATGGTACTTTATATGCAGTAACTCAATCATTTGATACAAGAAGTGATAAAGATTTAAAGGTAAATGCAAAAACTGTAGTTTCTTTATGGTATAGTAGTTCTTTGGGAGTACACGCCTCTGCCTCACTAGAAAATTATGGGTTTATAACAAAATGGGAAAACTCAGTTGAATTTAATTCAAATATTCAAATCCAACCCGTAATGCAATTTTATAGTATTGATACTAATACTATTTACCCACCTGAATTAGAATTTAAATGGCAAGATTATTCAAGTGTATTAACAGGATCCGCTACATCAAGCATAATTAATACAACAAATTTAGTTTCATCATTAGCTGAAAACCCAGGAACATTCACCCCTCAAAGTGTTAATAGATTTAGGTTTAATGTAGCTCCTAAATATCCTATTAGAACATGGACTACGGCTTCACGTTATACTGGAATAAATTATTTACCAACTTCTTCATATTATGCTGTAAAAGATTTGGATACCAACGAATTTGTTGTAGATTACGATACAACATATACTAAAATTAGTTCTGATAGTAATGGGAATTATTTTGATGTGTATATGAATGGGTTAGAACCTGAAAGATATTATAAAATATTAGTTAAAACTGTTATTAATAGTTCTACTCTTATATTAGATGATAATTATTATTTTAAAGTAATAAATGGATAATGGCACAAAATATAAAATTAAATAAAGAAGTTTTTAATAAAAGAGATTATGAAAAAACTATTAATACCTCTTTTACCCAATTGGGAGTTAAATCAATCCAAGAACAAATAAATGAACAACCCACAGTTCAAGAATTTTTTGATATGTACAATCAATTATTCTATGAAATTAATGAATTAGGACCTACTAATTCCCATGAATATTTAATTAAAACAAGTAGTGAATATGTAGCTTTTGATGAAAATAATGAGGTTATAGAAGCACTTCAAAATGAAATAGCCCAATTAAGAGAAGAATTATTAGAAGCACAACAACAATCAACACAACCTTAACTGAATGCCTACTGTATCTAGAATAGACCCAACTGATTTTACACTCCAGTTTTATGAGACCCAAGATGAAAATCTAATATCAACTTTTGATATTGGTACTTCTTTAACAGGATCTAGTTATATTGAGTTTTCTGTCTACGATGTAAATAAAAATTTGCTTTATAATACAATTAATTATACATCTTACACAGTAGAAAATGATGGACAATCAGCTGGTAATAATAATGCTATTTCTTCATTTACTATATCTCCCGGGGATGATATTGAAAATAACGGTTTTTCCCAAGGTAAATATGTAGCTTATTATAACTTTTTAACAAAACAAATAGGTGACCCTAATACTAATCTTTTCATTTCTGAGATATCCTCAGATAGAAAAGAAATAAGATTAGATAGTAATATTTTATCTAATTTAGATATAGTTGAACAAACTAATAATTTTACATACTTCAGAGATAATAGTGATTATTTTGTAGATTTTTATTTAAATTTTGGTTCCAATGAGTTAATTATCTCCAATAATATTAAATTGGAAAATGAAGGTACCAATGACCCAACAATTGTAGTTAAGTTATATGAACCTTTACCCCCTCAATTTGAATTAAAAAATGAATTGTGGATTGTTACTACCTTTAATGAACCCGAAGCTTTTAATGTAACTTACCCACCAGAACCTGTAGTATTTGTAGATTCAGAAGCTTTACAAGGTCCTAATTTTAATTTACCAATAAAGGATCAAATAAACAATTCCACTCAAAATTTATCATATAATGACTTACTTTCAGGTGCACCCACAAGTTCCCTAAACCAATTAAATAGTCTAATGGATTCCAGTTCAATATCCATTAGTGTAGATTATACTGATTTTACAGATTTCATCCATTTCAGTTCGGCCCAAACACGTTTGGAAAATTTCCATTATAAGGTAAGTTTAATAGAACAACATTCTTCATCAATCTCAAGTTTATCCAGTGTTACTAGTTCAGCAATTAGTATAACAATTTTTGAAAATAAAATAAGCGATATTATCAAGAATTTTGATAAATTTGAATATTTCCTTTATTATGATAGTGGTTCTGCTTTTTCATGGCCTAAAACAACTTCAACCCCTCCTTACTTATTAGCTAAAACTGGGAGTACTGAAGTTTTAACATGGTTTGGTAGTACTAATGAACAAAGTTCAAATTATGGTCATTTAATTTTATCTGCTTCTAACTATGATAATGCTAATCCTGATGAACTTAAAAAAGCAATTCCTGAATACATAAGAGAAGATGCTACAAATCAACCTTATGATTTATTTGTTGATATGGTTGCCCAATATTATGATAATGTTTGGTTATATACTAAAGACATTACTCAAAAATATAATGCTGATAATAGGTTAGATTATGGTGTATCTAAAGATTTAGTAGCAGATGCTATTAGAGATTTTGGTGTTAAACTATACCAAAATAATTTTTCAAAAAATGATTTATATACTGCATTTTTAGGATTAACTCCTAGTGGTTCATTATTTCCTTTCCCTGAAATAACATCTGCCTTACCTACCCCAACAGGATTTGAATATGTTAATACTTTAATATCAGCATCGAATGATATTATACCTTTAGATGATGTTAATAAATCCCTATATAAAAGAATTTACCATAATATTCCTTACCTGCTCAAATCAAAGGGAACTATAGCAGGATTACGAGCGTTGATAACCTCATATGGTATACCTGATACCATACTTAGAATATCTGAATTTGGTGGTAAAGATAAAGTAAATGAAAATGATTGGGATTATTATTTCAATAAATTTAATTATTCATTTAATACCCCAGGAAATAATTTTATAAGTAGTTCTTGGGAAATAAACCCCTTATTTATCTATACTTACCCAACCCCAGGTACTGTAGAATTAAGATTTAAAACAGATGGACTACCAGGTACTAGAGTTTCCCAATCCTTATGGTATACTGAAGAAAATTCAGTAATAAATAAAGCTTTAGTTTTAGAATACACAGGATCAGGTTTAGACTCAGGTTCATTAGTTAATGACAGTGGCTCTTATTCAGGATCTATTAAAGATCCCTATTACCAATATGGCACTTTAAAATATATAGCTAACCCTAACACAGTTAATGAAGTTAGTTGTAGTGTTTATTTACCTTTCTTTGATGGGGGTTGGTGGTCTGTTATGGTTAGAGAAAATGGATTTGATACTAATATTAATTACATATTAACTGAAGATTCTGATTTTATTATAACAGAAGATGGGGATTATGTTATAAATGATCTTCCTGAACTATCCTTAAGTTTAGGTACTGCTAGTTTACATGCTGCTAATAAAATTTATAATGGGGCTGATGGAACTTCAATTGGTTATTATGCTACTGATACTCTAACAGATCCAACATTAAGTGGAAGTTGGTTTAGTGGTAGTATTTCTTATTTTGCTAAAGAATCAATATTAAGCTCTACCTACCAATCATTCTCCGGAAGTCTTCAAGAAATAAGATATTATAATGTAGCTTTAGGAACTACCCGTTTTGAAGATTATACAATGAATCCATTATCTATTGAGGGTAATTCAATTAATTCATCTCCTGATGAATTAGTATTTAGGGCAAGTTTAGGAAGTGAATTAGACACTTCAAATATATATTCAGGAACCTCAATCCATCCTAAAGTAACAGGATCTTGGACTACCATACCTTCATTTGATAGTAATAGTATTTATAATTTTGATACTACTGCCTCATATATAACTAATACTGAATATTACTTTTTAGATCAATTCCCAGCTGGTATAAAAAACAGAATTACTGATAAAGTAAGATATGAAGACAATGTTGTACCAACAGGAGATACACTATCTCCATTTAGAAGAGTAACACAAGCTACTGAAGCAAGTGAGTCATACACTGAAAATATTAATTATTTAGAGGTAGCATTTTCACCTCAAAATGAAATAAACGATGATATTGTATCACAACTTGGTTATTTTAACATAGGGGACTATATAGGTGACCCAAGACAAAGGTCATCATCATTAGAATACTATCCTGATTTAAATAATTTAAGTGAAGCTTATTTTGAAAAATACCTCAAAAATTATGATTTAGTTGATTTTGTTAGGTTAATAAAATTTTTTGATAATTCATTATTTAAAATGATTAAAGATTTTATCCCTGCAAGAACAAGTTTAGCATCTGGGATAGTAATAAAACAACATTTATTAGAAAGAAACAAATACCCACAACCACAAGTAACCCATAGTAATCATTATTTTACAGGTTCAGTTACATCACATCAATTATGGGACCCGGTAAATCAAGTAAGTTACATTTCATCATCAAAAATAGTATCTGCTGAAGGTGGTCCAGGTGGAATGATGAACTTATATAATAGTGTATCTACTTCACCTTCTGGTACATTGGGAGTAGGTCCTGATAATAGATTTAATTTAACTCAAAGTTGGTCAGAAACTAATTCTTCCCTATCAGGTTCAGTAACTAAATTAAATGATTCACAACATGAATTTTATGATGGTGAATTTAGTGGTTCTACGATGATAATCACAAATGGTGAATTAAATGAGGGATGTGATTGGGTTAAAAACCAACCCACAACAGCAGTTCCTTATTATGCTATAAGATATTATGAATTTGGTACCCCTACTTATATTTTACCAAATTGGTTTAGTAATTATAATGAACCTCTCCCAGGTTATATTTCATTACTTGAAACTAGAGATGTTTC
>Ga0080013_1003340_pt1 | contig 17113 bp, 28 predicted proteins | sample ETNvirenome_6_85_FD_69236 | JGI IMG/M metagenome (GOLD analysis project Ga0080013, IMG submission 69236) | Marine viral communities from the Pacific Ocean - ETNP_6_85 (SPADES assembly) (version 2) | ecosystem: Environmental > Aquatic > Marine > Oceanic | place: Pacific Ocean | collected 2013-06-19 | reverse complement strand
GTAAGTGCTTTTAATGGTGAGCACATGGAGTATCCTAGAGATAAGGGTGCTACTTGTTGTATGATATCTGCTTTCTTATTTGAGAGGTTGGAGAGGGTTGGGATTAAAACTCATTATATTGATGTTCCTACTCTCAATACAATGCTTTGTCGTAAGGTAAAGATTGTTCCTGTGGAGATTATCTGTAGAAATCGTGCTGCTGGATCTATTATTGAACATACTGAAGGACTTTATGAGGGGCAATTGTTTGATCCACCTATTATTGAATTCTTTCTTAAGGATGATTACAAAGGCGATCCTCTTTTAACTCTTGATCGTGTAAGGTTAATGGGTATTGATCCCGAACCTTTTATTTTGAGAACAACAGAAATCAATTGGGAATTGCAAAAGATATTTGAAAAGATAGGAATGGATCTTATTGATTTTAAGTTAGAGTTTGGGCGTGATGAGCGTGGTGGTTTATACTTGGCTGATGAAATTAGCCCTGATAGTATGAGACTATGGAAGAAGGGAAGTAAAGAAAGATTTGATAAGGACTTGTTTAGAAAGGACGAAGGTGATATAGTAGAAGCATATAAGTATATCTTACAACAACTAAAACAATTTTCTTAATATATAAGAGGTGCTATGAACGAAGAGATGGAAATGAAAATTTTCTTAGACACTGCCGAGACAGATGTTATTGCTAAGCATTTTGCTACTGGGTTAGTTGATGGTGTAACAACCAATCCTACTCTTATTAGAAAGAGTGGTAGAAATCCTGAGGAAGTTTACCAAGAGATCAAGGATATTGGCGTCCAAGATATTAGTATGGAAGTCATTGGTGATAAACTTAATATGATTTCTGAAGGTCGTAGACTTGCTAAGAAATTTGGTAAGGTTGCTACGATTAAAGTTCCTTGCACACCTAATGGTCTTGCTGCTTGTAAAGAGCTTGTTAAGGATCATATTAGAGTGAATGTAACTCTTATCTTTGATGCCGCACAAGCAGTCCTCTCAGCGAAGGCAGGTGCAACATATGTGTCTCCTTTTGTAGGTAGACTTGATGATAATTCAATTGCTGGATTGGATTTGATTCGTGATATTTCTGAACTTTACTCAGTACAAAAAGTAAAAGAGACTAAGATTATCTCTGCTTCCATTAGGGATGTGAAGAGTGTATCTCAATCCTTTACTAATGGTGCTAATATTGTTACAATGCCAGCAGCAGTCTTTGAAAAGATGTATAATCATGTTCTAACTGATAAGGGATTAGATCTCTTTGATCAAGATTGGAATCATGTAGTTCAATAAATTATTATAGTAAACAAATGATTGGAAACTTAGAACCGGAAGAAAACGTAATGTCTAATTCACAAATGAATTTTACAGTATACTCCAAACAGGGATGTCCTTATTGCGTTAAAGTTGCTGAGGTTTTGCGTTTAGCAGAACTTAAGCATGTTATTTACGAACTTAATAGAGATTTTAGTCGTGATAGTTTTTATGAACAGTTCGGAAGAGGATCAACCTTCCCTCAAGTAGTATTAAATAGTACTAATCTTGGTGGATGCACGGAAACAGTTCAATATCTAAAAGAAAATAACTTGGTCTAATGAAAGACGATTTTGAAAGCGTTTATGACATGATTGAGCACGCTATTGAGTATGCTTTTCGGGGAAAGATGACTTTAAAGTTTTATGAATACTTAAAGTATCGTAAGACAACAAAGGCAGAGGCAGATGCTTTTCTTCAGAGTTCTACTGCCCATGAACTTGCTGACCAAGTATTAGAACTTAAGGAATATGTGAAGGGAGGTAATGATGGTGAGCACAAACAATTGCGTGAAGCATACCATCATATACCAAAGCCACAGGCACGAAAGATAGGAAATTATTTGTATAGTATTTTAGATGATGCAAGGAGATATTCCCACGATAGGCGTCCCGGTCGTAAAGGTAAGAAGTAGAGGGAATACTATTGGAACAAGAAGTAGAGGCAGAAAAAAGCAATCTAAATAACGATGAACCCCATATTAATAGGGGTGTGGAACTATTACTGAGAAATAGGAGGAGAAATCAAGACCAGCCTAAAACTTTTCAGATAAAATTTGGAAATATGATTGCTCTTTTTAAGCGAGAGTTTGTTTTCCATTTTAATTTTTATTTGGACATACGAAAAAAATAATCCAGGAGAATGCAATGGAAACCGTAGCAGTAACTTTAACTCTTACAACTGTAATGACAGTTCTTGCACTTTTGGTAGGAGGTATGATAGGATGGTTAGCAAGACAGCATCATTTAGAGCAGCAGTATGTTGCTTATACTCATCCAGAGATGTTTGATGAGCATGGAAATGTAGTTCCAGATGAAATTTTAGCAGTACGATTTGAAAACGATTATGACACCAGCGAAGACGACGAAGATTAAACTTCCCCCTAACCCATTTGTTCATGAGATTCTTGAGTTAGTAAGTAAGCAAAGATCTAAAGCAAAGAAAGTAGAAGTCCTTCAAGAATATTCACATGAGGGGTTAAAGGCTATTCTTATTTGGAACTTTGATGACACAGTTATTTCTGTGGTTCCTGAGGGAGATGTTCCTTATAATCCTAATGAAGTTCCTGTAGGTACGGATCATACTTCTTTGAGGAGAGAGTGGAAGAACCTTTATCATTTTGTTCATGGTGGTAATCCCAAATTGACTCCTATTCGTAGAGAAACAATGTTTATTCAGATGTTGGAAGGACTTCACCCATCAGAAGCAGAAATTTTATGTTTGGTAAAGGATAAAAAATTAGGAAGTAAGTATAAGATTACATATGATATTGTTGGTGAAGCATACCCAGACATTAAATGGGGTGGCCGTTCATGACAGAGGAGGTTAAAGAAGAAACTGAAGTAGTAGAAGAGGAAAAGAAGGAGGAAGAAGATAAACTTAATCCTTATGATTACTCTTGTGAGATTCTTTTATCAAAAACAACTCTTGAAAAGGCAAATGATAAAAAGTTTCCTAGTGATGCCTATCTTGTATGGTATACTATAGATGGAAAGGAGGTGTTAGATTTAACTCGTTCTAGTAAGCAATCAAATATTTTTGACATGTATTATGATAAGTATAAAAAAGAGTTAAAGAGGATTGAATGGGGAATGGGCACAATAAATCCTACTATGTGGGGGTATAAACAATCTGATAAAAAGAAGAAGAAAAAATGAGTGATGAAATTAAGGATCAAATAAATGAAATCATAAGAGATGAAATTCAGGATGTTATTAATGAGTATGTGGATAATGTAGAGGATCTACAAAAGGTGTCGGGGTTTGGTGAAGAAAAATTGAAAGTTAATATTCCTAAAGATGAAATAGATAAACTCATTAAGGAATATAAGAAGATTAAAAAAAGTAAAAGATCTAACCTCCATCAAGTAAGAAAGATGGGATTGGTTGATAAACATGGGAGACCACTAAAATGAGGCTGGGCATTATGTGCAGCGGTAGTGGAACTAACTTTGAGAATATAGTTAGGACTTGTAGAGATGATGAAGTTGTGATGATGATACACAACAAGAAAGAATGTGGTGCTAAGAAGAGAGCAATTAAGTTTGGTATTCCTCATGTTAATATTAAAAGTGCTAATGAGGATGAGATTATTCAGTTGTTTCAGGCATGGCGTGTTGATTTAATTGTCCTTGCAGGGTGGATGAGAATTGTATCTTCTAAATTGATTGATGCATTTCCTAATAGAATTATAAATATACATCCATCATTACTTCCTAAGTATAAAGGATTGAATGCTGTACAACAAGCCCTAGATAGTGATGATCTAGTTACTGGATGCACGGTTCATTATGTGACGGAGGAACTTGATTCTGGTGCTATAATATGTCAAGCAGAGGTTGCTATCGGGCATAGGGATACATTAGAAACATTAACTAAGCGTATCCAAAGAGAAGAGCATCGTATTTTACCCTTGGCAATAGAAAATGTTAAGCACAAGTTACAGATTAAAACTTACTGATATTTGTTGTAGGATAAGGCTTGGTCGTGATGTGAGTTTAATGGAAAGGATTTGGGTATATAAAATAACTAGATCTAATAAACATGCAGCAGGACTAGCAGAAATATTGAGGTAAAATATATATTTCTTAATAGTTTTGGTATCATCTTGATACAAAATAGTATCATTTAATACTTTTTTAAGATTGTTCTTGACTAAATAAGCCACTATGTGTTATGATACACATATCGTTCATCCTATGTTTTTATTACCACTGCTATTTTCAGTTGTTGAACCAGATTATACTTTACTTAATTGTGATCAGTATGATTGGTTACGAGGTACTATTGGGAGATCCTCCCTATTAACCAAATCTGAAAAGATAGATTTGACTTTCCTTTTTATTGAGAGTACAGATCCGCAGTGTTTTTTAGAAAAATAGGACGCAAGTAAGCCGACTCGGAACGGAGTTCGTTCATCTTATGTTAGAGTTATTCCTACTTACAAATCAACCAAACATTGCTATGTCCTGCCAAGCATGGAAGGAAACTGTTGAGGTTGTGGAAGAAAGTACGATACTCACTGATCGTGAGAAGGATGGCATCATAAAAGATATGAGAATCCCATCACGTTGTATTAAATCAACATCAACATAAGACGCAAAAGCCGACTAAAGGAACGGGGCTAAAAATCCAACTACTTTAGGAGTAAAATCATGACTATCTATCGCGGTGTATCCTATACACCTTCCAAGCCAGAGCAAGCCAGCAGCGAGTCTGTTGAGCATGTGTATCGTGGAAAGCACTATAAAAGCTCCCTTAATCACAAGGTTGCCTCACATTCTAGTGCCGACCTTAATTACCGTGGTATTTCTCATCACGTCTGAATTGGGTCTTGGTGTCGTAACTTACCTAGTATCAAAAGGACTTGCTTGACAAGTCCTTTTTTTGTATTATAATTAAAGGGAAATGGAATTATAATGGAAGACCTTAAAAAAGAAAGATTAAAACTTATAGTTAGAAATCTTAAGTCTTTAGTGGATGCATTAGAATCTGAAGTATATTCTGATCCAGAATCATATAAAAATTCCATTGCTTTTTCTTCTCCAGCAGTAGAATACGACGAGATGTATGATGATGATGATGGATACCCAGACTAATGATTGGAGGTATACTGAGGATCGTTTGGAGTTGAGAGGAAAATGCCTACAAGTTCTGATGAATAAATATGGTAGTGCCCAAATAGATGAAGTGGGGTATTCCACTCAAGACATTTATGAATGTGCAGATCTTTGGGTTACTCAAGGCAATAAGACTGCTACAGGAATAGTAGCTTTTTTCAAAGGATACTTTATACGGGATGAAGACTAAACAAGCAATTAAATACATTATTAGACATCCAGATCAATTTACGGAAGGCGAACAAGCTTACGCTAAGTTGATTAAAAGACAAAGAAAACTTCATAAACGATTGAAAAAAAATGAGTCGAGTCAAACTGATATCAGTAACACCTGATGCTGAAAAGCACATATCATATGTGGCTAGAGTAAGTAACCCAAAGAATCAAGACAATGAAAAATTTGCAGGTTTATTGGGGTATTGTATTAAACATGGACATTGGAGCGTTTTTGAACAAGCATTTATGACGGTGGAAATTAACACCACCAGAGGACTTGCTGCTCAGATATTGAGACATAGATCATTTACATACCAAGAGTTTTCACAAAGGTATGCTGATAGTAGTTTGTTGGAAGATACTATTCCTATTCCTGAATTGAGAAGACAGGATGAAAAGAATCGTCAGAATAGTACTGATGATTTGGATGCTAAACTCATTCATGATTATAGGAAAGGTATTGAGAAGCATTTTGAGGAGGCGATGTGGTTATATAAAGATATGTTAGCTAATGGTGTTGCTAAAGAATGTGCAAGATTTGTTCTTCCTCTTGCTACACCTACTAGACTTTATATGACTGGTAGTATACGTTCTTGGGTACATTACATAGAATTACGTTCTGGCCATGGAACTCAGAAAGAACATATGGATCTTGTAGAAGAAGTTAAAGGTATTTTTAAAGAACAATTTCCCACAGTATCTGAAGCTCTTGACTGGGTTTAATAAATAATTGTACACATTATTAAGAATTGTATGCCTACCTATCCTGTTATTAACAAAGAAAGTGGAGAGAAAAAAGAACTCTCCATGTCTATGATGAAATATGGTGAGTGGAGAAAAGAAAATCCTGACTGGGATAAAGACTGGTCAGCTGGTGTTGCTGGAATTGGAGAAGTCGGAGAGTGGGCAGACACTTTAAAACGGACTCATCCTGGGTGGAATGATGTTTTACACAAAGCATCTCAAGCTCCCGGCTCTAAAGTAACACCTATTACATAGTATGGCAAGAAAAAAATCATCAGCAGGAATAGGAACTAATCCAGTCCCAAGTGGGATGAGTAGCCGGAAAATGAAAAGAAAGAAGCCAATCAATCTTGATTATATTAAAAAGATTGAACCCCTTACAGAAAATCAAGGAAAATTTTTTGAATCTTATAAAGAAGATAAAAATCTTGTTGCCTATGGGGTAGCTGGTACTGGTAAAACATTTATTGCTCTCTATAACGCTCTTCTAGATGTCCTGGATCAAAAAAGTCCTTACGAAACGATATGTATTGTTAGGTCTCTTGTTAGTACCAGGGAAATTGGCTTTCTTCCTGGTGATCATGAAGACAAGTCACATCTTTATCAACTACCTTATAAAGCTATGGTGAAGTATATGTTTGAGATGCCAGATGAGGCATCTTTTGATATGCTTTATTCTAATTTGAGGGCACAAGGAACTATTGATTTTTGGAGTACTTCATTTATTAGAGGAACTACTTTTGATAATTCTATTATTATTGTGGATGAATTTGAGAATCTTAACTTCCATGAATTGGATTCGATTATCACTAGGGTAGGTGAGAATTCTAAGATTATATTCTGTGGAGATGCTACGCAAACTGATTTAATAAGAACTTCTGAGAAGAATGGCATCTTTCAGTTTATGGCCATCTTGAAAAATATGCCATCTTTTGGTATAATAGAGTTTAATGCATCAGATATTTGCAGAAGTGGTTTAGTCAAGGAGTATATCATTGCAAAACTTGAATTGGGTTTATAATGTTTAATCATGTTGTTATGGGTATCCCTGAATTAAAAAGGGTTACTATTGATGGGGTAAGGTATTATGATGTTCCTGATGGGAACAAATTGGTATCTATTACTTCTGTTATCAGTTGGATCAATCGTGAAATCTTTATTGGGTGGAGGAAGAGAGTAGGAACTCAAGAAGCTGATAAGATTACTAAGGCATCTACAAGTAGAGGAACAGATTTCCATATTCTTGCAGAACATTACTTAAAGAATGAAGAACTTCCTTCTGTTCAACCTCTTTCAGAATATCTGTTTAAACAGGCTAAACCACATTTAGGTTTGATAGATGATATTGTTGCCCTTGAGACTTCTCTTTATAGTCAGAAGTTAGGAGTGGCAGGAACTGTTGATTGTATAGCTCAATATGATGGTGAGTTGTCTGTCATTGATTTTAAGACTTCTAAGAAACCTAAACCGCGTGAGTGGATTGACCATTACTTTGTACAATGTGCAGCTTATGCTTGTATGTTTTATGAGATGACTGGTCAAATAGTCAAGAAGTTTGTCATTATTATGTCCTGTGAGGACGGGGAGTGTGTTGTTTATGAAGAATATGATAAGGGGAAGTATATTAAATTACTCTCCGACTATATTAGAGACTTTGTTGAATCTAAATTACAAGAATATGCTTAAAAATGAAGAAGTTGCTATTTCTGAGTTAATTAAAAAGAAATTTTATTCTGCTAAGAAATTTACTGAAGAGATAGAGAAGGTTGTTCTTGAAAATAAGGATATGAAATATGTCGATGCCATTGTTTTCTTTTGTGAAAAAAATAATTTGGATGTAGAATCAGTTCCTAAGTTAATTACTAAACCTTTGAAAGAGAAGCTTAAATGTGAAGCTATGGAACTCAATCTTCTTAAGAGAACTTCTCTCGCCAAACTTCCTCTATGATTAAAGTGCAACCTTTTGATACTTACAAGGCTTATCTTGGATTAAAAAATCATTTTACCCAAGAGAAGTATGATTATGTGAAGTATTGTGGTAAGTCAAGGGCATCTTTACAATCCTTTTACAAACGCCGCGACAGATACTTTTTTGAAAAACTTAGTCGTCAGAAGAATGATGAGGAAGTTATAGATTTCTTTGTTGCTAATTTTGTTTCTTGTGATGATCCTCAATCCTTATGGGTGGGTGAGATTATGAGGAATGGTGAGGATAATTATACTAATTGGAAGAGAAAAACTCAATCCTTATCTTATCTTTTTAAGGAGGAGATAGAAAAAGTTTTTAATGGTAAAGATTTTGATCAGATGTTTGAGGTAAAAGGAACTACCCATCCAGATATAATTAAGGAACATTTACAAGAGAATATTTCTTTGGAAACTTTGATTATTCTTGAGAAGATTTTGGGATTCAAGAAAATTTTTGATAAAAAATTAGATGATCCTGTCTGGAAATTTCTTTCTATGAGAATGAAAAAGTATAATTCCTTCCTAAATATTAATGTACTCTCCTTTCGTAAATTATTAAAACAAATTGTACTATGAGTAAGTTTTTTGAATCCGAATTGGTGCAGGAAGAATTGAATCAAATTGAATTCTTACAAGAAAAAGTTTTTAAAAACTTTTTTAATTTTCAATCCCTGTCTAAAGCTGCAAAGATAGAACAAATAAAAAATCTTGAAGTTCTTTTGGATAAGCAAAATATTTTTTATTCTAGATTGAAGTTGTCTGATGATCCTAGAGCTAAAGATATGAAAGAACAGCTGAATAAACAGTCTGTAGATTTGGGGTTTCCTCCTGATGTTGATTTGAGTAATATCTTTAAAAATATGCATAATATGATTAGTGAGATGAAAAAATCTATTGACTTCCAATAGGGAAGATGATAGAATAAAGAAGTACACACAAGCCAAATACACCTAATACGAGGTATACAAATGGGTTTTTCCGACCTTAAAAAGCAAAGCTCTTTGGGCTCTTTGACTAGCAAACTAGTTAAGGAAGTCGAGAAGATGAATAATACTGGTGGAGGGGCTGATGATAGGCTCTGGAAACCAGAAATGGATAAGAGTGGTAATGGTTATGCCGTTATCCGATTCCTCCCTGCTCCTGACGGAGAAGATTTGCCATGGGTTAAGCTGTTTTCACACGCATTCCAAGGACCTGGCGGATGGTATATTGAGAATTCTCTCACTACCATTGGCGGTAAGGATCCTATTGGAGAATTGAATCGTGAGTTGTGGAATAGTGGGAATGAGAAAGATAAAGATACAGTACGTAAGCAAAAGCGTAAGTTGTCCTTCTATACAAACATCTATGTTGTAAGGGATCCTGCTAATCCTCAGAATGAGGGTGGAGTATTTCTTTATAAGTTTGGTAAGAAGATCTTTGATAAGATCATGGATGTTATGCAACCAGAGTTTGAGGATGAGACTCCAATCAATCCTTTTGATTTCTGGGCAGGTGCTCACTTTAAGTTGAAGCTCCAGAAGAAGGATGGTTATTGGAATTATGATAAGTCTGAGTTTGATACTCCACGTCCATTGGTGGACGATGATGAGGCTCTAGAAGCAATTTGGAAGAAGCAACATTCTTTGACTGCTTTTGTAGCATCAGATCAATTCAAATCATATGATGATCTGAAGAAGCGTCTAGATTATGTTCTAGGCAACAAGAGACCTGCTCAACGGGTAACAACCGAGGAGTTGGATTATGATACCACTAGTCAAGTGGAAGAGAAAAGAGTTTCTGAAGAAGAAGTACTTCAGAAATTAGAGAGGAGTGCTAAGGCAAGTAAATCTGTGAGTGAAACTACTTCATCTGAAGAGGATGAAGAAGACCCACTATCATATTTTGCTAAACTCGCTGATAGCTGAGGGAAAATCAACTTTTTATTCCAAAATCGGTCGAAAATTATCCCAGAGTATTTTTTGACCCTATTACTTTTTTATTAATTGTAAAGTCTGATATTTTCTCCTTTAACCAGGGTTCTACTCACAAATTGAGTAGAACCCTTTTTATATGGCATGATTTGTTTCAAGTCATCTAATATAAGTCCTATGTACTTTCCCTTCAATACGAAGATATTTCTTTTTTCATTCTGAATATTCTCTTCATATGTGTAGTTAGTAATTGATTCTGCAAAGTTACTAATTACTTGCTGGGCTTGTAATCCAGAATCATAATAACTTACGGTATAGTCTGAAGGAACTTCTAATCCTTTTTTAATGATTATTCTTCCACTACTATCTTTTATTTCTGTAGTCTCATAATGATGAATGGAATGTATTCCAGCTTCATCGGTATATTTTTTAATTAGATAGTTATGAAAGGATTGTTGATTCATAGGCCATTCATCTTTAAGATTGATGATATTGTTGGCCATCATCACCAACCAATCCAAATCTGGTGTGTTATAAATTTTATAGGCAATATTATCTGGTCTTTCATCACCTATAATTTTATATTTGGTGAAGTGATTGAGATTTTCTAAAATATCAGGTCTTATTTTGGCTCTTTTAAAAAGATTTTTTACCTGAATATAGTCTGATATGTTTGTTGAACCTGCAAGACGACTAATATAGTCGAAGTCAGGAACATTTCTAAAATAAGGTTTAATAGCCATTACTGGAAGTCTCCATCTTCATAGTCTCCTCTGTATACTGGTTCAATTTCATTGAATGTCATTTGGATTTTGTAAGCAGTCATTGATCCTCCATCATAGGTCATATAAGAACCTGCGGGGGTATAGTCAACATTAAATGAAGTTAAAGCGCACGGTTTAAATTTATTCATGAAGGGATGTTGTTCATCTCCATTATAAAGATAATCTAATTGCCAAAGACACGGTGGTTTTAACCAAAGTGCTGGATCTTCTTTAACTGGAGCCATATCTTTTTTCATAACTCGAATTATATCTCGACAAATATTAGCTTCACTTTCATCTCTGGGAGTTAGTGGAAAGTTAAAACTGAATGTTCTTAATGTGGGCCCTTCGAATAATAATTCAAGATTGGGATTGATGACTTGACCTGTTGTTCTTCCCAGTATATTTGCTCCTACCGCTTGTCCAGCAAAGAAACTAGCAAATGCTGCTTTATTCTCCCCTTGTAAAACTGTTTCTGTTAGTTTACCAAACATCGTTGCAATATCTGCCACAGATTGACCCATATTTCCATCACCAAGACTTTTTATTATTTTTTCAGCTCCTGCTCCACCTATTCTTTGGATTTCATTCATTGAATCTTGATTCCAACTAGTAGAATTAGATTCAGTGAGGCTTGGTTGCATTGGCAACTGAATAGTTGTTCTTGGTTTTTTAGCGCGTAATCTATTTGGTCCTGCAAATTTTCCTGATCCTACCGTCTGGGTTCCCAAGGTTCCTTGAGCCATAGAAGGCACATATTCGTATGAGGCTATTTGAATATAGTCATATCCTAAACTAGCTAAACTCATTTCGGGATATCTTAGTATTCTGTTACTTCCATTATAATTATGGGTTCCACCTATACCGGCACGATTAGCTGCTATGGGAGCATCTGAAACACCTCTTACTGATAGTGGAATCGATCCATCAGTTAGAACTGAAGGTGGTGTTCCAAATAACTGTCTGGTGGATGCATCGCCAGATGCATTAATAATTTGTTTTGTTTTGGGATGTATAGCTCCAGGTATTCTCAGGTCATTAAAATAATATAGACGATTTTGAGTATCAGTTTGTAGATTTAGTTGACTTGCTCTGGTTGAATTAGCTGTATTAACTCCACCTCCTTGGGAAGTATTAAAAAAGGCATTTTGAAATTCTGCCTCAGTCAGTTGAGATGCGTTGGGAGATCTACTGTTATAAAGACGTAAAAATTCGGCTGATTGTGCAGGAGGAATTTCATATTCACTTCCCGCTTGAGAAGCACCTGTTGGGGGGGATTGGAAAAGAGGAGCCGATGCAGCTGTTCTTGCTGATGCGGATGCGTATCCTTGTATTTGACCAGTTGATGTATCTATCTTATTATAAATGGTCATACCGTTCCATATTGTGGTGGTATTTTTGATTGCCATTAGGTATGAATACAGCCTGTGTTAGTTATTTATCTTGAAATTTTGATACGGAATAGATCGCAAATCATTTATTTCACCGGGATAAGCCTGATATAAATTACCTATTGATTGTTGCCAGTCGTAATTCCTAAAACCTGGCCAATGATAATTAATTCCTCTAAATCCCCATTTAAACAACCCTACACAGGCTATTAATGGGAATTGATCATAACGAATTCTAGGAGTTTTGGGATCGTATATAAAGGTATAATATCTTCCCACATCTGGAGCAGCTACTATAGTGTCATTAAGAGTTTCCATCACAGCCAGCATTCTGTCATCAGAATTAGTCATAGCAATGATATCACTGACTACGTTTTCTAATCTATTAGTGGTATTTTCTAGATACTTTTCTTGTTCGTAGTCCATAGTTGGTTTTCAGTTATTATCTTGAATTCTAAAGAGTTGTCTTTACAAAATTCTCTGGCATATTTCCATTTTGCTTGATTGAGTTCATATGTTTTGCATTCATTAATATATGATTTAGTAACTCTAGACTTTTTCTTTGGTGGTTGAGTTTGTCTGAGGGGTTTTACTTCAATGACATACTTTTTAATTAAACCATTAGCCTCTTTGACTTTGATTAGAAAGTCTGGATAATAACGATGAGGACGTTTATCTAAAGGTGAAATATAAGGAATAGAAAATTCCTCAGAAGCATATTCAATAATATTTTCATTATCATCACACCATTGTAAGAATCTAAGTTCCCAACTGCTTCTATAGATTATATTTCTCACATTTCCTAAGTATTTTTTAGGGTTATGTGGGTGAAATAATCCTTGGTGATACTTAGAATCACGCGGCATCTTACCTACATAGTAATAGTAATTAAAATTATTTATAGATGGCGGGTTACGCTCCCAATAGAGTCAATACTTCTACGTTGAAGAGTAGAATTTTAAATATTGCTCAGACTTCCGTATATCATGTGAAGATACAGCCTCCTTCTTTAGTTGCATCTTATATGAGAGGAGAAGGTATTAATTATACAGCTATTGGAGATGAACTGGAATTGATGTGTACTTCAGCCAGCCTTCCTGGAAATGGGATGATGACTCATGATGTTACTAATGATTATGCTGGTGTATCTGAGAAGATGGCATATAGAAGAACATATGATGCTAATTTAGATTTGACTTTTTATGTTAATAGTAACTATGATGCTGTTGAATATTTTGATGCGTGGATAGATTATATTACAGGAAATATGCATGAGACAAGGTTTAAGTCTCCTTATGTTGGATATAGAATGAAGTGGCCAAAGGATTATAAGACTGCTTTACATATAACAAAGTTTGAAAAAGACACTTATAAAGAAATGACTACTGGCAAGATTGTTCAGGGGCAAGTTCAAACTGAGCGTCAGGATGTATTTAATGATATTCCACATTTACATTACACTTTTGTAAGCGCTTTTCCTATTAATGTTGCTTCAATGCCGGTACAATATGAGAGTAGTGATCTCTTGAAGCTTACTGTTTCTTTCTCTTATATTAGATATGTTCTTGAAAGAAAGGGTGTTGGAACATCTGGAGTTAATCGCTTAAGTTATGTTCCTGGAACTGGAACTTCTTATATCTAGAACCTCACTAAATAAACTTACTGATATTATTATAAAATATTATGCCTTTACCTAAAATTGCGACCCCGACTTATGAGTTGGAATTGCCTTCTACAGGAAAAACATTAGAATATAGACCTTTTTTGGTCAAAGAAGAAAAACTTTTAGTTCTTGCATTGGAAAGTGAAGATACTAAGCAAATTACAACTGCTATTAAAACAGTACTTAAGAATTGTATTCAGACGAAAGGAATTAAAGTAGAAACACTTCCTACTTTTGATATTGAATTCTTGTTCCTTAACATTAGAGGTAAGTCTGTTGGAGAGGAAGTGGAAGTTAATATCATTGCTCCAGATGATGGGGTAACTGAAATTCCAGTAAAAATTAATTTGGATGAAATTAGAATAACTGAGAATGAGGATCATCACAATAAAATTAATCTTGATGGTAATCTTTCGATGGAAATGAAATATCCTTCATTGGAACAGTTTATTAAGAGTAATTTTGATTTTAATGAAGAAACTAGTTTAGAACAATCATTTGATCTTATTGGTAGTTGTATAGATAAAATTTATAATGAAGAAGAAGTTTGGTCTACTGCGGATTGTACGAAGAAAGAGGTGAAGGAATTCTTAGAAGGAATGAATTCAATGCAGTTTAAAGATGTTGAAAAGTTCTTTGAGACTATGCCTAAGTTATCTCACACTCTTAATGTAACTAATCCTAGAACAAAAGTTGAAAGTGAAGTTGTTCTTGAGGGTTTGGCAAGTTTTTTCGCGTAGGCATGGTCCATATGGACCTTGAGGGATATTTTAAACTCAATTTCGCCCTCATGCAGTATCATAAATACTCATTAACTGAGATTGAAAATATGATACCTTGGGAACGAGATATCTATGTTGCTTTGTTAAAAAATCATCTAGAGGAAGAAGAACAAAAGCAAAAATCTAATGCCTAATACTAAGTCCAATTTATCTGCGGCAATTGATCCTAAGATTCTTGGCCTGCTCGGAATTCAGGATAATAAGGATATTGATTCAGGTACATATAAGACTCTTTTGAAGGAGAAGATGGTTGCTGGTCGGATGGCCGACAGTAAGATGTCTACTGAAGATGCAGAAGCTCTTACTAATGCATGGAAGGATATTAAAAATGATGTCCAGAATTTACAAAAAGATGATAATATTAGTGGAAAAAGTGTCGCAGCAAATGTTACATCTCGTAAACCACCGTCAGAAGCAAAAATAAGTCCTCAAAAACTTTTACCTGGTGCCGGAGGGTCTTTACAGAAAGTAGATCAAGTAGATCAAAAGGATGATGAAGGAGTTGAGAATAATAAGGCAGAAATATCCAAAATAAAGTCATTTTTGGAAGGTCCTTTAGGTTCTGGTCTTGGTAAGATAGAAGAAAATCTACAAGGTGTTCTTTCTGCTTTGACTGCAAGTAATAGGGCAGATAAGAGAGATACAAGAAAATCTCACGTTGCTCAAACTAAAGCTGCGAAGAAGGGGAGAGAAGATCAATTAGAATCAAAGGCTGCAGATCTTGGAAAGGGTATTCTTGAGAAAGCAACAAAGCCTGTAAAGGGCCTCTTTGAAATGTTTTTTGATTTTATTAAGAATGTTCTTTTGGGGGGTGCGCTATTATTTTTAATAAACCTAATATCAAAACCCAAGAAGTTACTTGATTCTCTTTTTCGTGTTATTAATGGTATTACTGGTTTTCTTAATTGGCTTATAAGTTCTATAGTAAATCTTTTGACGATGCCTTTTAATTGGATTATTAAAGGAATTAATGTAGGAGTTGGATTTTTAATTGGTGGTGTTAATAAAGCACTTTCTTTAATACCAGGAGTAGGAGAATCTGCTATTCCAGAGCTCAAAATACCAGAAATTCCTCAAATGGAAGGTATTATACCAAAAATACCAGTGGCTGATGAAAAATCTCCTCCAGTTCAAGGAGCTGAAGGTGGTGGAACTATAATTAATGTTCAGGGTGCAGAAGAAGGAGGGGTAGTAAATAATGTTAATATTCAGGGAGCAGAAGGAGGATCTGTAGTCCAACAAGGTCTTTTGGGAGCTGCTGTTGCTGGAGGCGCTTCGGCCAAGCTTGCAGGAGGTGCTAGAATTGGAGCCCAGGCCGGTAGAATGGCAGCTGGAGCTACCAAAGTCGGATCTGGAGCTGCCAAAGTCGGATCTGGAGCTGCCAAAGTCGGATCTGGAGCTGCCAAAGTCGGATCTGGAGCTGCCAAAGCTGGAAAAACATCTGGTGGTATTGGTGGGAAGATTGGTAAATTTGGAAAAGAAAAATTAAAGGAAAAGGCAATTGATACTGTTTCAGGTGGGGGTAAGAAAGAAAGTAGTGGCAGTGGTTCTGGTACTGTAAGTGGTGGTGGTGGAGGTTCTCCTTCATTTGGATCTGTGTCTTCTGGAGCTCCTACTTTGGCTGTTGCTGGTGGAGGTAATATATCAAAGGTTAATGCTAAGAAGATATCAGCTAAAGAAGGTGGACCTGTTACTGGTGGAAGTGGAATAACAGTAACAGGAATGGGTAAGGATACACAACTTCTCGCTGCTCAGCCAGGCGAAGTTGTGATGAGTAAGCCTGCAGTTGATAAGATTGGTGCTGATAAATTATTAGCAGCTAATAAATCTGGTGGTGGAGATAATAAACCTAGATTTAGTAATGTGAATAATATTCAAGCAAAGTTTGGTGGTGGTACGGTTCAAGCAACTTTTAGTGGTGGTGAGATATTACAAAATGTAATGGGTATGCAAGGTGGCGGTGAGACATTACAAAATGTAATGGGTATGCAAGGTGGCGGTGAGACATTACAAAATGTAATAGGTATGCAAGGTGGTGGTGAGATATTACAAAATGTAATAGGTATGCAAGGTGGTGGTGAGATATTACAAAATGTAATAGGTATGCAAGGTGGCGGTGAGACATTACAAAATGTAATGGGTATGCAAGGTGGAGGAAAGATGAAGAATGCGCAGGTTGATGCTAAGAAGATATCAGCTAAAGAAGGTGGACCTGTTACTGGTGGAAGTGGGGTAAAGATTACAGGAATGGGTAAGGATACACAACTTCTTGCTGCTCAGCCAGGTGAAGTTGTGATGAGTAAGCCTGCAGTTGATAAGATTGGTGCTGGTAAATTATTAGCAGCTAATAAAGCTGGTGGTGGAGATAATAAACCCAGATCTAGTAATAATATCCAAGCAACTTTTAGTGGTGGTGAGATATTACAAAATGTAATAGGTATGCAAGTTGGAGGTCTTGTAGGAGGAACAGCAGGTAATCCTCGAAATCCTAAGAACAGAAAGATATTTTTACATTGGAGT
>Ga0080013_1003339_pt1 | contig 17114 bp, 13 predicted proteins | sample ETNvirenome_6_85_FD_69236 | JGI IMG/M metagenome (GOLD analysis project Ga0080013, IMG submission 69236) | Marine viral communities from the Pacific Ocean - ETNP_6_85 (SPADES assembly) (version 2) | ecosystem: Environmental > Aquatic > Marine > Oceanic | place: Pacific Ocean | collected 2013-06-19 | reverse complement strand
ATATTGAATCCTCAATACCAGATAACATAGGAAACAGATTAGAAGATCCTCCTCAAGAAGATAATCCTTATTCAGTAGGTTATGAAGGAGATGGAAAAACTTTAAAACCTGGAGCTACTTTTGGAAGAGGTTTATTTTCTGATACTATAGAAGACTTAGCAGATGATATGCTAGTAGAAGGAAACAGCACAAACCCTCAAAATTTTGATGTTAATCCTGCACAAAAAGCTGCAAGAAGAATGGAAAAACTTATCCATGATCAAATAGAGGAATCGAGTGGCTCTTCTGAAATACGAAATGCTTTATTAGAATCTGCTATGTTAGGAACAGGTCTTATTAAAGGGCCTTTTAATTTTAATAAGAAATTACATAAATGGGATGAAACTGAAGAAGGTGAAAGAGCTTACAATCCTTTAGAAGTTAGAGTACCAAGAATAGAATTTGTAAGCTGTTGGGATTTCTATCCTGATCCTGCAGCAACTAATATGGATGAATGTGAGTTTGTAGTACATCGCCATAAAATGAATCGTAGTCAGCTTAGACAACTTCGTAGTATGCCTTACTTTAATGAAGAAGCTATTAGAGAATGTTTACAGATGGGGCCTAACTATGAAGAAAAAGATTTTGAAAGCAGATTAAAAGATGATGCCAGAGGTAGTGAAGACTATCAAGGGAACTATGAAGTTCTTGAGTATTGGGGTATTATGGATGCTGAATACGCAAGAGAAGTAGGAATAGATCTTCCTGATAGTGTAGATGATCTAGATGAAGTACAGATTAATGCTTGGGTAACTGGTAATAAATTATTACGAGCAGTAATAAACCCATTTACTCCTTATCGTATTCCTTATCACGCTTTTCCTTATGAAAGAAATCCTTATAACTTCTTTGGTATTGGTGTAGCTGAGAATATGGATGATAGCCAACAAGTGATGAATGGTCACGCAAGGATGGCAGTAGACAACTTAGCTCTATCAGGCTCTGTAGTCTTTGATATTGATGAGTCTGCTCTTGTAGGTGGACAGTCGATGGAAATATATCCGGGAAAAATATTCCGCAGACAAGCAGGGATGCCCGGACAAGCGATACACGGATTAAAGTTTCCAAACACATCTAATGAAAATATGATGATGTTTGACAAGTTTAGACAACTTGCAGACGAACAAACAGGAATACCATCATACTCACACGGACAAACAGGTGTTCAGAGTATGACAAGAACTGCTTCAGGAATGTCGATGTTGTTAGGCGCAGCAAGTTTAAATATTAAAACTGTTGTTAAAAACCTAGATGACTTTTTATTGAAGCCTTTGGGGGAAGCTTACTTTCAATGGAATATGCAATTCTTTGAAGGCGAGATGGATGTTAAAGGCGATTTAGAAATTAATGCCTCTGGAACAAACAGTCTTATGCAAAAAGAAGTAAGAAGTCAGAGATTGACTATGTTCTTACAAACTGCACAAAGTCCTGCTGTTGCTCCTTTTGTTAAGATTTCTAAGTTAATAAGTGAACTAGCCTATAGCTTAGATTTAGATCCTGATGAAATACTCAACGATCCTGAAGAAGCAGCTATTATGGCACAGATAATAGGGATGCAAAATGCTGGACAAAATACAGGCGAGGAAGCTCAACCCACTGGTCAACAACCCCAAACAATGGGAGGCGGTGGAGGAGTACCTCAAGCACCTCAAGAACTTGGAGTTACAGGTACTGGCGGTGGCAACATCGGAACTGGAAATATACCGCAGCCAGGGGAGGATCAGTTCTCTGGAACGATTGCTCCAGTTGCCCCAACAGGTTAAACAAACAATTAAAGAGACTAGCTAATGGCAAAGAAAAAGAAAAAAGAAATTGTAGGAGTCGCTGTTTCTGTAACTCCTGTTGTTAAAGGAAAAGAAAAATATCAAGAAGGTGGAGATGTAGATGCTCAAATGGCTATGATGATGCCTGCAGAAGAAGCAATAGAAGAAGCTCCAATGCCTATAGAACAAGAACCAGATATGTTGCCTGACGAGCAAATGGAAGATGAGTACTTAGATTTTATAATCTCACAGTCTTTATCTCCCGAAGAAGAAGCGTCATTAATGAATAAATTAGAAGCTGATCCAGAGTTAAGTGTAATGTTTGATAAGCTCATGGATACAGCCACAGAATTTTCAGGAGCTGGGCCAGTTGATGGTCCGGGTTCAGAAGTCTCCGATTCGATACCTGCAAGGTTATCGGATGGTGAGTTTGTCTTTACAGCAAAAGCTACAGAACAAATAGGCGCGGATAGATTACAGAGTATGATGGAAGATGCCGAAGCTGAAGCTGATGTTGTAAGACAAGAAGTAGCAGAAGGTGGTGAGATAGAAGACGAACCTGAAGTAGATAGCTTTGGAAAGCCTGTCGATGAAGACATAGCTGAAGATGAAATCAAAAAAGGAATGTTATCTGTCAATCCGCGTCTGCAATAACGATAGAGCCACCTTAGTTTATTCTAAGCCCTTTATCACAACATTAACCGAAAGGCTACCTTTACAAAAACAAACCCTGCACAGTCGACATATGCAGCTACTTTGTTTAGAAAGCCCTGAGTAGGAGTAAAGAAAATGGCAAAACAAGAAGTAAAAGAAGAAACCCCAAATCCGTATAACGCCAATAAATCTTGGCATACGAAAGATAAGACAGAGTTTGTATCTTCGGATAGTTTATTTTTCCAAGAGCAAGAAACAGAAGCGAAAGCTCCTGAAGAAGCAAAAGAAAAACAAACTAAACAGACTAAGAAGGCTAAACCTTACAGTAAGCCTGATTATAAAAAAAGATATGACGATTTGAAGACGCATTACGATTCTAAATTAGAAGAGTTTAAAGTAAGAGAACAGGAACTATTGACAGAGGCTGCTGAAAACAGACCTCAATATGTAGCTCCAAAGTCTCCAGAGGACTTGGAAAAATTTAGAGAACAATATCCAGATGTGTATGAAGTAGTTGAAACTGTAGCACACATGCAAAGTTCTGAAAAGACTAAAACCTTAGAAGAAAAGCTTGCATCCTTACAGGAACGTGAAGCAGATTTAATTACTAAACAGGCACACGAAAGATTGATGGGTAATCATCCTGATTTTGAAAATATTAAAAACAGCGATGAGTTCCATGATTGGGCGAAAGCACAACCTAAATCAATCCAAGATTGGATATATAAAAATGCGAATGACGGTGATCTTGCTAGTCGTGCGCTAGACTTATATAAACGTGATACAGGTATGGATTCTACTAAAGCTAGAAAGCCATCTTCTAAGCAGTCCAGAAAATCTGCTGCTGATATGGTTTCAACTAAGACAACCGCAGTTGAGCCACAGCAAGAGAAAATTTGGACTGAAAGGGAAATTGCTGCAATGTCTATACATGAGTTTGACAAGTTTGAAGACGAAATTAGTCAAGCTGTTGCAGACGGCAGAGTAGTAAAACAATAACTTTTAATTTTAACTTTTAAGGAGTAAACAAAATGGCATATAATCAATCAGACCAGTATTTTGAGCCAAGCACAGATACTGATGCCAACTTTGCGAACTCCGTTAGTGGTCAAAATAATTCGTTTTTCCTCCCTGCAGTCTACTCTAAAAAGGTTCTAAACTTCTTTAGAAAGGCTTCAGTGATAGAAGCGATCACCAACACAGATTATGCTGGTGAACTGACCGCTTACGGAGATTCTGTAAAGATTATTAAAGAACCTGAAATTACTGTGTACCAATATGAACGTGGTGCTGACGTAACTCAAACTAAGCTAACCGACCAAGAGCTTACTCTTGTTGTAGATACAGCTAACGCATTTAAATTCAAAGTGGATGACATTGAAAGTAACATGTCTCACGTGAATTGGCGTGAAGTTGCAGCATCTTCAGCAGCGTATTCTCTTAAAGATGCTTTTGATGAGGGCGTTCTTGCTACTATGTTCTCAGGTGTTTCTGCATCAAGTCCTAACCACGTGTTAGGTTCTGATAGTGCTACTGATCTAGCAGAAGGAACATTTGACGGAACAGGTAATCTTGATATAGGTTTTGGATCATCTGAACATGATCCTATTGATGTTCTAGGGCATATGGCTCGTCTTCTTGACGATCAAAATATCCCTGAAGAAGGACGTTGGTTCGTAGCATCTCCGGATTTCTACGAAGTTCTGTCTAAAACAGCATCGAAACTTTTATCTGTTGATTACAACGCAGGTCAAGGTTCAATCAGAAACGGTCTAGTAACTTCTGGTAAGTTGCGTGGATTCAGTATGTACAAGTCAAATAACATTGCAAGCACATCTAATGCTGCTGGTAAATGTATTGCTGGTCATATGAGTTCTACAGCGACAGCTCAGACTATTACAAGTACTGAAGTATTGCGAGATCCTGATAGCTTTGGCGATATAGTACGAGGTCTTCATGTTTATGGAGCTAAAGTACTACGCGCAGGCGCATTAGTTTCAGCTTTCTACGGTATCGACTAATACTGAAACAGATTCGGGGGCGTAAAAACCCCCTTTTCTTTCTAACATTCACTAAACAATTTAAACAGAGGTAAATAAAATGGCAGCAGTCAATATAAGAGATACAGGACGGAACTCAGCTAGAACAGTAGATGTCCGTGAGCTTGCTACTAAAGTACAAAAACCCTCAGATACAGAAGCAATAACCGCAGCTAACACAATTACAGCAGCAGAATCGGGTACTCGTTTCGTAATGAACACAGCTACAGCTAGAATCCAAACTCTTCCTTCTCCAGCAGCAGGATTAGAGTATTGGTTTTATGTTGGAGCAACAGAGCCTACAACTTCACATACAATAGTCACAGCATCAAGTGCTAACATTATTGTAGGTAACGTATCTTCTCCTGAAGATGCAGCAGGTGATGTAGCTACAGTTACAGACGCAGATACTATTTCATTAGTGGCTAGTAAAGCCGTTCATGGAGATTATGTACATGTGTGGTCTGACGGTACTAACTGGTATCTAGATGGTCAATGTAAAGTACAAGACGGTATTACAACAACTCAAGCTAGTTAATAATGCCACAACTAGGCAATGACAAAAATCCTATGATCCTAAATGGCTCTAAGAAACAAAAAAGTACTAGAGTCTTAGGATTATTAGGTCAAGCATATTCTGGAGAAGCAAAACAGAACTATCTTGATAATTATGATCGTATATTTGGTAAGAAAAGGAGCAGAGACAATGCCTGAGATAGAATACGGTAAACAAGTTAAGTATAAAGATATTACAGATATGGAAGGCTATTATCAAAATTCTGAGGATAAACAAAATCGTCATTCAGATAATAGACAAGATGTTAAATCAGATAAGAAATAATGGCAACTACATATCTAACATTAGCTAACGAGACTCTACGAGAACTCAACGAAGTTCAATTAACATCATCAAACTTTTCAGGCGCTGTAGGAATACAGGCGTTTGTTAAAGAATCTATTAATAGATCTTTGAATGATATTGCAAACGAAGAACCTCAGTTACCCTTCTTTGCTGCTGCAGCTAGTGGCGGTACAGATCCTTTTTATGGTAACGTAACTGTAGCTAGTGTAGAAGGAACTCGATGGTATACGCTTAAATCAGGAAGCTCTAGTATAACTACTGATTATGCTTCAATAGATTGGGATGATTTCTACATTACGACAATAAGTGTATCAGGAGAATCAGCTCCATATGTTTCTAGAGGATTAAAGTTTATATCTTTATCGGATTGGAGAAGATATTTAAGAGATTCGGAGAACGCAGACGATGCAGATACTCAAAACTATGGCGAACCTCGCTATGTTATACGTAGTCCGGACCATCGTAAGTTTGGGCTTAGTCCTATACCAGATAAAGTGTACAATGTTCACTTTTATGCTTACGCTAAACCAACTGCTTTATCAGCATACGATGATGCTATTGTTCTTCCTGACCAATATTCGCCTGTTATATTAGCTAGAACTAGGTACTATGTACATCAGTTTAAAGAGAATAATCAGCAAGCAGCTTTTGCACTAGATGATTATAAGAAAGGCATGAAGTATATGAAGTCTAATTTAATTAATCCACAACCGAAGAACATGACTGATGATAGGATTTATTTCTGATGGCAGCTTCACAGCCCTTTTCAGTTCCCCTTAGAGGAGGCTTAAATAAATCTACAAATGCACTATCTCTTTTACAAACTCCGGGAATAGCTACAAAGTTAGAAAACTTTGAAGTAGATATAAAAGGTGGATACAGGCGTATTAATGGCTATTCTCAATTAGGAGATGGCACACGACCAAATAGCAGTAATGATATATTAGGTCTTTATGTATATGCAGATGGAGTAGTAGCTTGTTCAGGAACAAACATATACTTTAGTCTTGATGGCGATAGTTGGTTACAACTGAATAAAGCTAGTGTTGCAGGAGGCGGAGATAACTACAGTACTTTTACAGGACGTAGTGCATCTGCCAGAACTTCACAAAGTAAAGCACACTTTACTACTTATGAAGGCGATACAATCTATGGAGAGCTTATAGTTACTGACGAAGGTTCTGGAGTAAAACCTTTCTATTTTAAAATGACAGGTACTGGAGCATTAAGCGGAAGAACTTATTTCGCTAAAGAAATTACAGTAAGTGGAACACATTATCCTAAATACTGTGTGATACATGATAAACATTTAGTAGTTGCTGGAGCAGCTACATCTTTAAACACTATATATTATAGTGGTACAAGTGACATAGATGATTTCACATCAACAGGTTCTGGTAGTATTGTACTCGATGACCAAGTAGTAGGTTTAAAATCTTTCCGTAATGAATTATTTATATTTTGTAAGAACTCTATATATAAACTGCAGAATATAAATAACTCAAGTACGATAGCTATTGTACCAGTTACTAAAAACGTAGGTTGCGTAGATGGTAAGACTATTCAAGAGTTTGCGGGTGACTTGATCTTTCTTGCTCCTGATGGTTTCAGAACGATTGCAGGTACAGCAAGAATCGGTGACGTAGAACTTGGAACTGTAAGTAAAGCTATACAACCTATTATTAATACTATTCTTAGTAGTGATTCAACATATGAATTTAGTAGTGTAGTATTAAGAGATAAGTCGCAATATAGAATGTATTATAGTACTAGCGGAGCTTCGGCTGCTTCATCAAAGGGAATTATAGGTACGTTAAGACCTGAAGGGTTTGAATGGGCTGAGACAGCCGGAATACAAGCTCCTGCTGTTACTTCTGGTTTTAACTACTCAGGTAAAGAGAAAACATATCACGGAGATAGAGATGGGTATGTTTATAACCACGATACAGGTAACTCTTTTAACCCTGCAGGTACAGAAACTAATATAGTAGCACAGTATCAATCGCCTGATTTTGATTATGGAGATTTTGGAACTTTAAAGACTTTAGATTATCTTAAAATTTCTATATCACCAGAAGGTGAAATACAACCAACGTTGAGAATACGTTATGATTACGATAGTACCGATGTTCCTCAACCGTTAGACGCTACTCTTACAGAAGTACCTACGCCTTCTCTTTTTGGAACTGCTGTTTTTGGAACGAATATATTAGGTGCGCAATCACAGCCTTTAATTAGGCAGGCTTTAACAGGAAGCGGATATAGTAACTTCTTTAAAATTTTTAGTAATGATACAAATGCTCCATACACATTAAATGGATTATATATAAACTATAGACCATCAGGAAGACAATAATAATAAGAGAGAATTAAACTATGGCTCAAACATATACCAGACAAAGTTCTATGTCAGATGGCGATACCATCACAGCAGCACTTTTTAATAACGAATATAATCAACTTTTAAATGCCTTTGCTTATAGTTCAAGCAGCGCATCGTCTACAGGACATAGACATGATGGTACAGCAGCTCAAGGTGGTAACATCTATCGTATAGGTGATCTGGACTTCCTTAATAAAATAGAGTCAGACAGTACTAATAATAGATGGGGAATCTATGTAGAAGTATCTAGTGCAGCCGTAGAACAAATAAGAATACAAGATGGTGCTATTGTACCAGTTACTGATAATGATATTGACTTAGGTACAAGCTCTGTAGAGTTTAAAGATGCTTACTTCGATGGTACAGTAACTACTGATGCTCTAGTAGCTGATACAGCAGATATAAATGGTGGTACAGTAGATGGAGCTACTGTCGGAGCTAACTCAGCTAGTTCAGGTGCTTTCACAACTATAACAGCTAGTAGCTCTATTACAGGCTCTGGTACAGTACAAGGTACAACTATTACAGCTACTACAGCTTTTGTACCTGATGCTTCTGATGGTGCTGCACTAGGAACAAGCTCTTTAGAGTTTTCAGACTTATTCCTTGCCGATGGCGCAGTAATAAATTTTGGAGATGACCAAGACGTATCCCTAACACATGTTGCGGATACCGGACTTTTGTTGTCTAGTACAGATCAGCTACAGTTTGGTGATTCAGGTACTTACATATATCAATCAGCAGATGGTGTTTTAGACTTAGTAGCCGATACAGAGATTGAGATTAACGCTACTACTATTGATATTAATGGTAACGTAGATGTATCCGGCACACTAACTGTTGCAGGCGCAGTAGACTTTGGAGATGCTGCACTAAGTAACGTAGGCGCAGTACAGCTTGATAGCATTGCAGGCGATGGAGATACTAATACTTCAATTACCTTTAGTGGCTCTGATGTAATTACTATTACAGCAGGTGGTGATACTCAGTTTACTTTTAATAACGGATCTATACTTCCTACTACAGATAACGATATTGATCTAGGTTCAAGCTCATATGAATTTAAAGATGGTTACTTTGATGGAACTGTCTATGCAGACGCTATAAACTTTAACGGTACTGCAATCGCAGCTACGGCAGCAGAACTAAATATAATGGATGGTGACACAAGTGCATCATCTACAACACTAGCCGATGCAGATAGAGTTGTTGTTAATGACAACGGCACAATGAAGCAAGTTGCTCTTACTGACTTTGAAACTTACTTTGAAAGCTCTATAGATACTATTGCAAACTTTGAAGTCACTACAGAATTACAAACTCCTTTAATCGCTTTTACAGATGGTGATGATGCTATACAGATAGCAGATGGTGGTGGAGTTACAATGGCTGCTGGATTAACTTCTACGGCTGCTGCAAACTCTTTAGGAGCTACAAGTTTTAACGATGCAGATATTACTAACGTAGGTTCAGTTCAATTAGATAGTATCGCTGGTGATGGTGATACCAATACCTCTATAACTTTCTCAGGCTCAGATGTAATAACTGTTGCAGCAGGAGGAGATAATCAAGTTACATTTACAAATGGAGCTATTGTACCTTCTACAGATAATGACATAGATTTAGGAACAAGTTCTGTTGAATTTAAAGATGCCTTTTTTGATGGCACAGTAACCTCAGATGCTTTTGCAGGTCCTTTAACAGGAGATGTTACAGGTACAGCAGACCTTGCTACAAGTGTAACAGTTAGTGCAAATAACAGTACTGATGAAACAGTTTATCCAGCTTTTGTTGATGGCGCAACAGGTACGCAAGGAATTGAAACAGACACAGGTTTAACCTACAATCCTAGTACAGGAATGTTGACTGCTACAGGTGTTACTTCAACATTTACAGGTAATATAACAGGTAATGTTACAGGTAATACCTCTGGAACAGCAGCTACAGTAACGACTGCAGCCCAAACAAATATAACAAGTCTTGGAACTCTTACAGCTTTAACAGTTGATGACGTTGCTATAAATGGTAAAGTAATTACAATGACAGGTTCTTCTAGTGATACTGCTACTATAACAGCAGGCACTAACGGAACATTAGATATTGTTACAACAGATGACGCAGCAGCAGCAGCGAATATTCAAATAACAGCAGATGGTACTGCAGAACTTGCAGGTACTACAGTTACGCTAGATTCAGGTGGTGGAATAACGTTAGATGCAGATAGTGGAACAATTACTTTTGCAGACGGAGGTTCTTCACTAGGAACTATTACTTCGTCAGGATATAGTGGTACTTCAGCTACAGTTACTGTTACAGACAGTACAGCAAATACTAACTTCCCTATCGTTTTTCATAATGAGTCTGATGGACTATTAGACGATACAGGAGCATTAAGATATAACCCAAGCACAGGAACACTACTAGCTCCAAACCTAAGTGTTGCAGGTACTACAACTACTGTTGATACTGTTACGATGGAAGCGAGCAACGCTATCATCTTTGAAGGAGCTACAGCAGATGCTAACGAAACTACACTAAGTATTGTTGATCCTACTGCAGACCACACACAGTATTTAATAAATCAAGGTGGATATATTCCAGTATTAGCAGCAGCTACAACAACTGCTATTTCTTCTACACCTGCAGAACTAAATCTTCTTGATGGTTCTTCAGCAGGTACAGTAGTCAATTCAAAAGCTGTTATATACAGCTCTGATGGTGATATTACTGTAGGAGATAATCTTGCTTTAACATCGGATTCGGCTGAAGTAACTTTCGGAGCAGACTCTGAAGTTAAAATAATACATACTGCTGATACAGGTCTTATATTAAAACATACAGCTACTGCAGATGATAAGCCTATTTCACTTACACTTCAAACAGGTGAAACAGACATAGCAGCTAATGATGTTATTGGTAAGATAAACTTCCAAGCTCCTGATGAAGGCACAGGCACAGATGCTATATTAGTAGCTGCAGGAATACAAGCTATCTCTGAAGGTGATTTTAGCTCATCAAGCAATGCCACAAGCTTACAGCTTATGACAGGAGCTAGTGAAGCTGCAACAGCTAAGATGACTGTAACATCGGGCGGAAAGGTTGGTATTGCAAACACAAGCCCTGATGTAAGTCTCGATCTCGGCTCTAATACAGACGCTGTTCATGTACCTGCAGGAACTACAGCACAACGTCCGGGAAGCCCTGCAGCAGGTTACTTTAGATATAACAGTACAACTGGAAAATTCGAAGGGTATACAGATTCTTGGGGCGCTATTGGAGGCGGTTCTGGTACTAACATGGATACTAATACCTATGCTGGAGATGGTTCGGACACGACTTTTACCCTTTCTACAGCTCCAGATGATGAAGATAACTTAATGGTCTTTATAGACGGTGTGTTCCAAGCACACGATACTTTCTCTGTTTCAGGAACTACACTAACCTTTGCTACAGCTCCTGCTAATGGTAGAGTTATTACAGTCTATCACAGCACAACAACTGTAGGTGGATCTAATAACACAATAAATACAATGACAGGAGATGCGTCAGACACTACTCTGACTCTTAGCGTAGCTCCGGTGCATGAGAATAATGTTCAAGTTTTCTTTGACGGAGTTTACCAATCAAAGTCTAACTACAGTATTAGTGGTACTACACTTACATTTAGTACTGCACCTCCTGATGATGTCTTAGTAGAAGCTATTACTAATACAAATACTACAAGTACTACAGCTAATCAACTTATAGACGCAGACTCGGACACGAAGATTATGGTCGAGGAGAGTTCTGATGAAGATACAATCAGAATGGATGTTGGCGGAACTGAAGTTTTAACATTAACTAATTCAGCTATGACTCTTAAAGGAACAACACCAACTCTTACAATAGGTGACGCAGGTGCAGAAGATACTAAGATTGTTTTCGATGGTAATGCTCAAGATTATTACATAGGTCTTGATGATTCTGCCGATGATCTGGTAATAGGATTAGGTTCAGCAGTAGGAACTACACCAGCTATTAATATAGACTCTAATGGAGATATTAAACATACAGGAGGAACAACAACAACACACACAATATTTGCAGACTCAGGAAGCTCAGAAGGAAGTGCAGATATTACATTTAACACAGATGGTGCATCAACAAATCAATCAGTAGCTAATATAAGCATGCAACAAGGCTCTGGTGATGGTGCAGCGCGTAAAGGCTCGATACTTTTCCAAGTATCAGACAATGGCGCACCAGCTACAGCTTGGTTAATTTATAATAGCGGTAATGCATATTTGAAACACGTTAATGTTGATTCTGCACAGGTTTATCCACAAGTAGATGATGTTATTAACTTAGGACATTCGGGTTATCGTTTTGATGATATTTATGCAACAAACAACACTATTAACACTTCAGACTCAAGAGAAAAAACTACTCTTACAGCATTAACTACAAATGAAATAAATGCTTCTAAAGCATTAGCTAAAGAGTTTGGAACTTATAAATGGTTATCTGCTGTTTCAGAAAAAGGAAGTAATGCTAGAACTCACATAGGTATAACAGCACAAAAAGTTAAAGAGATTATGGAAGCTAACTCACTTGATCCAACTAAGTATGCTTTCTACTGTTATGACGAATGGGATGCAACAGCAGAAGAAACAGTTACATCTGAAGAAGGCGGGAAAGAAGTTATCAAACCAGCTAAAGCTGCTGGAAATAGATATGGAATACGCTACAACGAACTACATTCGTTTATAGTAGCAGGATTTAACGCAAGACTAACAGCATTAGAGGACGCATAGAAAATGGCAATAGCATACACATGGGATACAAGTAGAGTAGATACTTACCCAACAAAAGATAGTAAAGCAGACGTAATTTATAACGTACATTGGAGACTAACAGGTACGGACGATACCAATAAAGACTCAAAAGGTGCTTATCAAGCTGCTACAAACTACGGAACTCAAACATTAGATACTTCTGACCTATCAAGTTTCAAGGCATTTGCCAGCGTATCAAAATCAGACGTACAAAGCTGGGTAGAAGCAGCTTTAGGTTCTGATACAGTTACAGCCATAAAAGCAGCTATAGATGCTGGTATCGCAGAACAAATAACACCTACGTCAGTACAGAAAACAATCGGATCGTAAGGAGATCATATGGATTTTATAATTTGGTTATTCATAATAATAATAGTTGGCTCAATCGTTTTACGATTTATTAATAAAGATAAATTTAATCAACTGAAAGATTATTTTACAGAAAGATATATGAGGTGATGAATGGCTTTAGTGCCAATTACGCCAGTTCCAGGTATTGTAACTAACGGTACTCCGTACTCAAGGAAAGGTCGATGGACTGATGGAGATTTAGTTCGTTTCCAGAATGGAAACTTACGACCTATCGGTGGTTGGGAAAAACTTAAATCAGCAGCCTTAACTGGTACGCCAACAGGAATGTATGCTTACAGCGATAACGCGGGTAATCAAATACTTGCGGTAGGTACAAGAGAGAAAGTATATGTATTAACCAGAAACACTTGGTATGATATAACCCCATCAGGATTTACAACAGACGCTTCATCCGATCCTTTAGGGTATGGAGCATATAACTATAACGTAGAAGATTATGGTGACGCTCGTTCTGAATCAGGACTCCTTTTTAATACGCACTCTTTTTCATTTGATAATTGGGGTGAATACTTAATCTTTTGTTCATCATCAGACGGCAAAATATATCAATGGCGGCCACATGGGGGCGGAACAAACACACCTGATTCTGCTGGAACAGCCATCACCAACGCACCTACTGGAAACTTAGGTGTAGTAGTAACTAACGAAAGACATATCGTGGCGATTGGTTCTGGCGGTGATCCAAGAAAGGTGGCTTGGTCATCAAGAGAAGCCTCAACTACTTGGACGGCTGGTGCTACCAATACTGCGGGTGACTTACAAGTACCAACGGGCGGCAGAGTTATTGGTGCTATGAAATGGCAAACTGATATTATCTTATTCACTGATACTGGCATAGCTAGAATGTATTACACAGGACAGCCCTTCATTTATGGGGTTCAAGATGCTGGTTCAAATTGTAAAGCCATCTCTACGCGCTCTATTGTAACTGCTGGTAATTTCCTCGCTTGGATGGGTGAAAATGGTTTCTTTGTATTCGATGGTTCGGTAAAAGAGATACCATGCGAAGTGCATGATTATATCTTTGATGATTTGAATTACAGTTATCGAAAGACAATCGCTGGCGGTCACAACTCGAACTTTAATGAGGTTATCTGGTTCTTCCCATCTACTGACAGTTTGAAACCAGATAAATATGTTATATGGAATTACGGTGATAATGTGTGGTCAGTTGGTTCAATGGATAGAGGTTGTTGGGTGGATCAAGGGGTATTTGATTATCCTATAGCTTGTGATAATGATGGTTTTGTTTATCAGCACGAAAGCACTACGTTAAACAATTCACCTAACTTGGGTACATCAGTGCCATACGCTCAGTCAGCGCCAATAGAGATTGGCAACGGTGATCGTTATGTTCAGTGCAATCAGATTATTTCTGATTCTGAGGCTGGATCACTACCGGGCGTGACATTAAGTTTTAAAGGTCGTTTTACACCGCTTGGCCCTGAAACAGATTTTGGTTCATTTACATTTGATGCTACTGACGGATATACAGATGCGAGATTTAGTGCAAGACAGGTACAGATGAAAGTAACAGGTGATACAACGCAAAATTTTGAATTAGGTACAGTACGTCTGGATGTGGTGAATAGAGGTAGGAGGTAATGGCAAGAAAAACATTTACCAGACCAAGCGCGGAGTATGACCAGAAATATCAGAATTACTTAGTATCGGAATTAGAGTATCAATCAGGATTAACTTTTAATAAAGGCGAAAGAATAGAAGTTGATGGTGGAGATCAAACGGAATTAGTTTTAGTGAGTCCAGATGGAACAAAGTATAAGGTTAGTGTCGACAACTCAGGAAACCTCAGTACCGCAAGTACCGTCTGAGGAAGAATGGGTTGTTAGATGGCGTTTTGCTGAACCTTTAATTAGAAAGGCATTAAAACATACGGACTGCTATAATATAAAAGACGTAGAAGAAGGTATAAAAAAAGGGGTTTTTCACTTATGGACGGGCGAAAAATCAGCTATTATAACAGAGATTATTGAATACCCTCGTTTACGCGCCATAAATTTATTATTTTGTGGCGGTGATTATAAAGAACTACAATCAATGCTTCCTAGTATTGAACAGTTTGCCAAACATTTTGGATGCAAAAGACTTTATGGCGGTGGTCGTAAAGGATGGTTAAGAAAATTGAAACATCTTGGTTTTGTTCAAGAGTATATGATTAGGAAGGAAATATGAGTAAAGGTAAAACAGTAACATCAAGCGCAGTTGATCCAGCACAAATGGCGATGTTTCAAGACTTATACGATAAGTCTAAAAGCATAGCATCACAACCGTTTGTTCCCTACACAGGATCAAGAGTAGCTGGTTTTAATCCAGATCAATTAAGAGGGTTCGATGCAACTAGGGGTATTTTTGAAAGTTCGCAAGCATTTGATCCAAGAGGCGCAATCAATACTCTTGCTGGTCAATCAGCACCTACTTTACTTGGTGCAGATATTAATGCTTACCAAAACCCGTTTACCACGCAAGTAATTGACCAATCATTAAGTGATCTTGATAGAGCAAGACAAATGGCTATCGGTGGCGACCAGGATAGAGCAATCTCGGCTGGCGCGTTTGGTGGCTCAAGAAGCGGAATACTCGAAGCAGAAACCAATAGAGCGTTTGCCGATCAAGCAGCAAGAACTTCATCTGGTTTAAGACAAGCTGGATTTAACCAAGCTCAACGCGCTGCTGAATCAGATATTGGGAGAGAAATGGATAACAGACGTTTCCAAGCTGGTTTGCAAAGTGGCTTGCTTGGCGATCAATACCGCACATTAGGATTGCTAGGTGGTATGGGATCACAACAACAAGGATTACAGCAAGCCGGATTAGATACTGGTTACAACGAGTTCTTACGCGGTCTGGATTATGGGCCAAGACAACTAGGCTTACTATCACAAGGTTTAAGCGCTATGCCACAAAACATAACAAGTAGCGAGCAATATAAACCTGGTGGATTAGAGCAAGCTGGAAATGCAGCAACGACAGCAGCTACTTTAATGAGTTTATTTTCCGATGAAAGATTAAAAGATGACATTGAGTTAATTGGTAACGAAAAAGGTTACAACATTTATACTTGGACTTGGAATGATCTTGCCAAGAAACTTGGTATTACAGCACTAAATAAAGGTGTAATTGCGCAAGAGGTAATGAAAACAAATCCTGATGCAGTAACTCTACATGATAGCGGTTACTACATGGTTAATTACGGGGCATTATAATGGCAATAGCAGATTTATTAAGAAATTTTGGCGGTAAAGTTGGTGATACGTTTGCCAGTATGGGTTCAACACCACTTGGAAATCTTACGCCTGAACAGCAAAGACGGCAAAATCAAATGCAAGGCTTACGCAATCTTGGTGAACAGTTCCAGATATTAGGTGCTATGCAATCTAATAGACCACAACAAGCAGCGTTTATACAGAACCAAATTAAGCAAAGAGAGATAGATGCCTTAAACGCTGAACAGAAAAGAAAGTTTAATGAATTTTTAAGCACTCCTGATGGATCAAAATATCAACGCATGGTTGACTTGTTAGGCGTAGATTTAACTAGACAAACTGTTGCAAAAAATATGTTTGCTAAACCATCAGATCGAAAAATAATAAAAGGTAACGATGGTTTTAATTATTACGCTGATTCAGGAGAAAGAGTATTGCCAAATGTTCAGTCTGCCGGACAAGATATAGATACATGGTCTATTACTGATAGCGATGGAAATAGAGTTACTGATCTTATTAATCCGTCAGCAGAAGATTTGGAAAAGCAAGTTGATTCCGGGGCATTTATTAACAAAACACCCGTTCTTTCAACGGCTGGAAAAGGCGCTCAAGAAATTGGCGAAATTGCTGGTTGGAACGATAAAAATGGATTACTCAATAGATATAAAGGTTATCAAGGTTTAGTAAGTTCAGGGCAAAGAATTATAGACAACCTCAAACAAAGCCCTGATTCAGTTTTATTAACAGGTGACATTGCTCAAATGCTTAATCAGTTAGGACAAGAAGTAACAGCTATGACAGGTTTAATTGATAGAAAAGAAAGAAATGCACTTATTGATAAAACAAAACCAGAGGTAAGAAATAATTTCTCTAAATTAGCTCAAGAAACCGCAATTACTGAATCACAGTTATTGGACTTTGCTTATCAAATAGCAAAAGTTAGAGGTCAAGAAGGCAGAGGTCT
>Ga0080013_1003338_pt1 | contig 17115 bp, 29 predicted proteins | sample ETNvirenome_6_85_FD_69236 | JGI IMG/M metagenome (GOLD analysis project Ga0080013, IMG submission 69236) | Marine viral communities from the Pacific Ocean - ETNP_6_85 (SPADES assembly) (version 2) | ecosystem: Environmental > Aquatic > Marine > Oceanic | place: Pacific Ocean | collected 2013-06-19 | reverse complement strand
ATAGCCCTTTTGGTTATAGGGTTTTTTATTACTTTGGTTTATAATTAGCTTCATTCCCCTTTGTTATAGCCTTTACCTTATACTGGGTATTATACTCTTTGTTTTGTTCTGTTCTGTTATGGGGGTTTCTGTTCTGTTTTGTTTTAGGTTTTATTTTTTGTTGGTCTTGGCGAAGTGTGAAGATTGTTAGTTCACATATTCAGTTCCGCCAATAAGTCTAAGAATTGTTTGGTCTTATGCAGTGCCTTGACCCTCTCATACCTTTCTGTTATAGTTTTCTTATCTAGAAAGGAAACCCAATCAGATATACTTAAAGCTCCATGGACTCTATTACATTGTGCAGAGCCATAAAATAAATTAGTGGGACAATTTGTGCCGCCCATGTTAACCGCAAGATCGTGGCAAATTTCATACTTTATGTGTTTCAAGCCCCAACCATCACGCATGGGGGAATTCCATGTCATTGGTATACCATTATGTTCAATGTAATATATTGGAAGTCCAGACTGAGCATTCCATACTAATTCTGCAATCTTGATAGAAACTTTCTTTTTGTCCCTACCCTTACGCATACGAATCTTTTTAGCGTAACCTTCTATGGCCCTATCTTTATCAAGTGTATTAAAATCTTTATTTTCTTTTAATGCATGCAAATGCTCTAAATGATTTTTTTTCATTGTCTCCTTTGGTTTTTCTATTTATTTTTTGTTGGTCTTGGCCAAGTGTGAAGATTGTGGGCCTCCATGGGTTTATAAATCTATTATAGACTGATTTTATTGGAAGGTCAAGATCTACTTTGGTCATATTAATCTAGCGCCTCGTTTACGAAAATAGAATAAGTTGGGTACACTCTTGCTTTTGGTAGAATGTTCTGCATTGTTGTCATCAAGTGGTTTTCTTTCTTAAGATCAATCAAAAGAACTTTATACTTATCTTCTCCAAGTTTCTTCGACAAATACATCTCCGCCTCAGTAACCGTAAACCCCATTCCGCTAAAACCATCTTTCAAGGGCGTCTTTCGTTTTGTGCCAGCAGTCTTAAGCTCATACAAAACCATATCTTGAATAACGGACTCAATATTACCCTCGTCAATCGCAGCGGCATCGGAGGCAGTAATCAGATCAAAGCCCTTCCCCATCTTCACCGGGTCAATTTCACAGCGACGGGACATAGCATCGACAATTATCTTACGTTGTTCAGCATTTACCTTAACGAAGCCGAGCAAGGTGTAATATTCTTTTGAATCCTTTTCGTTTTTCTTGCCGGTATTATATGAATCAGCATTATTGTTCTTGCTTGACATTATTCTCCTTGTGTTTTTCTATTTATTTTTTGTTGATCTTGGCGAAGTGTGAAGAGCTGTGGGTTATAACACTCCTGAACGTCGCAGCTCCTCGCAAAACTCAGGATACTTATCTCTTGGTTCTTCTGGAGGTGTGCACCAGGCCGGCATTGTTTTCATTTTCTTTGGCTTTGTTTCATCGCCCACCAGATAAAAGCAACAGTTCTGGCAGTGGGGTGTGGCCCTTAGTTGAAGCGCATAATCCCACGCCTCACGGGGTTCTGTGAATACTCTCGCTGTTGCAATCTTGATCCCGTTTCTTCCCATAGAGGTAGTCATAATGTATTTCATTTTTCTCCTTGTGTTATAAGCAATTGTTTTATTTTTTGTTGGTCTTGGCGAAGTTCAAGCAATCGTTGTCTTTGTCATAGAAGCAAAACTCGCCCCGCATTAACCAAAGATCCACGATGGTTTCAGGGTCAACGAATTCTCCGTTGAGCCACCACATTTTGCGGCCGCCTGCCCTTTCAACAGCCGGACCATCTTCACGGTGGAGTTCTCCGTTGAGCCGCCATTCTTTGTGTCCGCTTACCCTTTCAACAGCCGGACCATCTTCACGGTGGCGCTTCCCGTTGAGGTACCACTCTTTGTGGCCGTCTGCATATTCAAAAGCCGGACCATCTTCACGGTGGGGTACTCCGTCGAGCCGCCATTCTTTGTGGCCGTCTTCATAAGTTTTACATTCAGGTTTATTCATTTCATCCAAAGCGCAAGCAATCGTTGTCTTTATCGTAGAAACAGAACTTGCCCCGCATTAACCAAAGATCCACGATGGTTTCAGGATCAGTGGGATCCCCGTTTAGACACCATTCTTTGTCGCCGTTGGCATCTTCAACAGCCGGACCATCTTCACGGTGGACCTTTCCGTTGAGCCACCACATTTTGTGGCCGTCTGCATATTCACAAGCCGGGCCATCTTCACGGTGACACTTTCCGTTGAGGAACCATTCTTTGTGGCCGTCTGTCCTTTCAAAAGCCGGACCATCTTCACGGTGGAGTTCTCCGTTGAGGTACCATTCTTTGTGGCCGTCTGTCCTTTCAATAGCCGGGCCATCTTCACGGTGGAGTTCTCCGTTGAGGTACCATCCTTTGGTGCCGTCTTCATAAGTTTTACATTCAGGTTTATTCATTTCATCCAAAGTTCAAGCAATCGTTGTCTTTATCGTAGAAGCAAAACTCGCCCCGCATTAACCAAAGGTCCACGATGGTTTCAGGATCAGCGAATTCTCCGTTGAGGAACCAACTGTTGTGTCCGTCGGCGCACTCAATAGCCGGGCCATCTTCACGGTGGCGAATTCCGTTGAGGTACCAATACTTGTCGCCGCAGATATATTCACAAGCCGGACCATCTTCACGGTGGACCTTTCCGTTGAGGTACCATCGTGTTTCGCCGTCTGAATATTCCATAGCCGGACCATCTTCACGGTGACACTTTCCGTTGAGCCACCATTCATTAGTGCCGTCTGCATATTCAATAGCCGGACCATCTTCACGGTGGAGTTCTCCGTTGAGCCACCATTCATTAGTGCCGTCTGCATATTCAATAGCCGGACCATCTTCACGGTGACGCTCTCCGTTTAGATACCACTCTTTGTCGCCGTTGGCATCTTCAATAGCCGGGCCATCTTCACGGTGGCGCTTTCCGTTGTGGTACCACTCTTTGTGTCCGTTGGTGCAATCAACAGCCGGGCCATCTTCACGGTGTAGTTTACCGTTGAGAGCCCATCGTTTGTTGGCGTCTTTATAAGTTTTACATTCAGGTTCTTTTTGCGTGATCATTTTATTTGTCGCAATAGGTCTTTTTGAATCTCTTTTAGTTGATCAACTCCAAGCCAAGGCAAGATGATCCAATCAATATTACACGTGAATGGTTTTACGTCTGTGATTAATCCCATTCCTTGGTACCTGTGGATTTTTGATAATGCACATCTCATTTCTACTAAATCACCAATTTGCACATTAGGTATTCCTTTTAGGCCTTTCATTGTTTTATTTTGAGATCTCATCCAAAGCTCAAGCAGTCGTTGTCTTTATCGTAGAAGCAGAACTTGCCCCGCATTAGCCATAGATCCACGACGGCTTCAGGGTTAACGAGATCTCCGTTGAGCCACCATTCACTAGTGCCGTCTGCATATTCAATAGCCGGACCATCTTCACGGTGATATATCAGGCATCGGCTGTCGGGTGGATCGATATTAACCAACCAGTATTTGTTGCCGAGAGATCCTATTACACATTCAGGCTTGTTCATCTCATCCAAAACTCAAGCAGTCATTGTCTTCGTCGTAGAAGCAGTACTTGCCCCGCATTAACCAAAGATCCACGATGGTTTCAGGATGAGTGGGTACTCCGTTGAGCCACCATACTTTGCCTCCGTCTGCAAGTTCAACAGCCGGACCATCTTCACGGTGACGCTTTCCGTTGAGCCACCATACTTTGTGTCCGCTGGTGCATTCAACAGCCGGGCCATCTTCACGGTGGAGTTCTCCGTTGAGAACCCATCGTTTGTCGCCGTTAGCATATGCCTTACATTCAGGTTTATTCATCTCACTCAAAGCCTAAGCAATCGTTGTCTTTATCGTAGAAACAGTACTTGCCCCGCATTAACCAAAGGTCCACGATGGTTTCAGGATCAGCGGATTCTCCGTTGAGCCACCACATTTTGCCACCGTCTGTCCTTTCAACAGCCGGCCCATCTTCACGGTGAAGTTGCCCGCCTATCCACCATTCTTTGGCGGCGACGGAGCCTCCTGTAACAGCCGGGCCATCTTCACGGTGGAGTTCTCCTTCTTGAAACCAATATTTCTTGCCATCTAGATATTCAACAGCCGGACCATCTTCACGGTGGAGAATTCCGTTGAGAAGCCATCGTTTGACGCCGTTAGCATTTTCAACAGCCGGACCATCTTCACGGTGGAGTTCTCCGTTTAGATACCATTCTTTGGATCCGTCTTCATAAGTTTTACATTCAGGTTTATTCATCTCATCCAAAATTCAAGCAATCGTTGTCTTTATCGTAGAAACAGAACTTGCCCCGCATTAGCCAAAGATCCACGATGGTTTCAGGGTCAGTGGCTTCACCGTTAAGGAACCAATCGTTGTCGCCCCATACATATTCTATAGCCGGACCATCTTCACGGTGGCGCTTTCTGTTGAGGAACCATTCTTTGCGGCCGCATACATAAGCTATACATTCAGGTTTGTTCATCTCATCCAAAATTCAAGCCGGGTAGGCGCTAACCCAAGAGCGATCCGCAACCCGGTTATGCTGGTGTTGGTATTCCTTAATATAATGCTCTGCTTCCTCTATCTCTTCACCTTCTTCGGCCACCGGATATCCCTCAAAAAAGAGGGGTTCTAACTCTAGCCGGTTTTTCCTTTGTCCGTGGTTTACCTGGTTTTGTATTACCAAACAAACCAAACTAGCATATGCGCCAATGCGCAGGGGCCGATTTTTTATCTCCTTGCTTTGTTCAATGTTTATATAAACTTTTCGTCGCACCAAACTTCCGATACGGTGACGCATAGTGGTAGCCTTTTATTCTTACTTAACGATCAGAAGTCTCTCATTGATCGTCCTTGGATCAAAGTGTGCCGCTGCTGCGTTTTGTTCATCAGCTAGCCACATTCGCTTAACCCGACAAGATCCAGGTTGTGGAGCGCACAAGTCCGTGAGAACAATCAGGGCGTCATATTCCTTGTGCTCGTTAGCATAGTCAGTAACACATTGGAAGTCTGTACCCCCACAAAAGACCCGCTCGTAGTTGCCACGAGATCCTTTTTCGTGAACGTGGCAATGTTCTTCAAGCACCTTGGTATCAAACGGCAGTACTGTGAAGGTAGCATGCTTCGCAAGTCCGTCAATCTCTGCAAAGAACTTTGATAGAAGCTCGTCACCAACAGAACCAGACATATCAACCGCTACTGCAATATTTGCTACGTAGTTTTGTCGCTTCCCCGGTCGGATATATGGTTTTCGACGATTAATCCGCATGACCGAATTCCTTTTAGACGCCTTTTGCGAAGTCTGTACAAAAGAGCGTAGTACCGACTTCCAACTAATCTGAGGTTGGAGCGCACGAATGATCTTTTGTCGCATATCCGCAGAAACCATACCCCAACCCGCCGGTACTTTCGCAGCTTCATTAGCGGCTTTTTGTATAATCTGCTTGGCCTTCTGCTTTGCAACTTCATGTGCAGGACTCGATGCATATGCACTATCCGGATCTGTCAACCACTCATCATGGTTATCAAAGAACGAGTTTCCTGGATCTCCCGGTTCACCTTCTTGACCCTTTGCCTGTTCCATCATCTCTTCGATCAATTCTTCCATCTCATCCTGCTTTTCCTTGAAGATCTCAAAGTAGAAATCGGCAGTTTGATTGTGCGGCCACTTTTCAGTGTCCGAGAATGGGCCTCGACCCGGTACTAGACAGAACTCCGGCAAAAGGTGCTTAATGTGATCGTTGATCGCCAAGTCAGTTGCATAATTCCATATTTTCATATACTTAGAATCTGGCATACGAGTTGTAACATGCTGGTTGATAAAGTGAAACAGCTCATGGAGAATAACCCCACGTCGGTGTTTCGCTGATAAGTCCCCCATGAAGCCTGGATTGTACCACATAGTGAAGCGGTTATTGTCCTTATCAAAGCCAATAGCGGCAGTTGGGATCTGGTCAGTGGGTTTTCGTGAGATATGTGAAATACAATGAGCTAGGAATACTTCATCCTTTACTAGTGCGAAAAGATCATGACTGAACTCTTTAGATGTATAATGCATTGTCGGTTCTGGGTGTTTAATTCAATTCGAATAGGAATATAAGCTTCGGGCTTATATTAGTTAACTAGTCTTTGATAACGTCTGCGTTTGTGTTTCTAGCCGAGACAAGTAGTTCTCGGATAAGGCCGCCAATCTCTTTGTGGAAGATCGGTTGCCGGACAACTCTTGTAATATCCTTGAAGAAGGGCACGGCGTTGTCTGCCGGGAATGTCTTAGACTGCACCCACTTTCCAACTCGCTTTGCGACTCGCAACGTCTCCTTATCACTAGGGTTGGACTTGATCCAATCCTCAAACCAGCCCAGAGAGACAGCCTGCGACGTATAACGAGTATGATCAACTGCGTCCCACTTATTGAAGTCCGGAAGCTTCTTGCCCAGAAGGATATCATCTAGGCTCACATCAAACTTGTAGTTCTCCAAGAAAGCCATAAACCCGACAGCAGCTTCAACACCCACAAACCCTACTCCTAGATTGTGAATCACTGAAATGTCGAAACTGTCCTTTTTCATCAGGTTTGAAGCTTCAAGACAATCATTAAAACGCTTCCACGAACGACGAGACGGATAAACCTTGTTAGGCTGGAAATCTCCTTTGTTCTCCAGAAACACACAGTCACCCGAGGCCGAAGTGTTCTTTTGCACAAACTCTGTGACCATCTTGTTGATGTTTCCATCATTCGCCCAATTAATCCAATCCGTAACAGAAGGTTCAATATCGTAACAAACCCACCGATCCATTACTGCCGGATCGAAGTCTCGTACACTATATTGATCAGCACCTTCACGATCACCACTGTTCGTTGCAGCGATAATCAAAGTTTCAGGATGAAGATATTGGCCGGCAATCTTTCGACTATCCGTAAGTTCCATGAAGGCTTGAGTGATATCATCAGTACCACGATCCACCTCATCGAGAAAAAGTAGTACCGGGCGATCACAAGCGACCCAAAGCCTTTCAGCCGGACAGAACTTGGTGAAGTCGGAAGCTTCAGAAACAATAGGAAGACCCACGAGATCTCCCACGTCGGCCAACTGAGAAGCACGAATTTCCACAACTGGGAGATCCCGTTCCTTCCCGATCGCATATGCGATCTCTGATTTTCCAACTCCGTGACGACCACGGATCATGACGGGAAGTTTCACGTCAAGAATGTTGTTAACGAGCGGAAGAACGGAAACAAAATCAAATTGAATAGTCATGTACTTTCTCCTTTAAAGGAATGTTTTAAATAACCAAGGTGCGGCATACAAAGCGCACCGGGCCGGGTTCGTATGTTAGACGAATGAGGGGGCGATCTTATTCGTGAAAAGCGACCGAAGAGGCCGAATTTTTGTAAGCTGGATTCGTTGCAACTAAGCTTCCGAATGTCAGTGAGGGTTAGTCATTTAGAAAAATTCCATCGATCCAGTCACTTACTGATAAGAGCATTTCTTGTACTCCTCTTATACATTCAGTCGTTGCTTTTACCACATTGTTCGAATAAACTAACTCAAGTTCTTCTCCCTCGGCTGTAAAAACTACACACTCATATGTAAAATCTGGGTCTTCTTCGTTAATGTAATGTACCCACTCGACGAAGAACAAACCTTCATAACCGGGAATACGCATCTCTGCCTTGGTTGATACGAGTTCTTCCCCTTGATCGATCTTACTAGTTGTTGTCAACGCCGGATATGTGCCGGTGATCAACTCTTCAAGTTCCAGTACCTTTTGTTCGAAATATTCTCGCTGTTGGATTCTTACCATTTGTCCCTCTCTGTTTTTAGATTGTGTCATTGTGTGTATCGATGTTACTCGATCAAGTAGTTAGCTAGGCGTTTGTGATACTAAGGCGCTTATCATCTTGGATATAATAAACGGTACCTGTTAGTTTACTTTCTACAACATAATAACCTTCCCACTCGTCATTGTCAATAAAAGTTATGTAACCGCAGTCTTTGTTATCAACAACTACTTCTTGGTTAACCTCAAAGGGCTGCTTTTTCATTATCTTCATGCCTCTGCCATTGTAGGCATTGCTAGCATTATACTCTTGATTTGATTCTGGAAGAACTCAATCATTTCAGCCGGCTCTGTTTCATCCCCTTCCTGGCCTGTGTCTTCGAGATAAGCTATCCAATCTCCCATTAAAGTAATCGCAGAAGTATATACAAAGTATTCTGTTGTCATCATTTTTTTTCTCTCTCTTGCGCATATGCGCTGGGTTTCGGGGGCTGTCTGTTAGACGAACGAACGAGCGATCTTATTCACGAAAAGCGACCGGGCTTGTGGGCTGTTTCATATTCAGGTTTATTCATCTCATCCAAAGTTCAAGCAGTCGTTGTCTTTGTCGTAGAAGCAGAACTTGCCCCGCATTAACCATAGATCCACGATGGTTTCAGGATCAGTGATTTGATCGTTGAGATACCATGCTTTGGCTCCGCTAGCATATTCCATAGCCGGACCATCTTCACGGTGGAGTTCATCGTTGAGATACCAAGCTTTGCCGCCGCTAACATATTCAACAGCCGGACCATCTTCACGGTGGATTTCTCCGTTGAGATACCAAGCTTTGCCGCCGCTAGCATATTCCATAGCCGGACCATCTTCACGGTGGAGTTCATCGTTGAGATACCAAGTTTTGCCGCCGTTAGCATGTTCAACAGCCGGACCGTCTTCACGGTGGAGTTCACCGTTTAGACGCCAATATCTGTCTCCGCTATCAGATATCTTACATTCAGGTTTGTTCATTTCATCCAAAGTTCAAGCAGTCGTTGTCTTTGTCGTAGAAGCAAAACTTGCCCCGCATTAACCAAAGATCCACGATGGTTTCAGGATCAGTGGGATCCCCGTTTAGACACCATTCTTTGTCGCCGTTGGCATCTTCAACAGCCGGACCATCTTCACGGTGGACCTTTCCGTTGAGGTACCATACTTTGTGTCCGTTGGAATATTCACAAGCCGGGCCATCTTCACGGTGACACTTTCCGTTGAGGAACCATTCTTTGGTTCCGTCTGTCCTTTCAAAAGCCGGACCATCTTCACGGTGGAGTTCTCCGTTGAGGTACCAATATTTGTGGCCACTTGGATAAGTTTTACATTCAGGTTTGTTCATATAGTCTCTATCCTAATACGCCGTCACCGACTCGAACGGGGATCTTACAGCTTAGAAGGCTGTCGCTTTATCCAATTAAGCTAACGGCGCATATGTTGGAATCTCACCAACTCTGAGGTTTCGTAATAATATTCGCTTTCCCAAGATTACCTCTAACATTGGTCACTAACGGATCACTCAAACAAAAGTCCAAGCCATCATAAAATTTTAAGTAAGTGCGCCTAGTCCAACCAGACGTTTGTGAGTTTAAGCCCGTAATACTTAATCATTTTAACAATATCGGGCTCTGACAACTCAGTAAGCCTTCTTAATGTGTCTTTCTTCCAGATAGAGGCTATAAGGCGTTTCTCCGGATACGTCCATTACCTTGTAAAGCTTTGAACCTTTCGCAAAAGTCCAAGTATGTGCGCAGATATCCTCAATCAAAAGCATATGCTTTTCCTTTTTCAGCCTATCCCAATCTCTATAAAGATGGGGTCGTTTGCCGATCTGATCATACGCCTGCGCTAAAAAAGTTGAATTCGGTCTTTGACCACGGATCTGCACCAAATCGCCAATCTGAAAATCTGGTTCTTTATTTTTAAGAAAGTACCATTTTCGAAAGTATGTATTTTCTGTTAATTTTTCGTATAGCCCCTGCTTCGGTACAAAGTCCTTATCGGATTTTACTGTCTGGACTAGCGAGCTATAATAAGGCGGGTTTTGTTCATAAAACTCTATGGCCGAAAACCACAGATCACGCATATCGGCTACTGATTTGAACTGCTCTTTAAAAGAGGCGGCTGCTTCAATAGCGTCTGGCGTGTGTTTACCGTAGATGTCATTGAGCACCTCAGTCTGCCGTACTGACAACGCACCGTTCTTTGCATGCTGAGTAGCGAGAGATTGTGTAAAACTCTTCTCCCATGGCGATAATCTTTCTAGGGTATCCGCAGATGTAAGATAGTTGATAGTGGCGGCGACTTGTTCCATTCTTTTTTTGTTGTATTGAGGGGGGCCGAAATTGGCCTTTGCCCGGTGGGGTCATGTGTTAGACGAACGAGCGCCGCATTTTATTCGGCGGTTTCGTTTGAATAACCTACTGGCTCTTTTAAGAATTTCTCGCAGTATTTTTCAGGTTTGCCGGCTAACGCTCCGATTAGCCATTCAACAGTATACACGAATGATTGTTCTACTCCCGTCATTTCAATTCCGGGAGATCTTTTAAAATCAAGAATTAAACCTAGTGTACGCTGTCGATCGTAGTCGTTTCCGCTGAGTGGGTGAAGGTTTGATTCGTCCCCATATGTAGAGCGGACCAGATCTCCCAATCTAAACTTTGGCGTCATTCTTGTATTTCTTTTCGCAGCTGCGGCATAGGGACTTCTTCTTGTTGTCTTCAATAAAGCTGAAACAAGCTTGGCAAATGTACTTTGTTGTTTTCTTATCTGTTTGCATTTTTCTCTCGGTTAACCTGATGGACGTACTTAACGCCCTCCCGGCTTTCCACAACGATCCGATATTGTGGTTTATATGTTAGCGTCAATTCATTCTCTAGATCGAGATACCCCACGACTTTTACTTGCTGGGATCTGTATTTTAATGTTTTACCTACTTGCAAGTTTATGCCTCCGATACAATGACTAAATCCTCTTCGTATTCAAAGGATGGACTCATCCAAAACATAGTAGGATATATCCATTCAACTAACGGGTCGTGTTTGTTGAGCGTATCATCCCAACCAATCACAATACCTAAGTTGTCAATAGCAGAAGCCGGAGTTCTAAATTTTACCAAATCTCCTATTTTCATAGAAGCTTCCGGCTTGAATTGACATATGCATCGAGAATACTGTTAACAATGTCATCAAGCGTCACCGAACCTCCTCGGACAGCCACATTCATCCACCTCACCGCTTCCTCCTCTCCTCTATAGTTCTTAGTAGACACACCTAGATTCTTATCGAGTGAAAAGGAATAAGACTTATACTCTTGTAGCTTTCCTCCGGAGAAGGTTTGTGCGTATCCTCCTGAATGTGCCATTCTAATAAAATCTTTCGTAGCATTGTCGATTGATCGATTAGTGGCCTTGGCACCATTGACAATATTATCGATAGCTTGTTGAGGTGGGTTTGGCTCATAAAAGATATCGCCTGTTACGGAAATTGAGCCGAAATAACAAGATCGCACGGACTCAGAATTGCTTTTTCCTAGAGGATCTTTGTGGTTGTTAACCATAAGTTCCACCCTTTCTCCAACTACATTAGAATCCCACCCCCGTGAGTTAACAAGCCGACAACGGATAGCGTCCTCATATACTTCGTCTTCTATCACAGTCTTCAGGATCGACTCAATCTCACTCCTGATTTCCTCCTTCGACGTTAGATCGAAAGTAAGATCCTGGTGGGCGAATTCGGTCCAATGGATATTTATGTTGGGACTCTCACCATTAAACCATTCTCCACCAATCTCCAATTCGTTGGCGACGCTATAACGTGACCTAGTGCCCAAGGCGCACGTTAGGCCGTCAAAGATCGGTCCTGCGCTATTTGTTCTTTTGTTAATGGCAGACTCCTTCATGTTCCGCATAATGCTTTCCAAGAAATTCTTGATAATCTCGCCTTCGTTTCCTTCAATCCCACTGTATCCACTAAAAGCACTCTCGTTCCTGTTCTGCGCACCACTGATAGTATCCCAAATTCGTTTGTAAGAGTTGTTACCGTCCCCATCGAACTTGCTTTGAATGAAAGTCGAGATATCTAAGTTAAGATTTGTCAGCAGCTCGGTCAGGTTCGCTGACTTTTCCTTGCAAGACTCGGAAGTTATTAGGTAAGATATCGTTTGATTTTTATCACAATCAAACTCCATACTGACCGATCTGAGAATATGCTCAAGATCCAATTGTGGGTTTTCGGACACTCGCATAATAGCTGACTTGATCAACGAGCTAGCTCTTTCTTTGGCGTTCCACGATATCGTTTGATGGCCGGTAATTGGCGTTAGTTCGCAGTGCATCATAGATGCTTCTAACGAAGATATTGGCATACACGCTTCTGCTACCGAAGGGGCACTTTCAACCAAGCGATGTTCCAGTTGCCTGATCAGAGAATTGGTCCGCTTTGCGCCTGGGCACTTACGCACATTGTGGCCGCTTTCGCCACAGTATCTACAAGTTCTATTCGACATATCTTTGTTACCTAAGTTTTGTGTTGGGTGTTGGCGACGAGAATCGTTACCGTTCGCATGTTAGACGAACGAGCGGACGATCTTATGCTCGGCGCTTTGTTGAAATTTCATCTTTGCTTTTATTCAAGCCTAGATGAAACTTAAGTGCATCTAGGCACTAGTGTTCGTCATTCTCGGTGAGTTTGATGAATGTGGACTCTGCCGCATTACTAACTACAGGATTGGTACTAGCGAACAGAGGCAAGATTGGCGATGTGCGAGTGCCCGTTCTCAATGCACTAATATATGCTGGTAAAAAACGAGGCAAGTACTTTGACTGTCGCTCGGGACATTGCTCAAATAAATCTGAAATTTGCAGTGATACACTATGCAAAAGGTCTTCGTCAAGATCATCAACAATGCCTCTTTCCACCAGCGCCTGCGAAAAATTATACAAAGAATTAGAGCCACTGCCATATAACATCCAACCTGAAAATTTCTGTTTGGCGAGTTTCTTTTGGAGCACTTCTGTCCACTCGGTAAATAAATTGTTTACCATTTCTGCGGATAGACACTCCTGATACAAGAGAGCGCCCTCACGCAAATTTGATGAGCGTTTATGAAAATCTAGCATTTCTTGTATTTGCGCTTGATTAAACTGTGACGCCCCCATCGCCTGTGTGGCCCACTTGCAGCGTACCGGCCCTTTAAAGCGCCTCCACATATCCATTAGACTGTCGTTGCCGATAGTGCCGCCGGATTCTACAATGCGGAATACGGAGTTCCTAGCCCAGCCATTATGTTGTAGAGCTTCGACTGAGGGGATTGTGATTTTGATATCAATTGACATTATTGTGGCCTTTGCTTGTTTTGTGTGAATCCGATCGGGCTAGTTTCTTTTTCCCCGTTCAGTTGGCTTGGTCTTTGGATAACAGAGCCAATAATCAACTGCGCAGTCTCAGTCTGCACAGCGGTTTGTACTATAATCTGTGCGATCATAGTACCGGCCTGATATGAGAGGCCAGACATAAAAGTTTTAAACATTGAAATTGAACTCCCTTACATAAGTTGCATTTTGGAAATCGTCGCCTACATAAAGATGACCCGTGAGCCAGTCAATTTTGCATCGACAATAAATAAAATTTGGATCTGTGCTAGAAATGTCGTTTAGCGACGTGTGGTTTTCTAAGTCTTGAATTTCTGTGAGTAGGCCAAATCGCTTTTTGTATGGTTCTCCGTTTGTAGGGTTCTCGATCGTGACCAAATTTCCAATAGATAATATCATCTTTCTCCGTTAAGGTAAGAGTTAGTGGCGTGTTCGTCGCCTCATATGTTAGACGAACGAGCGGACGATCTTATTCTCGCCGCTTTGTTGAATAAAATATCAAGTGTTTATTTATTTTTCCGGCCAAACCAATTCCGGATATACACCCACCCAGAGGCCGCCTTCCTTTAGTTGATCTCTCCATGGTAGGTAATCATCTTCACTCACTTGTAACTGCACAAAAGTCTTTTCCGGTATGCAGACTTCTGCCAAGAGTCTTTTTAGGTTGTCGATCGCCTCATAATTCCAATTGTCGCCTTCAAAATTCTCCATATATATATAGTGGTTATTATATACCTCCAAGTTCTTGAAGAAGCAACATAGAAATGTATCAAAGTCGTTTGAGTATATCGCCTCGATAAGTTCGTCGTGTAATTGCTTTTCTCTGACCGGTGTTGAGAGCTGCCGGTACTCCCAAACCAAGTGAACCGTCTCGTCCCTCGCTTCAAGCAAGAAATGTTCTTGTTCTTCGATGGGTTTTGCCAACTCCGACACGATCTCATCACAATACGTTTCGAGGCGCTTTATATAATCTTCTTTTAATTTGTATTCAACGAACCAGTCGATCAACATTTCTTTCTCTCGTTTTGTTATTAAACTAAGCTTTCTTTCTTTGTGGCCGGGGGCCGAAATTTGATCGGCCTTTCCCCTTAGCGCATCTGGCGTTCGGTCTGTGCTAGCGATCGATCCTTTCTATATGTTAGACGAACGGGGCGACGATCTTATTCGTGGAAAGTGCTTTTCTCGGATCGGTCGTCCAGTTCGGGGGGCGCTCCAGTAGTTAGACGAACGGGGCGACGATCTTATTCACGGGGGCTGTCCAATATAAGAAACCCCGCTGATCTTTCAACCAGCGGGGTTTTATGTTATAGCCGAAGAAGCTTCAGCAGCGAATTCGCAAACCGCAAAAAGGATTCACGATCCCAATGTGGCATATCTGCTTTTATTCATCAGTTTCTGCGTCAGCTTCAACGTCAGCTTCAACGTCAGCGTCAGCTTCAACGTCGGTTTCTTCAACGTCTGCGTCAGCTTCAACGTCGGTTTCTTCAACGTCGGTTTCTTCAACGTCGAGTTCGGGAGACGCATCTTCAACTACGTCTGATTCAAGCACATCGCCTGATCCTTCTGCGTCGTCGATAACATCAGCTGCGCCAGTATCTTCAGGTGCAGGTTTTACCGATGAACATCCCATAATAAGGACTGCTCCAAGGGCAAGAATGATTGTTTGATATATAATGTTTTTCATTATTTTCTCCTTTGTTAGTATCGTTTTGTTTTATTCTTCTTCTGATCCAGTTGGATCATCTTTCACAACTCGTGAAAGAATTTCTAATCCGGCTTCAGCATTTGCAATCTCATTAATGTAATCTACTACATCATCAACAAGGTCTGTGTGTCTGGCAATTCCAACAGGGCTTGATAGACAAATTTGCAAGTTTGCTAATGCTCTAGTCCGTAGTGCTTCAAAATGCGCAACGGCTGCGGTTTGTAATGGGTTCATAATGGCTATAACTCCGTGTTCCAAGTGTTATACTATTATACTATATTCTGAGCAAAAGTCAAGCGTTTTTGTTCCCTTCTTCGATCCTTTTGAATAACTATAGCGGTTCTAAGTATATAGTTCGCTTTATTGTTTTTGATCGATATCTTGATCATTTTGTTCTTTATGAGGGGTTTTGTTTTGTGGATTAATTTCCTGGCGTATTTTTTCTATTTCGTCTCCAATTTTTAGTATATCTTGAAGGTTAGATTGAACCAGGGCATTGATTTCGACTGTTTGTTCTTCTGCGGAGTTTCCAATTTCCTTTTCAATTGCTTCATTTTCATCCGATTCTTCCGCTATCACTGATTCACCAGTATTGTTTCCTTTTGTTTTTGGCTTTCTATAGAAACGGCCTTGGATTCTTAGCCCAACGGTTCTAAGCTTGTAGTCTTTGGCGTCTCCTGGTGGTTTAGCGCAAACTTCTTTGACTAGATCTTGACACCATTTAGCCTCTTTAGAGCCGGCTGCTCCCGGCCTTATTTCTAGTTGATAACCTATATCAAATTTATCCATGACGGCTGATAACTTAGGCACTCCAACTTTGGCAAGGTTATAAGGATCTTCATCTCCAATTATGTATAGCCCATAAAGTATAGGACTGCTTAGAGTGCTCTTGTTTGGCTCACCTTCATTAGAATCAGCGTTATACTTTTTAACATTTCCTATTTGAATGTAGTGAACGTTTTTATTCGAATAGTGAGGAGTTAAAAATTCTTGTGCGTTTAATTCCTTAACGTTGCCGCCGATCAAGCCTGATATTTGCGGTTTTACTAGTCTCCAGGCCCTTACTGATGTAGTTAATGGGAATATTTTGTTGGCGTCATTAATTTCCTCTAAAATTTCGGCCTGCTTGGAGACTGAGTACTCGTCGATTGCAATTGCTAGTTCATTGATCTCATCAACAGCTCCTGGCGTTAACGGTTTCAGTTCCTCTAAGATCGTTTTGAGTGATTCGGTTTTATCTCTAAAGATTTCTTCGTATTGCAATTTTAACTGTTCTTCAAGGAGGGCCGGGATCTTTGCTATGGCCTCAATTTGTTCTTTCAACATTGGCTCGACTGCGGCCCTAACTCTTTCTGGATCGAAGCCAGCAGCGGCAGCCAAACTTAAGCTCAATTCTGGCTTTTCAACATTTCCAGTTAATCCAACCATAGTGGAGCTTCCTCCTAGCTGCGCTTTCGGGTTTAGCTTCATCTCTACTTTGATTGGACCTACACGCTCCCCTTCATCTCCATATGGCAAATAAAAATCTAAATCTGCCCTTGATGCATCTGATCCTGCAGGTGTATTAAAGTCTCCTCTAAAAGGTTGCAATTTCGGATCTTTTAAAAAGTAATTAAAAACTTCGGCTTCATATTTATCACCATTATATTTATAAACAGCTTTGCCTTCTTTTGTATCAAAAAGACCGGTCACTTCTAAATCATCAGCAACTTTCTCTTTTGGATCTTTCTTAAACCACTTTTTATCTACTTTTGGTGCTTCTTCTTTAGAAAGAGATTTTTCTCTGTAAGCTTCAATAAGTGCCTGAATACCTTCTGGGGTGTCTAATGTGAATTTGCTATGCGCCGTTTCTGGTTCTCCTTCTTCCATTAAGAACCCCCTCCAGTTTTCCATTATTAGTTTGTGATTCTTCATAATTTTATAGTGTCTCTTGTCCGCATATTAAATCAAGATCCCCCAAATCCAGGCGGTGCTGACTTTGATCGAGTTTGTTTTGGGCTTTTGTTATAAGGTGCACCGGCTTTTTGTGGTCCGGTTGTAAGATATTTGTTTCGCTTCTTGACATAACCTTTCTGTATTTTCTTTTGATAAGCTTCTAACTCTTGAAGGATTAGTTTTCTGATTAGTATCTTGATAGCCGGCTCTTTTTTGTTTTCTCTT
>Ga0080013_1003337_pt1 | contig 17120 bp, 15 predicted proteins | sample ETNvirenome_6_85_FD_69236 | JGI IMG/M metagenome (GOLD analysis project Ga0080013, IMG submission 69236) | Marine viral communities from the Pacific Ocean - ETNP_6_85 (SPADES assembly) (version 2) | ecosystem: Environmental > Aquatic > Marine > Oceanic | place: Pacific Ocean | collected 2013-06-19 | reverse complement strand
TTTTGATGTCTCTCTTCGGCTTTGGCTGCATCGGTTATGGCATCACCAGCTCCGGTCTCAACACCTTCATACTGCCTTCTGATAGTTCGTAGAGCCTTGGCGTGTTGAAGCACCGCCCGCTCGGTTTTTGTGCGAGCCTTTTCATCGTTCTGATCCCACTCGACATTGATAGCGGCCTCCTTGGCTCTAAGTTTTTTTAGAATAAGTAAGAGTTGGTTACTGAGTTGCTTTGCAACGAGGCCTTTATCTTCAGCGGCATCAAATGTAGTTCTAACACCTTCCCTCGCGTTCTCATACTCGGCCTTAGCAACAGCGAGGGCTCTCTCGCGGCTAGCGGCAACCCCCTTCTCTTCTAGAACCCTGATCTCTCCCTGGAGCCTCTTCTGAGCCGTAATGGCGTTATCAATGATCTTTTGGTCTTGCTTATCCCACTCGACATTGATAGAGGCAATTTCGGCTTTAAATTTTTCGTGTTCAGCTATGAGTTGGTTACTGAGTTCCTTTGCAACGACGCCTTTATCTTCAGCGGCATCCAATGCAGTTCTAACACCTTCCCTCGCGTTATCATACTCGGCCCTAGCAACAGCGATGTCTCTCTCGCGGCTAGCGGCAACCCCCTTCTCTTTTAGAACCCTTGTCTCTTCCTGGAGCCTCTCCTGAGCCGCAATGGCGTCATCGATTATGTCTTGGTCAAACTTCTTATGGATAGCGGCTTCACGCTCTCTCATTTCCTTTGCCACTTGAGCCGGAACTTGCGCCATTGCCCACATTTCCATCAGAAGTGACCCACGATCCTCGGCAAGTTGTCTAAGTCCCGCCTCAACAATTTTTATCTCCTCCTGGGCCTGCTCAAGGGCGATTGTCCTCGCATCATTGCTCTGTTTTAAGAGGATCTTCTTGGTGCCGTCGGCAAAATTCTGAACGGCCTCAAGGCGACCGCTCTGGGTGCCCCAACTTTCCTTGAATTCCTCTGTGACACCGTCTATTTCCTTATCCCACCAGAAGTGGAATTCAATCAGTGCCCTCTTCATGTCATCAAGCGCTGGTTGGGCACCCTGCCCCATTTCAAAATTCAGCGCCCGGGTGGCATTGTGGCCCAGCTCTATGAGCGAATTGGCGAAATTAAGCGACGCCTTGGCGCCACCCTGAAGATACCCCGGCATCATGGCAATCCCTTTATTTAGGAGTGAGACCTTTCCAGTCAATCGGCCCGTGGCGTTGGCACCTTCTTCCATCATCTCATCAACATCCAACCCCGCTACGGCACCACGGATACCCATAAAAGAATCCTCCATCGCCTTAGCCATGGCCTTCCATGTCTCACCCGCCTCACTGTCGGGCATAAGGGAACTACCTAACAAGTTCATTGAACTCATATACGCCGCATAGTCCTTAGTGTGATCCCACAGACTCTTCACTTGGAGTTCCGCCTCTCCAGTCTCCACATTTATGACTACCTTCTGTCGTGACACCAACTCTGCTGCTCGACCGAAGTTATCGATTATCCATCCAATCACCTGCTCTGCTGCTTGCCAGAACATAAATAAAAGATCCATAATCCTAAGAATCGTGAGCTTCCAAGACTCGAAAGCTTTTTTCATGTCTTCTTCGCTCCCTAGGGCTCCCGTAACTTTCTCCCCTAATTCAACAAGTGCAGTAGATATTTTTCCAAGAACTCCGATTATAAGAGGGTTGCCCGCAAGGAATTCCCCTACAGATATTTTGAGGTTGTCCCATGAGGCGACGACTTTGTCGAGTTGGAACCTGAGTGTTCCCATAACCTTGTTGGCGGCTTGGACGGCGGCACCTTCGGCTTCAGCGAACTCCCTCAAGAAGTCAGGCAGGTCTTCCAACTGGCGGCTCATTGCCGCAATACCCGTTACAGCGCGGATGTTTGGAATCAGGTCGGACAACGCTTGCAAGTCCTTCGAGGTGTACTTAGTAACCTCAGAAATTTCTTGCAGGATAGATAAGAGACCGCCCCTCTTCGTTAGCGTCTCTTCCGAGAAGAGTTCGAGCCCCAACCTATGAACCGCTTTAATCGCCCCCTCAGTTGGGTTAACAATCTTGTTAATCACCTGTCTAAGGGCGGTCATGGCCTCGTCAGTCTTCAATCCCGCACGAGTCAGGGCAACTACAGCCGCAGAAAGGTCTTCCAATGGTACTGATGCCGCAGCCGCCATTGACGCTACACGACCAAAACTGAGAGCCAGTTCTGGGCCAGTCGTTTTGCCAAGCTTGATTGTCTTGAAGAGAACATCTGTCACATATGCCGCATCGCTTGCGTTCAGAGTGTAAGCGTTCAGCACAGTTGTCATAAGGTCAACGGACTTGCTTGCCGAGGTCATAGTAGCCTTGGCGAATAGTAGGGCGTTCGACATAACCATCGTCCCCTCGGCACTCTTCATAGACTGCCCGAATCCAGCCGAAATAACTTGGTACAGCGCCCTAGCAGCGTCCGTCGCAGGAACAGCGTACTTGATGGCGTAGTCCTTTACGCTTTGTGAAAGCTCATCCATGCCTTTCTTTGATCGGTCCGTAAGGGTCCACACTTCAGCCATTGCATACCCGAAGTCTGCAAAGGCATTCACCGAAGACTTTAAGAACCCTATGACGCCCTTAATGGCTTGTCCTAACTTCTTTAAGGCGGCTGATGTCAACTTCGCAACGGCGAGCGCAGCGAGAGCGGAAAGGGTGAATTTCTTCCACTTTCCGGTGCTTTTCTGTGCCTGCTTGCCGGTATATTCAAACCCTCCGCGAACCTCATCTAGCGCACCGCGCTCCTCTGAAAGTTTTGTCCCGAGCGCGGCAGCGGCGATATAGGCTTCCTTCTGTTCCTTTGTGAATTTCTGCCCAGAGGCAGTAAGCTTTTCCATGGCAGCCGTGACGCGATCCATGACAACCACCTTTTTCTCCTCGTAATTGGCGTGGATTGCGGCGTCTTTCGCTAGTTCCTTTTCCTGTTTAGATAGGACAGCGCCTCCCTTAATGACACGACTATAGATCGCCTCCAAGTCAACTTCTTTCGCGTTGAGGTTGGCCGTTTCTAAAGCGAGCTTTGACTCCTCCGTGGCAGAGTCTTTGGCGGCCTTGGCGCTGGCGTCCATGGCGGCTGCGGCTTTGCGACTAGCCTTCTCATGTTTGACCAGTTCGCTCACGGCCCGCGCCACCATTTTCCGCGTTACATTGAACTGGTTTCCGGCGCCTCCCTCACTTTTTCCGAGGTGCTTGACCGCCTGTGCGGCCTCCTTCAGCTCTTTCCTAAATTCCTGTAGCGTTTTCCCTGCGGCCTGAACCTCTTTCGACAGATAATCCTTGAGGCGAACCTCTACGGCTAGTTTCGAGTTTTTGGCCATCTGATCTTATTAGCGTCCGAATTTGGGCATGGGTGGTTTCTTGAAGCCACCCGTAGGGGAGGAGTGCTTCTTACTAGCAGATTCTGCCTCCTTTTTCTGCTTATCCATAGAGTGTTCTTGTGCTTTTCCTCTAGCGTGGCAGAATATTCGGAACGCTTTAACAAAAAATGCGGTCTGATCGAGCATCCCGCCGCCCGCTGGAAGGACGCCAGCATCCTCCGCATCCCTCAAATATGGAATAATTGTTCCAGCCGTCTGAACGGCACCCTTGTCCTTGAATGGGCAGTCATGAACGGGCGCCTGCCCTGTACCACCACATACCTTGCACTCACCCCCGCTCCGGTGGCACGAGGGGCACGATATTGTAAATATTGCGTTCTGGGTCGGGGTGTCACATCCCCACGCAGTGCGCCTCAGAAGGGCTGTCGGGTGATATTCCCCATCAGCCGTCTTCATGCGGCACAAGTCGCAACTTATGTCTAGGCTTCCGCTGAGTCCCCAGACTGCGACTCGGAGTTTTTTTCCGTCTCCTCCGTCATTCCAAGACCCTCTGTCACAGCATTTGCAATTTCCATGCGGATTTCGCTTGGAATACGGGAAAGGGTGTCGTCTGAAATACGCCTCTTATTTCCGAGCCCTTTCACTTTGAACTGGATGTCTTGACCTCCTGGTGGGAAGTTTTCCCAGCGGATTAGCCCCATGTTGAGGATCGCAATGATGCGCTCGCCGGTCCTGGCGGTCGCAGAGGCTTCACCGCCCCCGATGTCGATGTTCAGGAAGGAGTCCGTTACATGGGCTTCCTCTCTGGCCGTCAATGGACGAATTATGAATTTGGACTGCTGGTCCGCTTCAAGCTCACGGTCACACTCAGCGATGTAAGTGTATTCCTGTTTAGGGTCAATTGGTAGTACCATAAGTGGCACCCTAACGATGCCGTTACTGCAAAGTCAATGGAAATTGTGGACTATTCGTCACCAATCGCTGTTCTGTACACCCGACTGAACGCCACTCCCCATTCTGGTCCATGAGGCTCTTCATCAGGGCAACTTTCCCAGCATAATGCGTGGGCATATTCGTGGAGAAGGGTGTCCTTGGACAGCAGGAAATCCATCCCCTTGCACACAACAATCAGGAAGTAATGCTCCCCGTCCTTGTTCTTCCTTACATCGCAATAGCCATACTCGCCTTCCAGTTGCATGATCCGCACACGGGCAGGATACGAGCAGGGCAACTCCTCCTGGAGGTATTCCAAGACAGATACCAAACACTCACGGAACTTGCGAGTCCCTGGTTCTGGGTTTGGCTTAAACTTCGGCGCTGGCATCTCTCTCTCGGTAGGTAACCCCACCGAATTCGGCTATGCCTCGCTTGATGATTACTGGGGTTTGGAGAGCCACGCCCTTGGTTGGGAAGACAGAGACTACACCAAAGCCAGTCGTCCAGGTACTCGGTCCTGTCTTAAATGTATCCCCATGACCAGCCCCGTCCCTGAGGTCATTCCTGGCCATCATTCCACAGGTCATCCAGTCTGCCCACGGGTTCACCACGGAGGGCATCGAATGGTACTGTGGGCGGTGAACATGACCCGAAATTCCTGAGAGGCCATACTTGTTGAGTTCCTTATCTGCGGGGAATTTCCCAGCGGATGTCCCATGAGTAACCACAAAACAGTTGCCGTAAATCTTCCATGTCTGCTTGCTTATTTCCTTGCGATCCTTTTCGTTTGGCGCAAGCATGGCATCGTTAGACACCAGAGAGATTCTCAAATCCTTCAAGGAAAAGAGTTCTGAGAATTCGAGGCAGTCCAATGAGGCGAGCGAAGGGGCCACATCGCTGAGATAGCGGATTAATCTGTACTCGTGGTTTCCGACTAAATAGTCGATGTTGGCCTCTGGAGCCACATCTCGGAGTGGGCGCAGTATGTTTTCTACGGTCCATGTGATTTCTCCTTGTAGGTCTAATAATTTATTGGGATTCTTGGCCCACCTGCCGACTTCGCCGAAATCGACTATGTCACCGTTGAGGCAGATATGGTCTGGCTGAAGCCTCCTGCAAACATCAATAAAGACCTCTAGGGCAAAGCGGTCCGCTTCTCTCCCGTGGAAGTCAGAGCCCACAACAAGGGTCTGTTGCTCTAGGTCAGACTTCCTTTCAAAAGCACCGCACCAGGGCTTTATCTCCTCTGTGTAATAGCCGCAGACCCGCTCTTCAGTTTTGAGGCGAGCGCGTCTATCTCGATAAGATTTTGTGGTTCTAGAATCTCGAAGTCCTGCTGTCCGCTGGAATTCTTCATGATTCCCAAAATGGTCGAAGACGACAGTTTCCGGGAAATACCCAAACTTCTTATATTTGGCTCTACTGCAAGTCCCTGGGAAAGAAAGGAGTTCATCGTCAGCGACCCGAAGAATGTCCTTGAGAAGGTCCGCTTCGCAAGCTTCACGGTTTTCTTCCATAAAGACTCGCCTTACTTCAGCGGCATCTTCGCTTGCCTGCTCAAGTAGCTCTTTCTTTTTGTCCTTACTGAGAGCCTCTGGCGTTTCAAGCCATGCGGAGAAAGCCGTCTCGTTAAGTTCGCTTGGCTCTTGCATATAGTTCCCCTTGACAGATTTGACAATGGCGCCTGAACTTGTAGATGCTGGTTTTTAGACCACGATCTCGTAGCCAGCGCCAGACATCAGTAGGCGTTCGCTCTGTTTTCTCGTCGCCCATAGCCCGAAGGGCTACTTCAACTAGGTCGCAGATTTCTGGTAGAGCGCAGATTTCACAACTCTTTGTCGGCTGACTCAGCCATCGTTCCAACTCTTCCTTCTTCTGGGTTTTCAATTTCTTCGGCATGACTTAATGCAACCCTTAAGACTGCAAGCGCCTTCAGAACCTCTGGTGGCTCAAGACCTTGCGGAGATTGCTCATCAAAGATACCGAGGTCGTCTAGGCATTGCATAAGCCATTTCGCAGATTCTGTCGCAAAAATAAGCCTCTCTCGTTCCCAATAGAGCCGCCCAAGTACCGTTACACGCATGGAATAGTCGCCAGGACCAATCTTTACTGGCCCCAGGGACAAGAGTTCTGCCAAGGAAAGGGGTCGCCACCACCCCGAAGGAAGTTCGTCAATCCTTCTGCCACAAAACCCTTCATGGGTTCGGTCAATGCGCCTTATCTTCCCCAATAGTGCCTCCCGTATTCAGCGAGCAACGCAGCGTCAGCAATTCCCTGATTAACCTTCTTTTTGAGCGGCTTCTCTAACTCCTCCCATTTCCTTACGGCGTGTCGGACGGCTTCCTCTTTGCTCTGACCCCTGGGGCACTCCGGAAGCATCTTTTTCTGCCAAGCCCGTGGCAATACATGGCATACCTCAGCCTTGGCGATATCAATTACAGCAAGTAGTCCCCCGTAGCCCTTCCCAAAAGTGAACATGGAGGTTACACCCTGCTTAGGCATTGCGTGAACCCGCTCTATGCTGACTCTGGGGCTCTTGCTTAAGAGGAGGGATTGGTAGATAGAAGTAAAATCGATGTCTTTTTTGCCCACTAAGGGCATCCTAGTCCATCCCACGAGTTCCCCTTTTTTGTCTAGGGCAACAACGGCTCCCTTGAGTCCAGGGTCTATTCCGAAAAAAGCCCCTTTGCTCCACTCATTGTGGGCCATCCTTTTCTCCTTTTTTGGGCCTTCTTGTCTCCACTTCTGGACACAGCCTAAAGTGGCTCCCGTGGCACTCTGGGCAACGCAGGACGCCTGCTTCAGGATAACCCCACTCAAGCTTCACATTGTCGCAACGGACGCAGTAGAGGGTGGTTATGACCGTATCAGGGGGAGTGTCCTTCTCTTCCATGCTGAAGTGATACCAAAGTCACCCCTCTTTTTCCAAGGATTCCTCAAGGGACATACCTACTACGACCTCTTCTAGAGCTTCGGCAGCAACTTTGCTGTTGTCTACACCGTTATACCAAGCGGCCAAATGCACCATTCCCTCGGTTATCAAAAGATAGATGGGAAAGGGTATTCCTTCTGGCTCAGAGAGGACTTTGTTGATCTGGTGATAAGCAATCCGTGCAGATGCGACAGTGGACACTTCGGATCCCTCATTCTGCGCGTCATGGTGTGCCCGTACTGCCGTAGCCGCTTGAGCCAGCCAAAAAGAAGCCTTCTCAGTCTTCGTCGTTGCCATTACTGGCCTTCGCAAACTCTACTGCTTGCTTGGCGGCATGACTAAGTTCGCCCTTGGAGCCGTCGGCCTCCCACTCACCGACCTCTTCGAGGATTGCGAGAATGATGTTCTCTTGAGCGGAGGGTTTTTTGCGCAAGCGCACCCACGCTTCTATTCCCTCGGAGAGGGAGCCAGAGGCCACGGGCTTCTTTGGGGGCGCCTTCTTCTTAGGGGTCGATTTCTTTGCCGCAGGTTTGCTTTTAGGAGCAGCGTCTTCCTTGGGGGCAGAGTCTTGTGCGGGGTCTTCTTTCATCGTTTCTTGCGGGTTTTACGGGCGGGTTTCTTGGCTTTACTGGCGAATTTAGCATCCGCCCAGTGTCGTGCCGCTATGAATGGTATGGCGAGTGTGCCAAAGATGGCTGTCCACAGACTTACCAGCGGCTCACGCATCTTAGGGAAAAAGAGGACAAGAATGACGCTTAACCAGGCAAAATTCCCAATCTGGTCTATGGTCACCCCTGAGGCGGCTAGTGCGCCGCCTGTAGCGCCAGCCGCATTTCCTGTCCCAGGCAACTTGGGTAAGCTAGGGCCGCTACTGAATGGATTGAGCATACTGCACCCAAAAAGAGTGATGCCACCCAAGACCAAGACAAAGTACATCCTGATTTTCTGAAATAGGAGCCTCTCCCTCATTGTTCCAAAACCGTTATGCGGACTTCGTGGTTGTCTACTCTGTTATCTAATATTTCTATTTTCTCGAGAGCGTCACGGGCAATCCAGAGAGCCAAGGCGATCATTGCCGCCGTTGCCCAATTAAGGAACTGCCCCGTAAGATTAGGCGTTACCGCCTTGCGACTTGAATCTGCCATGTCCATGTGTAGTGCTGTAGGGAAGTAGGACTTCCCGTGCTTTGAATGGTGCCGACGATGACATCTCCAGAAGCGAGGTCCGTATTGGCTGAAGTCAAGCTAAAGGTTTGAGGGATGAGGGCCGTGAACTCGGTGGAGTCGGTGTCAAGGTCAGCACTACTAATATCCACTCCCTCAGTCGTATTACGAATGCTACTCACCCATTTATTTGAACCATCAGATCCGCTTGTCGTTCCTTGAGAAACTAATTTTGCTTCAATTAGTGTTGCGTCATAAGGCATAATTGCTAAGGGGACGCTCTTCTCTGAAGAGTAGCTACCGGCGGCAAGCGTAAACTGAAAGGAAGCCGTGTACGGAACAAGAATTCCATTGTCCAAGTCGCCCAAGACAATCCAACCATCGTCATCAGCGTTCCTGATTTCTAGGCGTTCGGCGGCTCCCGTTGTGTCCACATAGAGTTGTCCCACAACAGGTGAAGTGGGGGCGGAGGTTCCTGAGGAATTGCTCCTGAGAGTGTCAAGAGAGTCGTTCCAAGTGCCCCGACCAGAGGAAAGGGAGTCACTTGCGCTTACGGTTGAGTATGATTGTGTCATTGGTTTATGCGGAACTTAGGATTCTCGTGGCAACCTCTTCAATCCGCACGGTTGCATCGGGTGTGTAGCGCTTAATGACGCAGTTAATTTTGTAGTACCTTTTGTTTGACTGGAATGTACCATAGAAGCGAACATCGTCGGTATAGGTCACACCGTCGCTAGAGGTTGAGTAGTATGTCTCCACATCGGCGTAGCGTTCGTAGTTGTCCCCCTCCCACATTCTGTTGTGCGCTTCGGGGTCGCTGAACTTGGTTGTATTTCCATCGAAAATGGTGCCCTCGTCGAGAACATCAATGGAAGGGATACACTGAATCTGCCTGGACTCCCCAACAGCGACAGCACCGCCATCCAAAGCTGATGTCACATAGCCCTCTTCGGCGGCCACCGTGCTTGCAACTTGGAGGTAAGATTCCCCTGCTGGCACAACGAAGGCTCTCTTGGTTCCGGGCCAAGTGGTGTCCCTCTGTGAGTTAATCAAAATGGAACTTTTGAACGCAGGATTACTCCCAGCATCGTAACCAGGCCAGACCACGCGGCAGGCAGACGAAGCAATCTCTCCAGACTTAAAGACTGGCTTATATAAAACCACCGCTTCGTCCATCCCGAGTTGTGGGATCGTAATTGATGTGTCCCTGGTTCGCTTGACTTTGAGCGCCGCGTCCCAATTGGTTCCTTGAGAGCCCAGAAGGCGAACATCGTAGTAGTCTGGAATGGCTCCCTCTTCACGAACCACAGAACTGCTAAACAGGGTTGGAGGCGTCAGAGTTTGGGCCGACCCCTCTTGGACTCGGGTAAATTCGGGAGGAAATCTCAGTTGGGCGTAGGTGCCATCAAAGGTTATTTCTTCGTAGGTGCCGTCATCTCTAGCCACGGGACACGGATAGTGTGGCGGGAATGCGTTGAATCGCAAATGCTCTTTGGCGTCATAGAGCGTGAAGGACACGGTCACAGTTGGTGCTTGGTGCGGTCTGTAAATAGCCCCCTTAGACGAAATTGGCGAAACTGCGAACTTGTAAAGCGTGTTTGGCTGTGCCTCCCAATATGTGAAACCCTCATCCTCCACGCGGCCAAGGGAAGTCCATGACGGGGAGCTGTCTTCTTCGGCAAGCCCAGTAAACTCAGTAGAGGCATCGTTCTTTAAAAAGGAGTACACTGGAGTTTCCGAATCATCAAGCCCGAGAGCCCTTACCCAAACTTGGTATCCGTTTGACTTTGCGTCTGCTGATCTTGCCCCCGAGGACAGCCATGGCGATATTGAGTTTGCACCATCCAAGATTCCCGTAGCTAATGAGTCAGGAAGAGTGAGCGGGTCTACTGATGGAGGACTCCAAGTGAGAGAAACTCCCCACTCTATGGTTCCATCTGGCATCCGCTTCATGACTCGGGTTCCACTTAGACCCGAAGGAGCCATTCCTCGGAATGTGGTTGGGTGGAAGATCCCCCGACCTACGCCAAAGTTAACTTGGGGCACTTGGGAAAGAGCGGCGCTAAGGGTTATATCGTTGGTGTTGACTGAAGCAACGGTGACGGTTTGGTTGGTACCCCTGTAGTTTGGAATGCTTAATATTGTGTCAGTGTCGATGGCGTAGGTGCCCGTCAGGGGCGGGTCAACCAAGAAGGCGCGGTTGGCGTCGCCAGAGGCATAGGTTGCAAAACTCTTAACCGTCAGGAGTTGCTTCTTCCTGAATGTTCCAGACTCTGGTTCGTATGTATCATCCGAGTCATAAATCTGAATAGTAGAGCCGACAGCGAGTCGGTCTACGAACCAAGCTGGCGCAGTAATCTTGTCGTTAGTGTAATAACTGGAACTATTACCTATTGCGGTTGGGTTGGCTTCAATAAAGCTATCAAGGATTAAGGTTTGCCCAGCGGCAAGAGTTCCAACGGCGGTGGTGAATGCCGCCGGAACAGTAATAACGGGGGCTGCCGGGGTGCTGACATCAAGGGCGGTCGCCATTGTCTTCTCTTCAAAGCCGCTTCCGCTTCCGGTGATTTCCGATATTGTGTTGGCCTGTGCGGTCGTGTCCCAGCCAGCGGCAGCCGCTCCGCCCAATGGTGGGCCACCAGGGCTTCCAAGTGAAGACATCTGGGCTGTTGCTCCGCCATCGTCATAGATTCTCTCGTCGTACTGGCTTGCGGCTATCTTCCTGAAACCGTCTTTGGTCGTCTCGATTGATTCGACTATCCAGTCCGATTCGCTCCACGCAGGAGTTGCCAAGAAGGCGGGATTCCCGGTGTAGTCATCTGAAACAACTTCGGTAATTGGGAAAGGCTGGCCAGCGGGGCTTGTCCAACCCTGTCCGACATTTGGTGTGTATTCTTCGTGGGTGCCAACTCCCGTTACAACGACAAGAATCTGCAAGTCCCCACTGAATTCAATGTCCCTATCAGGGATAACTGATGTCTGGTCGCCGCTTACCGCTATGCTTGGTTTGCCCCACCCAGCAATATTAAAGGGAACGCTGTCTATCAGGTCTCTATGCTGTATTTGAATCCTGTCTCCCACTTGGGCGGCAAGTCCTTCCAGAGAAACTTCCATCTGTAATGTTTTGCGCCTGTATTGGCTTTTCAGCAACCTGTAATAAGCGTAGCTTTCAGCAGCCGCTCGACTGGTAATCCCTACAACGAAATCGTTTGAAATTTTCCTCTCGTTAGAAAATGTGGCCGACTCAAACCCAGGAAGCGTCATTCGCACAGTTTCCCTGTCGTAGTTGAACTTCTTCTCCAAATATTGAATCTCTACCTCGGTGGGCACATCCACAGCGGAGATTTCGGACACAGACATAGACCCCTGCCTGATTGCGCTTTCAGTAAACACTTGTGAAACGCTGCGCGTCATGTCTGTGACCGCCCTAAACCGAGTTCCTTCTCTAACGAGAGTGGCTCGCCCCACACTGAGAACTTTGTCAATTGCTTCAAAAAGGCTGCTGTCCTCGTCGAAAGCCCCGTTGAACTCGCAGCGCGGACCAATAATGACAATATTAAACGCCATCGTTTGGAGAGCAGGAATGCCTGGGTAGGCACTTGCGTCGCTCAAGTCTTCCTCGGTTATAATGTGTCCCACCCCGCTACCAGAATTCATGCTCTTGACGGTTACGGGAATTGGAACACCCTCGGCGCCACTTACTGCACTCGGATCAAGCAGAACCGTGTCTCCGGGCTTAAGCGCAGCCCAAAACCCTCCGATTTCATTAACTATTAGCATAGAGTTGGGGTCATAAGTCACCAAATCAATCTGGTCGCATACCCCAAGAGGGCTGCTAAAAATGTATGTCTCATCTCTCTTCGATGTGGACATATAGCCGTGCGCACTGTCCACTCCACAAAACTCTGCCCAGTCCAAGAAACTCTGCCAATCTATATCACCATCGTCCCTAGCAGTGTCTCTCACATAGTTTCCTCCCCCATAAACCTTGTTCAGGAGCAGGTTGAGGGCAACCCAAGCGGGATTCTTAAAATCATTGCTGTCTGCGTGAATTGTGGACGCCACGCCCGCGTCGCTGTACTGCTTCACATCGTTCCCATCCACTACAACGCTCAATTCCGGGACTTCCGAATTGGTCGAGTCGTTTCTTATATCCGCCACCTCCACCCAAGCGGTTCCAGGCATAACATTCTTTCCCCCTCCGCCGTATAGCGAGTCCTCGAATGTTACGGAACTTAGGTAGGCAGTAGTTGTTCGGTTTTGGGTGACGGGATCCTTAGTGTAACTTGTGCCGTAGTTGTCCGGCCTTCCCACAGCCGTCACTCTGAAGTCGGCTGAACCTACCGTGGCGTTGAAAACCGTTCCAGGAGGGAACATCGTGTTGGCGTAGTCTGCTCCACTTACGGAAGTTCCTGGGATATTCCCGTTCGCGTCCCAGTGCGCATTAGTCTGCATCTCCATGGTGATGTCGTCAGCACCTGATGTGGAGTCAAAGTTGGACATATAATTGAAGGCTCCGTTATAGATTCCATTCGTGGGGTGGATGGTGATTGTTCTCCAGAAGGCTCCCGTATACTTCCCCCGTATCTTGAAATATCCAAGAGTTATCCATCCATTAGTGTTGTCGTGTCGGCTGTACTGAATCTCGAAGTTTTGATTGTGTGATTCGACATTGCCGTTGGCGTCGTTCTTGTAAAGACCATCGGGAAACTCGATATTGAAGGTGACTTTGCTTAACACAGCCCCCTTTGGTGCAGGCCAAGTGGCCCACTGGGATTGGTAGATAAACATCGCGGGAACCCCACCAGTTACATTGCTTCGGTCGGTTCCACGGTGAACCTCAATCTTGCCTGGTAGGTCCCATACCCCGCTCATCGTCTGGTTGCCAGATCCCCCAGCGTCTACCCACGCAGTGTCAACTAAGCAAGTTAATGATCCGTCGTAGGAGCCTGGGGATGGCCATCCGCCTGTAGTTGAACCAGAGGAGCCAAAGTATGACCAGTACTTCTGGGCTGCGTCTGGATCCTCGCGTGGGTAGGTGCTTACATAAAGGTGCGGGGCAGATTGTGTGTCCCTTACCTTGAACTGGGTATACCCCCGTGTCTGGGTTCCAGTTACCCAAGGAGGGGAGATCGGCAGTGGGTCGTCCGGCGCTCCCGCGCCATCCTTCTCTTCTAGTTCATATTCGTAAGGGCCGTAGACGCCACGAGAGTTTTTTACATCTTCGTCCGAGAGAGTTTGGTTATAGTTATAGTAATCAACACTCTCCGTAAGGCAGGAGTCTGCATAAAGTCGCGTCATCCATGTCTGGGTATCACGACTCGTTTCTGAGTTATCCCCAGCAAAGTGCCCAGTAATACAAACAAGGTCACTTACATTGAATTGACCCGGGTCTTCTACTCGCCATTTGCTTGCACCCTCATACGCTGAGTTCGTGGTCTCGTTTCCCGTGAGATCCCCAACCAGGTTCTGTAACTGTGAAGGGTGCCCAGTTCCTGCATCTGTCTTATCATCGAGGATCCAGTAAATCCACTTACTGTCCCGCTCCGATCCTCTGAAGAAGTTGTAATTTGAGATGTCCCTCTTCACATGGGTCGTACTAGGGACAGTGTAATAGAGACCAGAGGCGTCTGGGTGTGGAGGGAAGTTCCCCCTGTTGCCGGTAAAACTCTTGGCCCACCTCCTAAGACCTTGAACACAAGTGAACTTGGTGTCCATAATCTCACCAACATCCTCCGTTGCCGTAAAGATGAGTTGGAAACTGGATGGACCGAAGGGGGTAGATGTTCCGGGGTAGACGGGCACATCGTCGCCCATCGAGACCCTCGCTTTCACTCCGTATGACTCTAGTTGCACATCATCGAGCAAAAGCGTATCTACGCTAGTGCCAGCCGTGTTCTGCGTGATGTTTCCGATTTTCCTAAACGGACCCTCTCCGAGCAGGTTGAGGTAGTAAAGGGAAACTGAGTTGGGTCCGAGTGCAAGCACCTTGGCGCCCCCAACAATCCCACCCACTCGAAGTGTGCCGTAAATGAGGGGCATTCCAAATCCCTGCCCCCTCCTTGTGGAAATCCCTCGCCATCCGTAATAGTCAGACTGTTTGTCTCCATAATCACTCGTCTGTTCTTCTCCATACTTATCGATATAGTGTTTTATGGTTGCCGCGACGGCAATAATCCCAATGGTGGCGGCAATCCAACCAGAAGGCAACCCGATGACATTGATATGATCGCCGTCGCAAATTGAAGCTGAGGGGCTAAGTGGCTCGCCGCCCCTAATCACCAAGGCTTTCTCATATCCAGAGGGGATAAGGTTCGCTGCCGTCAAGCCCTGCTTCCAAGGCAACTCCTGCGAAACTGCGTCCCGCGTCAGTTGCTGAAACCCGTTTCTCTGTATTACTGTTACTGACATACCATCCTCACTGCCGATGTTGGCTCAAGAGTCATTCTCCGCCGCGCCATCCTGATTACCCCAGAACGACAAGCCTGAACTAAATATTTGGTGTCCTTGCATATCACCACGGCGTGGTAGTAGGCGCAGGGGTTTATCCCTCCACCCTCGTAGATGTGCAAGTCTCCAGCCTCAGGGGTCTCTGGGTCGACTTCCTGAATCACCTTTCCGAGAGCCTGGATTGTCCATGCTGAAGGATCTTCCTCCGCATTTGCCATCACATCAGAGAAGTGTCTAGTCATTGGATTGAAGTCATCCTTGACGAGGGTACCCCTCTCTAGGGCCGGAATCGCCTTTTCGACAAGTTCTATGTGGTCAGACGCTGCTCTTATCCAAAGACCAAAACAGTCAACCCCTTCATCTGAAGAGAACCCGCCTAGCTTGAAGGGCGTCCCCACCAATCTTTCTGCGCTTTCGGCGATACTTTCCCCAAGACTTGTCATCGATCATTCCCAAAGGGTATGTGAAGAAACCCACCGTAATTGTCCCGATTTCCTTTGCCAGTACACCCGTTTGGTCCGTCGAATGTGTAGTCGCAGGTTAGGTCTTCGCCTGAATAAGCGCATCGAGTCCCGCGAAAGATGTGGCCACAGCGGGACCGAAAGCACCGCCGCCCAGGGAAGGTCTGGAAGAGGAAGTTCCGTGGCCCCAAAGTCCACTGGACGGCTGTATCCACCATGCTCACCTCCTTCATCAGAAATGGCTGTTCCAAGATTTTGTCGCCATTATCTGTTCCAAGACCGACTGAGGCGGCTGGTGTTGCTCCGTCGGCAATCCTCACTAGGTACATTGTGGCTGTACGACCAGCTAGGCTCTCGTTCTGGCGTATCCATGACTTCACAAGGCCCGTAGGGTCTGGCATCGTTATCTTCCATTCTTCATAATTGGAAGCGTCGCTTGTCTCCTTCAGGGGGTCAATCGTGAATGGGGTTGGATTATAGGTTTCGGCAGATCCTCCATACACCTCGGTGAACAGAACCTCGACAGGATTGGACGCGACCCTTAGGTATTTAGTGTCCCCAGTATTTGTGTCCGAATATGCCACCGAAATTAGCCAACAATAGGCATCCGTAGAAGCCAGTTGGAGTACCGCTGACGAAGGGAGGGTTCGGCTCATGCTGAGATATTACAAAAAAAGGGGGCAAGTCCAAAGACATACCCCCGAAGGTTGTTCCTTATTCCCCTTTCCTAAACAGAACCTAGGCTGCTGAGGAACCAGATGGCTCCAACGAGGGCTGCGCCGAGAAGAAAGCCGACATGGGATCGGCACCAGGTTTTTACTTGTTCTTTGAGTGTCATGATTTTATGAGGTTATGCGGTCGGGTCATCAATAGAGCCGTTAGACAGGAATGCTGACTCCACTTCGGCGCCGTAGGCAAGAAACATTGTTCGCGTTTTCGGCGTTGTCAAGATTCCATCTGTATCCGTCAGGGCCGTCGAGTCGATGAGCTTACAGGCCGCCGTCTCCGTCAGATAACCAGTTTCTTCGCCAGTCTCTACTGAGTTGGCTTGCGCCTTGGGGAGTCCGAACAAGAACTGTTGAGCCAGGTTGGTGCCTGATTCACCGGTGATTCCTGCTACAGTCTGAAAAACCCCTGTAGTAGACTCAATCTCCCTTGTAATTAGTAGGTTGTCCGCGTCAGCGCCGTCAGCGTAGGCTAAGGAGGTTACAGTCAGGGAAGGTTTTGCCTCATAGATGCAGGCGTAGGAGGCGGCCTTGTCCACATTGACATCCTTATAGAGGTCATATGCGTTGCCGCAGTTGAGTTCCCATGTGCTAATGGGGGGGAGGTTAGTGCTGCCCACTGCCGTTACAGTGTCTGGAAGCGTCCAGCTCGTTTTATCTGTTCTGGACAACGGCGTTGGCGTGGCATCGTTAAAGCTCCCTGATGGTTCGGCTTCGGAAACTGCAATGGCATTAAGAACGCCCAAGAACTCAAAATTTGCGTATAGCAAATCGCCGGCAGTCCCACTAAATGTCACATTTCCCATAGCCCCAGAGACGGTGTACTGTCTGCCATCTTCCCAGAACGATAAAGTCAGAGTAACTTGCTTGTCCTTGTTTTGGCCAAGGGTGCTGGAGCTATCGTTTGGTTGTGGCGGCGAGTTGGAGGGAAGTAGTACATTCCAGCAGGTCGCGGTTCCAAATGAGGTAGAAGCTCCACCAAGGTTCTGCCAGGTCTCGTGATAGGGAAAGAACCCGCAGCCCATCATGGCGACTATCCAGGATGGCGTTCCAGTCCTAACGGGGAGCATACCCGTTTCCGTAACATCACTTGCAGC
>Ga0080013_1003336_pt1 | contig 17126 bp, 17 predicted proteins | sample ETNvirenome_6_85_FD_69236 | JGI IMG/M metagenome (GOLD analysis project Ga0080013, IMG submission 69236) | Marine viral communities from the Pacific Ocean - ETNP_6_85 (SPADES assembly) (version 2) | ecosystem: Environmental > Aquatic > Marine > Oceanic | place: Pacific Ocean | collected 2013-06-19 | reverse complement strand
AACACTAGAAAGCAACACAGACGGAGGCGTTATTGTAGCCCACTGGCGAGTCTCTAAGACCTCTGGTGACTTCACAGCCTCATCATACGGAACTTGTAGCTTTACCCCTGATGCAGAAGCAGAAGGCTATGTGGCCTATGACAGCCTTACCGAAGAAGCGGTTGTCGGATGGGTACAGGGAGAATTAGACACTGAGGCTCTTGAGGCTTCACTGGATGCTGACCTAGCGGAACAAGCTAGTCCATCTGTAACTGTAGGAGTGCCTTGGTAATGACTGAAGAAACCAAGCAAGCTGTAGATGTATTTGCGGCATCAACAGGAGTTATGTCGTTGGCGGCTTGGTTGCCACCTTTGGCTAGTCTATTTACTGTCATCTGGTTAGGCATTCGTATTTATGAATCACCTACAGTACAAAAACTTATAAGTAAAAAGTGAAGCGTTTAGTTTGTTTGTTACTGTGTTCGGGAATAGCTTTCGCTGAAAATAGTCAGGAAGGTAGCCTTAATACATACAACGGAGAAAACAGTACCACCAATAGTAATAATAAAACTGAAGACAAATCAGTAAGCAATACGTACAATGGAGCAGGAAGCAGTTCGGAAATACCAGTAGGTTCTGCAATTACTCCAAGTTATATGTCCAACGGTGTAGAAACGTGTTTGCAGGGGTCAGGCTCATCCATACAGACAGGACTCGTAGGGATAAGCAAAGGGCAATATAAAGCTGACGAAGAATGTAACAGACGCAGGGACGCAAAGGTATTGAGCGACTTAGGGATGAAAGTAGCGGCAGTCGCAAGGATGTGTGAGTCGTTGAATGTATGGCGTAGTATGTTTGTCTCCGGAACACCCTGCCCCATACTTAGCAACGGAAAGCTAGTAGTAGGTAAGAGGGCGTTCTTAATTATGAAGACACAGCCTAAAGTATATATACCGGACTACAACACTAAGACTGCTGAATGGTACAACACAATCTTAAGAATAGGCAAAGAGGATAAAGAGACAGATGAAGAAAGCGACAGCACTATTTCTATCAGTGATAAGTTTAGACGCTCTATCAAATGAACTTGATGTCCTTATAGACGCTTCAAATGCTTTGGTAGACCAGATTAACACTGGTATATTGCTTTCCGGTGCGGCCCTAGAGTACTCCTATGAAGGCGGGTACTTGTCGGATGGTACTGTCTCATCTTCAGCACACATAAGCAGTGAACAACTGGATGCCTATAACAATGCTTTAGCAGGGATGTATGATTATCAGCCCTACGGTAACGTACAGGAAGTTTTACAGCAACAGGCTACTGAAGAGTTAGAGTTAATGAACAACGCTGTAGACACGTTTACAGAGGTTGTAGTGGACATGATACAGGTCGTAGAGGTGGCTGAGTTAGCTACCGAAGCATCTACTCCTGACGAGCAAGCGGAAGTACAAGAATATGTGTCTACAAATCAAGAGATTTTAACCATATCGCAGGAACAGGTTGATACCTATAATCAATCAGTAGATGACATTGAGACACACGCAAATGCCGCATCAGCATTCTTAGGTGTAGCCTCTAATGAAGAAGCTGTGGCTTTCCTACAGACAGGTGCAGAGAATAATAACTCCGATGCTAACCTTGCATCAGTGACTTATGATGCCAACAGGCAGTGGGTGCGTATGGCTTGGGAAGGTACTAACAACGCAACGGCTGTTTACCTTAACGGTACTAACTTTGGTTTAGACTTATACGTAACTGAGTCTGACATATTGACCGCGGGTTCTGAGTCTGAACTGTACTTGACAGGCCCAACGCACTTAGGCTACCAATGCTTTATGTACGGTCAGGAGTGTAGCGAGGGATGAGTTTAGAGGACACTACACTAACCATAGGTGACACCTCGTTTAAAGGCGTATGGATAGCGATAGTATTAGGTATAGGTTCTACTATTGGCGGTGGCGTATGGACAGCCAGTAGCCTGTATTCACGCTTAGAAGCTGTTGAAAGTATATCGATTCCCGATATAACACCACTTGATGAAAGCGTTAAACTCATTCAGCAAGAGCTACAAGTTAATGATATTTCGCGCTTACAGGGAAAACTCGCGGAGCTGGGTGTCAACCTAAAGACTATAGCAGAGCAACAAGATAAGTTACTACAAATTAAGACTGACGTAACGGACATGAAACAAGAGCTTGAAGGAATGAAAGCTACAGTTAAGCAAGCAGAGTTAGTAGCAAATAATTTAGGTGACGTTAAGAGTAAGCTAGACACAATAGACAGAGAAGTTGAAGACTTATGGCAGGGTATGGATTACCTGTCTAATCCGTTGAGGTAATGATGTTACAGCAATTAATAGCACCCGTTGCAGGTTTACTTGACAAGTTCATTGAGGACAAAGACCAAAAGAATGCTTTGGCGCATGAAATTGCAACAATGGCGCAAAAACACGCGCAGGAAAATGCAAAGGCACAGATTGAAGTTAATAAGACTGAAGCGGGACATAAAAGTTTATTTGTTTCAGGGTGGCGACCTGCTGTGGGTTGGGTATGTTGCATTGGTATGGCGAGTAACTTCTTGGTTATCCCAATAGCCAACTTTGCGCTTGCTCTGGCTCAATCTCCGGTCGTTGTTCCAGTCCTTCAGTTGAGTGAGATGATGCCTGTATTGCTAGGTATGTTGGGCTTAGGCGGTATGAGAAGTGCTGAAAAATTCAAAGGCGTACAGAGAGATAACTAATGACTGATTATACTGAAGTTTTACCGCCTACTAAAGAACAGTTAGCTTTTTTACAAGATTTATCTACTATAGACCTTGATTTAAACTGGAATCTTGACCTTGACCCCGAGGAGATTCAGCTTTCTTTGGAAAAAGACTCCAGAGAAGGTCGAGCACAAGCAGAAGAATATAGACAAAATAGATACAATAATCTCTTACAAACTTTTGATACTTTAGATACACTAAAAGCAAATAATTCAGAAGAGTTTTTTAATTCTTATTCTAATTTATCTTTCGATGACCAACGTAATTATCTTTATCATTTGTATGATACAGGGGCTTTATCTAAAGAACAGTATAAAAAAGAATACGATAACAGTTTTTTAAGGGAAGGCACTTATATTCCTTATGAAGCAGAAGGGCGTACTTTTTTTATAGATGCTAATGTTTATGCAGACGGAAGACAACCTAGCAATTTTGATTTACAAGGAGCTATACACCTTCCTAGAGACAAAGAATACTACCTACCTGCTAGTTCTTCCGATGAAGATGTATTAAATTTCTTGACGGGAGAAGTTGACTGGCAAGGCCACATATCATCAGGTAAAAAAATAAAAGAAAGTAGCATTATTGACCCTCAAGGTAGTTGGGAAGGAAGTAACGAAGCCGCTAGGGAAATACTATTTCCTTCTGAAGGGCTTTTAGGTGCATTTAAAAGTGTTACTGGGATGATGGCAACAGTTGCAGGGGCTATTACAGGCAATCCTTTATTGGCCGCAGGAGGCACAGCGTTACAAGGAGGAGACATAAAGGACGTATTAAAGTCTTATGTCTTTAGTGATTTTGGTGGGTTTTTAGAAAACACGTTGGAAACACTAGGTTATGTTGACCAAGCGGAAGCAATTGCTAAAGCAGATGAAATAATAGATGCGGAAATAAAAGCAGGTACTATTACCGATGCTTATGAAGCACAGGCTAGATTTGATGAAATCATAGGCACTATTGAAGCAGTTAGTACTGTTGTTTCATCCTTAGAGGAAGCCAAAAGAGCCGCAGAACAGGCAGAGAAAGACAGAACACTACGTTTACAACAGGAAGCAGAGGCCGCCAGAGTAGCCGAAGAAGCTAGGATAGCCGAGGAAGCTGAAAGAATAGCAGAGGCCGCTAGGGTAGCTGAGGAAACTAGAAGAGCGCAGGAAGAGGCTGAAGCCGCTAGGGTAGCCGAGATTGCTAGACAAGCTGAAGCCGCTAGGATAGCTGAGGAAGAAGAGGCCGCTAGAGTTGCTATAGCTGAAGCGGAAACAGAAGAGCCTCTATTCCCTACAGGTGTCACTCCTGAGACTCCAATACCCGAACCCGAAGTAGTGCCTGAGTTTGTAGAAGAGCCTATAGTCTATGATTTAGAGCAAGAAAAAGAAGCCGCTAGACAAGCAGAGGCCGCTAGACAAGCCGAAGAAGCCAGAATAGCTGAGGAAGCCAGAATAGCTGAGGAAGCCAGAGTAGCCGAGGAAGCCAGAGTAGCCGAGGAAGCTAGAGTAGCCGAGGAAGCCAGAGTAGCCGAGGAAGCTAGAGTAGCCGAGGAAGCCAGAGTAGCTGAAGAAGCCAGAGTAGCTGAAGAAGCCAGAGTAGCTGAAGAAGCTAGGGTAGCTGAAGAAGCTAAGGTAGCTGAAGAAGCTAGGGTAGCTGAAGAAGCTAAGGTAGCTGAAGAAGCTAAGGTAGCTGAAGAAGCTAAGGTAGCTGAAGAAAAAGAAAAAGAAAAAGAAGAAACACCTGCTGATGCGTTTGGAGATGACAGAGATTTTTCAGATGCTCCTCCTGCTACTGGGGAAGGTTTTGAATATACTTTAGAAACTTTTAAAGAAACTTTTGGTGATACTTGGTTAGATGCTCCTTTTGAAGTATTAGATGCAAACAACGATGGAGTTGTTGCTTCTGAAGAAATGTCAGAGTATGAAAGACAACAAGGACAACAAGAACAACCTTCTGAAGAAGTTATTGACATATTTGCTGATACTATAGACGATACTACCGAACCTGTGGTTATAGAAGGCCCACAAGGTATCCAAGGTATCCAAGGAGAACAAGGTATCCAAGGTATCCAAGGAGACAAAGGAGATAAAGGCGACCAAGGTATTCAAGGTATCCAAGGAGACAAAGGAGACAAGGGCGACCAAGGTATTCAAGGTATCCAAGGTGTTGCAGGTGTAGACGGAATAGACGGTGTAGATGGTGTAGACGGAACTGATGGAGAAGACGGTCGTGACGGCATAGATGGAAGAGATGCTGATTTTTTCCAAGCCCTCATAGACACCAGAACCACTAGAGGTTTATTCGGTGATGATTTGTTTAGATTTAAAACCGAGTTAGGTATATCTCCTGAGTATCTTACACCTGTACAACCTATAGCACCTCCTGAAGAGTTTGTAAACTTATTTAATACAAACACTAATAAAAATTTAAGTTATGATTATATTTTAGAAGATTTAACAAAACCAAGGAGTTATTCATTCTAATGACTTACTTACAACTTGTAAACAATGTAATGCGAAGGCTCAGAGAGAATGAAGTCTCTACTGTAGACGAGAACGCCTATTCAAAACTAATAGGTGAATATGTTAACGATGCTAAACGCGCAGTAGAGGATGCTTGGGATTGGACTGCACTTCGGTCAACTATAACAGTAACTACTTCAGATGCCGCTTATAACTATACACTGACTGATTCACAGAACCGTTTAAAAATATTAAATGTTATAAACCAAACATCCAAAAGGTTTATGGAGTACCGTGGTTCTACTTGGATGGACAATGCTTACTTAGTTGTCCCTGCTCCCGCAGGTTCTCCAACATACTACAGCTTTAAAGGTGTGGATGCCAGTGGCGATAACAAGGTGGACTTCTATCCTAAACCTGACGGTGTGTACTCTATAGACTTTAATGTTGTTCTACGGACTGCTGACTTCACTGCCGATGCACAAACCTTGGCCGTACCTTCGTCCCCTGTAGTACAGCTTGCTACTGCTTTAAGTGCTAGGGAGCGAGGGGAGACTGGCGGTACATCTGCGGCTGAGTTGTTTGCTTTGGCTGACTCAACCTTGGCAGATGCTATAGCGATAGATGCTTCACAACACCCAGAAGAAACTATTTGGAATGCTGTATAATGGCTCAACAATTACAGAATATTACAATAGCCGCCCCTGGATTTTTCGGGTTAAATACACAGGACTCACCCATAGGTCTTAACCCTTCCTTTGCTTCTATTGCCGATAACTGTGTCATTGATAAGTCCGGTCGTATTGCCGCTAGGAAAGGGTGGGATGAGGTGTCAACTAACGGTGCTTCCGTACTAGGGACAAGTCGTGGTATAGAAACTGTTTATGAGTATGTAGACAAAAGCGGTGACAAGTATGTACTATCAGCGGGTAATAATAAAATATTCTCTGGTACTACTACTTTGGTTGACATAACGCCTTCCGGTTATACACCTACAGGTAATAACTGGAAGATAGTTAACTTAAATGACCATGGGTATTTATACCAAAGAGGACATGAACCTCTAATATATACTGACCATGAAGGTTCTCCGGCTTTAGAGGCTCATTCAGACCATTCTCATGCCACAGGTACTCCACCACAGGCTAATGAAGTATTGGCCGCATATGGGCGTATATGGGCCGCTGATGTGACTGGTAACAAACACACTGTCTATTGGTCTGATTTATTACAAGGACATCACTGGACGGGAGGTACTTCTGGTTCTTTGGATGTGACTACAGTATGGCCTACTGGTCACGATGAAATAACGGCTCTATCGGCTCACAATGGCTTTCTAATCATCTTTGGTAAGAAGTCCATACTGGTGTACTCTGGGGCACAAAGTCCCGCCACAATGACTCTTACGGACACTGTAGAGGGCATTGGTTGTATAGCTAGGGATTCCGTACAACACACGGGTACTGACATATTGTTTTTATCTGATTCCGGTGTGCGTAGCTTTGGTAGGACTATACAGGAAAAGTCCATGCCTATGCGAGACATTAGCCGTAATGTTCGTAATGATTTAATTAACTTAGTTACACAACAAACTAATCCAATTAAGTCTGTCTATAGTGCAGAGGAGTCTTTCTACTTACTAACACTACCTGACAATGGATTAGTATATTGCTTTGACATGAGAGCACCTTTGCAGGACGGTTCACACAGAGCTACTACTTGGTCAGCCTTAAACCCTCTGTCCTTTGCTCGTTTGGATGGTGGTACTATTTACATTGGTAAGGACTCTGGGATAGTTAAGTACGATGGTTACAAGGACGGTACAGCGCAGTACCAGATGCGTTACTTTAGTAATCCTTTAGACTTTGGCAATGCTTCTAATTTAAAATTCCTAAAGAAGTTTAACTTAACTATTGTAGGTGGTAAAGACACAGCAACTACTTTGAACTGGGCCTATGACTATTCCTCTGGCTATTCAAAACAAACTTTTACATTTGGTTCAAGTAACATAGCGGAGTACGGTATTAGCGAGTATAATACAGATGCAGAGTATTCAGCAAGTATTCTGATTAACACACCAAAGGTAAATACCAGTGGAAGTGGTGAAGTAGTAACTACAGGTATTGAAGCACAGATTAACGATGCAACTTTTTCAATTCAAAAAATAGATATACACGCATTATTGGGGAGACTAATATAATGGCTAATGGTTTTATGGATGCTATGGGCGGCATAAATTTAGGAGACATACTCAAGGGCGGGGCTGAGTATTACTTAGGTAAAGAGGACATAGGAGATGTTATGGGGTTAGGATTAGCCTCACAACAGGCTATGGAAGAACTGGGTGAGCGTGTTGTAGGAGAAGCGCAGTTTAAACCCTTTACGGTAACTACGGGACTAGGGACTACTGCAACAACTCCCACAGGCGGTATAGCCGTAGGACTGTCCCCTGAACAAGAAGCCCTCCAACAACAACTCTTAGGACAAGCCCAAGGTTTGTTTGGTCAAGTAGGTGTCTCCCCCGCTGAAGCCCAAGCAGATGTCTATGAGCAAATAAGAGCCACACAACGCCCTGAAGAAGAAAGACAGCGTTTAGCTATGGAGGAACGTCTGTTGTCCCAAGGTCGCTTAGGTCTGCAATCAGCGGCCTATGGTGGTGCTTCCCCAGAACTATTGGCTATGGAAACTGCACGACAGGAAGCTATGGCTAGAGCAGGACTAAGTGCTAGACAACAAGCATTAGCGGAACAACAGCAAGCCTTAACACAGGCTACAGGATTACTTGGTGCAGGTTATACACCACAGCAACAAGCTCTGGAAGCCTTAAGGATAGGTACTCCTGTTGCGGGTATGGCACAGACAGGACAACTAGGCGGTACTGAATTGTTGTCACAATTAGGTAGGTCAGGTGTAGAGGCTTATATGCAGTCGGCACAACTAGCCACTGAATTACAACAGCAACAAAGAGATGCGTTGGCAGGAGCACTGCTTGGTAGTCAGCCTACTTTACAGGAAATAATAGCCGCCAGAGCCGCAGGTATGACTGAAGAAGAGATAGGGAAACTAGGCTCAGGTGGTTTGTTCAGTAGTCTTGGGTTTGGTGATGCGCCTACTCCGCCATGGATTAAGTCTATTGGTGACATTTTTGGTTTTTAAGTAAGGAGAATATAAATAATGGCTAATACAGATATAATGGGTCTACTCACTGGTGTGTCAAGACAAGGTATTAATCCTATGTCTCCTTCTTCTTCTTCTGTGGGTTTAAGCGGAGGCTTTAGAGAAAGAATGCTTCAACGCGGCGCACAAAGAGCAGAGAGATTAGGCGGTGCTGTCCGAGGTTTGCTTAGTAGCGGCCCTACGGCACAGGAGCAGATACAAGCTAAAATGTCTGAGGGTATTTTAAATTTTGAAAAGAAACCTTTAGAAGAGCAAAAGCGTTTAATCAACGCATTAAGAATGGCAGGTCAGACAGCTTTGGCGGGTCAGTTAGCGGCGCAAATGCAAGCAAAACAAACAAAAATTGCTGAAGACCGTAGACGAGCAGGTTTGCTTGAACAGGCCGTAAAACTGGGACTAGAAAACACCGCTGAGCTTCTCCGTAGTGGTGGTTCTTTAGATGAAGCCGCTAAACAAATTAGAAGTCAAGAAGAAAAACAAATAGTAGCTAAACAAGGTCGAACAGGAAAAGCGGCACTCGCCCGTAGTAGAAACGCAGGTAATACTGTAATACAGTCAATTACTAAAGGCGAATATGATTCTTTATCTAACGAAGAGTTTTTAGAAGTAATTAGCGGACAAAAAGCAGACCTTAAAGTATATCAAGGTGCTGATGGTGTGTCTAAACCTTATCGTGTAAATGAGGCAGGTAAAGTATTTAACGAAAGTACAGAAAAATGGGTTTTCCCTTCTGAATTAGGTTTGACTCAAGCCGCACAGGTTACTAGAACAATTACTGATGCTGACAAACTATCCGGTGTGTTGAAAGAAAAAGCCACTGAAGATTTCTTGGAGTTAAATAAAAAAGGAAGAGAGGCCGTAGGGGTTTTACAGACTAATCAGCAATCGCAATCTCTTGTAGAAGAAGGTTTAATTACAGGATTTGGTGGGCCATTCTTGTTGGGTATGGCAAGACTAGGTAAACAGCTAGGTGTTGTTCCTGAAAGCGTAGAAGATAGTGTTGTGGCTACTGAAACATTTATAGCTACTCGCGGCAAACAGGTTCTTAATATATTGTCTACAGGGGCCGTTGGTGCGGGTACAGGTATTTCGGATAAAGATGTTCAGTTCCTTAAAGAAATTGCCGCAGGAGCGATTACTTTAGATGAAGGAACTATTAGGAGACTCTTGAGAATCGAAGAAGCCGCCGCTCGTTACGCTATTGAAGAAAGCAATAATAGATTAGAGCTTCTTAAAGGGTTTGTGGGCGAAGATGAAGACCCCGCTATAATTGATTCTTTGTTTATACCGTTGCCTGAAGTAACTACTAATGTACTTCCAACACCAATAGCTAATAAGTATCTACAACAAGTAAGAGAAGCTAGACAACAATAAGGGTCTATTCATGCAGACACAGAATTACACTAAAGATGAACTGCTACAGGCTTTAGATTTAGCTGACCTAAAAAATGATGTAGCGGCTGTTAATGAAATAGCGGGAATGCTTGATGAGTTAGATAAAGCACAAGGCTATCAACCGCAAGAGTTTGTTTCTCCTGAATCTTATCGTAAAGTTCTTGAAAGAGCAGGTAAGACAATAGAAGATGTTCCTGAGTACTTTAAAGAGTTAGATGAAAAAGCACGAGCAGGTGAAATTACTGATGAAGAATTGGCTTTATATGGTACATTAAGCAAGCGCGGTTTACTGGGGACAGGTTTAGAGCTTGTTGGTACTGGTGTGTCTTTAGCCGCCAGAGAAGTAAGCAGTTTTATTCCAGACAGCATAGAGAAAAAAGCAGTAGACACCACATCCAACATAGTTCAAAAACTTTCTGAAATACCTTTAGTTGAACAAGCTATGGAAGCCATGCAAGACAGTTATCAGTCGTATATGCAATGGAAAGCAGAACATCCCAGAGAAGGACAGGCCGTTGAAAGCGTAATAAATGTAGCTGAAGTGTTTGCGCCTCCGTTAAGACGTAAACCTATTCCTGACCAAACCAAGCTACGGACAGCGGCAGACAAACAGTTTGATAGGGCTAAACATTTAGAAACAAAACAGCGTAGAGATTATTTAAACGATTTAATTACTCCTATATCTACTAAAGCAAATGATGAAGCTAGGGCCGCCCGTATGCAACAGGATGCAAAGGGGCGTAATGTTTATAACCCTACTGACGAAGAAATAGAGATGGTTAATATTCTTAAGAAAATGCCTGTAAGCTCTAAAAACAGTTTGGTGGGCAACAGGAATGTAATCGACTCTCAAATAGAAACCACTCACAAATCTTTGGTTAAAGACCTTAAAAAATCTAAATTTAAGTTTAACAAAAAAGAACTGTCCGATGAATTAGAAAAAATAGTAGATGATTTACAAGAAACCAATCCTGTTCTTGTTGGAGATGCTTCTGCGGTAGCTAAAAAACTATTTACTAAGGCTCAACAGCTAATTAACGAAACAGACGGCTCTCCTGCACAACTTATGGAAGTTCGCAGGGAGTTAGACCGTTGGATTAAAAAGCAAGGCAAGGGCAGTTTTGATGGTAACGAAAGCGCATACACAGTAGCACAAAGAGCCGTTCGTGACTTTTTAAATACTAAAGTATCTGAATCCGTCCCCCAAATACCTGTACAGGAGAAATTAAGAAAACAGCACTTATTATTAAGAGTCAACGATAGGTTGTTACCTAAAGCCGCACAAGAGGCTGACACAAAGCTAGGGCGTTTGGCTCAAAACATAGCAAAAGCTACGGACACTACTTTACCTAAAACGCCTTTAGGAAAGGTAGCTACAGTAACTGCCGGTGCGGGTATTTTAGCAAGCGCGGGATTTGCGGGGGCGTTACCTGCTTTAACGGTAGGAATAGGAGCAGGGGCACTTGGGTACGCCTTTTATCGTGGGTCAATTAGCCCTTCACTGCGAAAGGCTATTTCGGCTTCTTTAAGAGAAACAGACAAAGTATTAAGCAGTAAGATTAGTCGAGAAATGAGAGAGGCCATACAAGCCGACAGAGTTATCCTTGTCGAAGCCATGAAGCTACCTACCGCACCTGAAGGAGCTGACGAAGATGAGTGATGCTTTAGACACCGCTAGTCCATACGACTTACTTGCCCGAAAAAGACAGCGTGGCGGAAAGTACGGTGAACAGCTACGCGCTTTGTCTCCTGAAGAACAACGCCAGAGACAGTTAGGTTTTGTTTACGATGCGGCCTCGTTTGCTCCCGTTACTGGTGAAGCCATAGCCGCTAAAGAAGCCAAAGAGTTTTATGACCAAGGTAACTATGGTATGATGACTTTGGCAGGTCTAGGGGCTATTCCTTTAGTAGGGACAGCTTTTCGACCTGTAACTCGGAGTGTTGGTAGTCTTATAAACAAAGCCGCCCAGAACACCCCTACGCATATCCCAGAGTTTTACAGTAACCCTCTAAAAGGAATGTTTAATTTTGGTAAAGAGTATACTAAAGCCGTACCTTCTGCTATTAAAGAAAGTATTGACCCACAAGCGGTAGCCAAGCGCAGGGTTGAAGGAATATCAAACAGAAAAATAGATGACTGGGCAAGCGACAAAGGACAGGATGCTGACTTAACAGCTATATCTATAAATCGACAAATTCCTAACACAGAAGACACTTTGTTGGAAAAAAGCATTGTTGGATTAAAGTACTTAGACTCAAGAATACCTAGAGAGGATACCGCGAGATTGGCTGAAGGAATTGGTCAAGGATTCAGAACAACTAAGGATATTCCAGATTCAATAGTAAACAGGGCACTAAATCATTTAACAAAAGGCCCACACATTAAAAACCCCAGAGACAAATATGAGTATCAGATTAAAGACCCCTCTGCGGGAGGAAACACTGGATATGTGGAGTCTGTCGGAGCGACAGGTGCGGGTGCGCCAATAGTTCGAGCTATGCGTGGAAAGACAACGGACGATTATTTAAAGATACTTAATACTTTAGGAAGAAGAAAAGGGGTTGCACAGAAGAGCAAGTTAGAAGGTACTGATATGGTAGAGTATATGCAGATAGCCTCTACTTTAGATAATAAAGCCCTGCAACTTATGCAGAAAATGGGAGCAGGTGAACAGCCTAGTGTTATACTGGAAACCCTGTTAAGGGCGAGGGCAAAACAAAACGCAGGTTCAACCCTGCAAGCAAGCGAGAAAAGAGTTTTTGATTCGTTTAATAAACTGTTAGACTCAAAAGCAATTAAAATGGCTCGTATATCTGATGAAGCAGGGAATGCGGTGAGTGCCCGAAATATAGCTGACATTAAAAAACCAGAAGGTTACTTAGTAACACAGCAAGCCTTTACATCAAGACAGAAAGAATTGGGAGGCATGAACGCTTTTGTTGTGGTTGACCCGAATAAAGAAAAAATGTACACAATGCTGAGTGACGGGCATGACATATTTGGTGTCAATCCTGTAGGCGGTCATAATTTAATCACCACTACTCCAATCATTGAGTCTTCCTATAAAACAGGCTCTAAGTATAATAATAAACAAATTAAAACCAAAGCAACAAAAAGAAACACTAACAGAGCGTTAAAAGAAACTGAACAAGGGACGGGCGTTAAAAAACTTAAAAGTGAAACACCTGAAGCATATACTAAAAGAGCGTTTAGGTATTCTAAACCCGCTGTTACTGAGGCCGACAGAACGAGAGCTAAACTTGCTAAAAGAAAACTACAAGGCACAGCAGTTAGTGGCGGTCTTCTTACAGGGGCTTATTTAGCAGACGATGAATAACAAAAGGGAGCATTGCGCTCCCTTAGTTTTACTTGCAGAAAACTTACTTTTTTCGGAAGTTCATTACACTATCTCACACGCGCCCCCTACACACGCTAACTCTTGAGAACCTGTTGTATTGTCCTCCTGCTCAAAGTGCTGTAGGTCACTCCAGTTTATATCCACAGGCATAGCCTTGAGTAACTCTTCGTACTTCTCCTTGGTTATGTCTTCATAAGGAGCTTGTTGATAAACATGGTCACTAACTGGCAACAAACTAATACCACTAACAGTATCGAAGTTATCCCAAATCCACTGTGCTATCTGGAGGAACTCGTTATCAGTATAGTACACAGTGATACTTGGCTTATGTTCACACCAATAGTCTTGGTACTTCTTCCATAGCTTTAACTGTTCCATAGCACCCACTTGGCTTACTGTGGTACTCTCCTGCGGTGCTTCCATAGGGAAGCTAAAGACTAGGGAGGCTTTGCTCATTACATCTTCTTCCACAGGGAATCCTGCGGCTGACATATACTGAGCAAGTGGGTCTTTCTTGTCTGAACGAACCCTGCGAATGTAGTGCTTACTAAAGCGAGGATGAATCCCAGAAGCAGAATCAACAAGCTGAGACACAGTACCGCTTGGCTTAACACAAGTAATAGCCGCAGACTGATTAATGCCAAGTTTACTAGCCCACTTTTTATTAGTCTTGATAGCAACATCCTTCATCTCCGTCAGCCACTTCTCTAGGTCTGGAGAGTTTTTACCCAGTAAGTAGTGGTCACATATCCCAGTTAAGCTGACACCCAGAAGTGCCTCTTCCTCCGTATTTCTCGCCCACACATTCCGTAAATACCGGAAATCTGTTAAGGTAGCCTGTAGTGTACCTATGATGGCCGCTACTTCACACTTGCGTTTTAGTGACTCTAAATCATCATCTGGTCGCACAACGATTTCAGATAAGTTGCAGAACTGATTACTGCGTAGGATAATCTCGGAGCAAGGGTTAGTACCAAAGTCCTGCTCTGGGTCACGCCTACCACTCTTTGCGGCTATCTTCTGTGCCGCTACGCGACTAAAGATTCCCCTCTCACCCGCCTTACTGTCATACATGGTGTGCATCTCGGACAGGAAGGATTCAAAGTCCGGTCGCTCTGTGTACGCTACGCTGTTGTTAGCAAGCCTACGCTGTCCTTCATCCATCCACCACTGTCCTGACTTAGCCTTAGCCATACGAGGGTCAGATAGGTTGGACAGGGAGATTAGTGCTGACCTTCGTACACCACCTACGACTACAATGTCTGCAATCTTACAGCAAATATCGTGACACTCAATGCTAGTCAGTTTACGACCTGCGGCCTTTTGGAATATACCTACACAGAAATTAAACAAATCCTCTAAAGGCTCTGGCCCACTGGCACGACCACCGAATGTCTTAAGTCTAGCACCGGAAGGGCGTACTTTGTGTGTGTCCCACTTAGGTATCTTACCTGCGTACAGGAGGCTGATTAGTTCTCTGAATGCTGAAGCCCAACCAATCTTGCTGTCGGCTACTACAATCACGCTGTCAGTGGGGTGGAATTCTTCAGCCACTTCAGGCAGTTTATTGATGAAGGCTCTCTCTACACTGAACCCTACCCCTGTACCACACATCAGTACATACATTAGCTCGTCAAAGCTACGAGGGGAGTCAATGTGCAGATATGAACAGTTAAACCCCGCTACATTGTCCTTCTTAAGTGCCTCACCTGCGGTCATCATACAGCGCATACTGGGCATGACTTCCATATTGAATATAGCGTTGAATATCTTTAAGGCTTCTTTGTCGTTTATCTGTCCTCTGTCCTTCCAGAAGTCTACATAGCGGTTGACAGTCTCATGCCACTCCTCTCGTCTGCCTTCCTCTGGTAGCCATCGGGCGTATCGGGACTTGTGTATAAACTCTTGGTACTGATTCACTAGCTATTCTCCTCTGTTACTGTTTCTGTTAGTTTGTTTAAGTACCAACCTGCCTTCTGTAAGTCCTGTACTTGTTTGCCCTTGTAGTCATACCGCCACAGGTACTTCATGCAGTTGCCCTTTAGATAGCCTTTGAATGCAACACTGGACATGGACTCCTCTATCGCATCAATACATTCAATGTTACCTGTATTGTAATGGTGTGGGTTGTTGACTTCATCTTCCACCAGATTCTCATACTTCTCTATAAGTCTTGGATGTTTCTTTCTCAGTGCATCCCAGTCCGCAGGGGTGGCTTCATCAATACTCATAATCATCCTCCGTAAATAAATCTCTGTTTCTAATTAACCTATCCTCAAAAGCCTCTAGCAAGTCCTCAACAGTTATGTCCAAGGTTTCGACTACTAATACCACATCGTAGTCCCTTGCTACTGCCTCCTTTAGTTCCTCTAATGTATGTGACATCTCTATTCTTTCCCTTCAACATATTTGACAAGTTCCTGTGCAGTATGTAGCGTGTAATGTTTAAAACCCTCCTTGTCACACCACTGTCCCATAGTTATCTTACCGCCCTTACGCACCTTCTTATTGGGGTTAGACAAAAGGAATACAAGTTCCCAATTATCTACTAATATTGTATCACGAATAGACTTATATTTCAAGGTGTCACCGATACGAAAAAACCCTTTGACCTCCACCATGACTTTCTTTTCCTCATTCACAAAGTCTGGTTTATACTTGCGGTGTACGGTGTAGGGTATGTCATACGGCTCATACAGAAAGCCCTTCTTCGATACTTCCTTAGAGAACTCTTTTTCTAAGGCTGACCTAAACTTGTTCCTCTTTGGCTTAGTCAATGTCAATCTCCTGTACTTTAGGTTCATTAACTACTTTGGCGAGAAACTTTGGCCCATAAGAGTAAGCAAAGGCGCGTAACTCTGGATAGCAATGCTTTTTGTACTGGCAGTATGAACACTTTATACCTAATTTTAAGTTGCCGGACTTTCCATCCTCTACTAAGTCCGAACAGAAGACTTCTGGCTCTTCTAAGCCTACTAGCTTTTTTACTGCGCGTATACGCTCTGCTATGTCCCCCTTAATATACTCATAGATAGGGGCTTGGGTGTCATCTAGGTCATACTTAAGTACCGTTAGATGTCCATTGGATTTATCCATAGCTAACCAAGCTATCTCTCGCTGTCCTTCTGAATGAGCGTAGGCTTTTAACTGGTCAACATACCCAAAGGAATCATCCATAGCCAGTGTCCCGTCCTTGAACTTCTTGAATGCGTAGGAACTAGCTGATTTAACATCTACCACAACACCATCAATTTTACAGTCCATGTGTCCCTTAATACCTTCAACTTCACAGACCTTCTGCTCGTCAGTAACCTCATGCCCTGCCATGCGCGTAAGGAACAACAGCATCTCCTCAATCAAGTGTCCGTACATAAACTTGACAAAGGTATGTGGTTTAATCTTATCCGAAGTCTCAGTACCGTTGACTACATTCCACAAGTACCTATCGTCCCGACCAATGTTTGACAGGCGCAGAGTTCTGGTGTCTCTCTTCCTGTCCCTTGCGAATTCAGTACGCATTAGGGACTTCATGGATTCACCGAACTTCTCAATCTCCGCTTCAACATCAACGGATTCATCTGCCTCTTTTGTCTCCATCAGTCGGTATATGTCATCTACTACTGTATGTATTGTTTTATTCATCGTCTTCAATATCCTTGAATGCTTTAATGACATCACTTGAGAACAGCTTTTGTAGGTTGACCAAATACATACGGCTTGCGTTGTGGTCGCCTCCTGATACTGTTCTAAAAGTGTCCAGTTTACTGACAATCTTCTTTAGCACATCCGTCTTGAATACTAGGGTACAGTACTCATTGTCCCCTATGCACAGGTTATGAAACCAGTAGTCCGACTCCGTAGCCTCAATGCCCGAAGGCTTGCCCCATGATTCATACTCAATGCAGATGTTACCTGTCCGTTGCCATAAGTCCTTCTCAGATTTAACTTCTATCTTCTTGTCCTGTAGCATCTCAGCTACCCTGTCCTCCCTGACAGAACCATACG
>Ga0080013_1003335_pt1 | contig 17134 bp, 29 predicted proteins | sample ETNvirenome_6_85_FD_69236 | JGI IMG/M metagenome (GOLD analysis project Ga0080013, IMG submission 69236) | Marine viral communities from the Pacific Ocean - ETNP_6_85 (SPADES assembly) (version 2) | ecosystem: Environmental > Aquatic > Marine > Oceanic | place: Pacific Ocean | collected 2013-06-19 | reverse complement strand
GCCATTTATTCTTTCACACTCCAAATTGCTAAATGGTGTTCATCTTCGTTATACTCACCATTTAATCCATTTTCCATTGCTACCTTGAGTAATGATAACATTGTTTGTTGTTCCTTGTTTTTTCCTGATTTCATTCTCTATATCCATTTGCTCTATCTTGACAACCTAAACAGTTTATTGGGCTGTCTTCTCGATTCTCCATTCGGTCGTAAGGCATTCGTTCTTTACAAAGTTCGCAATATTTTACTCCTCGTGATTTCATTCTTTTACCTCTTCTGATAGAAGGATTTTAGCCATCCTTCTATCTTCTGCTACCATTTCCTTTTCCAAAGCATCACATAATTCTTTATCACCATCTCTTGCGTTTTCGTTGTATAGTAAGAAATCCATTGCTTCTTCGGCTGAATTAACTTCTACGTCTGGATACTCTACTTCAAATTTGTCTAATGCTGTCATACCCTTTTGGGTTGTTTCAGCTTCTAAGGTTTGCGTCTTTTTCATAATACCTATATATATTAGTTCTTTATAATACTTTCGATTATACACGATACATATTAAAGGTACAATAATAAATAGAGCAATAAGCCAATATACTACCTACCACTTTCAATATATACTTTGAAAACGCTATACGAGGGGAATAGTGGACAAAAGACCCACGAAGAGCCTTTAGGCTCTCAGTATAGCGATTAAATCTTATCAAAACCTTGTTTTTCTTTCAAATATCTACGGGCTATTGCTTGTTTTTCTTCGTATAATTGTCTGTATAATTCCTTAAATCTAGTCCAATTTGTTACAATATACCAAGTAGAATAGCCACAAAAAACAAAAGTAAGTATCAAAATCCATGTAAGTAGAGCCATTATCCAAAAATATCCTCTCTTTTGATCTCTCCACGCTTTGCTTTATCTAGTAAATGCCAGTATAAAACTACTGGATATAACAAGAAACAAATACCTACAAACAGACCAAGACCCATACCCCATGCAACTAATAACATATTCATTTTTTCGTTTTCCTATACATCACTCGTGAGAATTTACACCCACCATTTAACATCATCTCAATACTATTTAATTGTTTGTTTTTAGAATCTCCATAGAATTTTGCAACTAATCTAGCTTCTTTTTTAGTTAGATTAGATTTATTTAAAATTTTATACGCAGAAACTAAGTTCTTAACCCCTACCTTTCTCTTGGAACTTAGGTGTAAACCTCGCTTGGCGTTCCTTTTAGCAGACGTGGGTATATAATACCTTACCATTGTTTACCTATAACTTGCCTAACGCCCTCTTGCTGTTAGAAATCCATCTAGAAAATCTATTCCTTTTCTTACCATACGCGCCTTTCATATATTTTTTCGTTGCTATTCCCATCTTTAATATAATCCCCCGTATAATCCACTTCTTCTTTTTGTACGTGGTTTATATTTTTTACCCTTTGAGGTTGTAATATATGCGTTTTGAAAATAGCCTCTATTGACTTTTGCGTCCCTTTTTAACCCTGCTAATTCTGATTTTGCACTAGACAAAGAGCCAAAATGTGTTCTATATTTTTTTCCTTTACTTGTATAATTTACATAATATCCACTTATCGCCATCTTTAGTATAATCCCCCGTACAAGTCGCCACCAATATTACCACCACTAATACCTTTAGAGTAAATACGTTTAGGTTTTCTTTTAACTGCTCTACGCTTTACCGTTCTTCTTCTTTTAACAGTTCTACGTTTAACAGGTTTTCTTTTAACAGTTCTACGTTTAACCGCTCTTACTGTTCTACTTGTACGGCTACCGCTTCTGGCTTTACGTAATCTTGCCCTTGCTTCTGCTAATTTTACTTTAGAATTAGCTAATTCTGTTTTTTCTCTAATATTATCTGCTCTTTCTTTTCTATATTCTGTACGTGCATTTTTAAAACCTTGTCTAGCTTTGCATATCTTACGTCTTATACCTTTTTTCTCAGAACATTTACCCATCTTTATCTTTTACCCCTATTGTTTATTAATGTTTGTAAACTATTCATAAAACCTCTTTGCTGTTGTTGACTTCTTTCTTAAATAAATAACCCATTGGCTTTTTTCCTTTTTGATCCTAACTAAATAAGCCCCTGACTGACCGTAAAGCATCGCCCTTTTTTGAGCATCTTGCCTTCGAGTATAGCCCCTGTATTTTTGCCACCTGAAACTACGCCCTATTGGTCGCCATTTCCAAATGCCGTATCCTGTTGAGGATGATGATACCATATGATTATTACCCGCTGTATCTTGTCCACAACGGGTTTGTTCCAACTAGGATTATCTCCGAGTTGCAAATCCTGCAATTAAGAACAATACTACGCTCATAACCGCAATCAAAGCAATCAAACCAAGATTACCTACAACGTTTGTGTCAATAGCGTTTTGTCAGTTTTGTTATCGTAAAGGCTCTTTATCCTCTACTTCTTACAGTTGTTATTCCTATAAGCTCAGACTATCTTTTCAACTCTTTGAGTTGGCGCGGTCTCTTGGATACGTTATATTCTCTTTCGAGTTTCAGTATCTAGTCGTTGCGTGTGTTAAGACCCTTTAAAGTCAAAACTTCCCTTCGGGTTATCATTTCAGACTTTCCCGTTTTTTCCGCACTCATTATCTCACTAATCACTTAGTAAGACGGCAATTTACTTACCGTTATTGTAGCGTTGCTTGCAGTTGTTCCCGCAACTCAGTCTGTTATCGTAAAGGCTTTTTATCCTCTACTTCTTACACTTCTTGTTCGTGTAAGCTCGGCATACGTTTTCAACTCAGAGAGTTGGCGCGGTCTCGTGGACGGATTATATCTTTTCACCGTCTATGCTCTGCCCCTGAATACGCTTAGCGTATCCTTCGGTTCAAGTTAGGATTCTCACCCTTCTTGCTTTATACCGCACTCATAATCAAACAGGTTGCCCTGTAAGACGCCAATTTTACTTAGCGTTGCTTGGATGGATGCCAAAATTTGGAATCCTACTACAAGTACCAATGCTACGACAACTAACCCTATTGTCAAACTTTGCAATGTACCTAGTTGTCCCTTTTTGTTATTAATTAGTTTGGACAACATAGCCAAGATAGTTCTTGTTGGTTTAAAAAGGATTGTTAACCCCCAACTTCTCTCATCAATAGTATTATTCCGATAACAACTGCGCCAACTAAGTAAAGCAGACTAGCTGAACCGATATAACCACCGACTAGAAGAAGAACCGCACATAAGAAACAAATCATACTTGTAGTAGCCCACGCTACTGCCGTGCCAATATTCGGACTTGCCCTTAACCCTACAAATAGGATTAAGAAGAACCCAAATAAGAATACATTGAAAAAATTTGGGTCTATGCTTACTACGTACTCCATGTAATCTCCTGTTGTGTTTACCGTGTTGGGTAGTGGATATGCCATATTATGAAGTTAGGTTTCTATTAAAGAAGAATTGTAGTAATATAATAAATAGTATTATACTACCGATTAAAAGTATACCTGTACCAAGTAGGCTACCAAATTCTCCGAAAGGTGCTAAGCTAAGTAAATCTTTTATGATATTCCAAGTGCCACCAATACCTTCTGTAAGAAATGAGGTACCACTTTGCATTGTACTTAATGAAGGATTTGTTATATTGAACGTTACGTTAGCTACTTGTGTAGCATTTACAAAATAATCTAAGCTTGTATAATTCTCACTCATAATATCAACACCGCTTATATTAGTATTGAAAACCGTACCGTAATTTTGATTAGCATAGCCAACTGTATAACCCAGTCCCGATATTACAAGAACTAGCGTTAAGGAAAACATTACTATACTTGCAAAGTTTAAATTTCCTTTTTTCATTAGTCGACCCTCAACTTAGCTATATACCAAATAATAAATAATACTAACGCCCCTGCAATCCATAAAAACTCTTCGGGAACATCTAGTACAAATTTACTAGCTAACCATAAACCCACAAGGCTAAGTATTAAACTTAACGTTGCGCTTTGTGAAGCTACACCTATTGTAGCAAATAATACAAGTATCAGCAATGCGTACATTAACCCATCACTTTTACTGAAGAAAGTATTAAGCGTGGCTACTTGACTATAAGTATCATAAAAAACCCTAATATCTGTATCACCACTTACGAAGGTTCTATTAAAGAATTTACCCCACCCGTAAACCGCGAAATCATCATTAGGATTGGTAGCGCTATAATTAAAATACCATGTTGCAGTAAGGTTTGGGCTGGTTTTGTAATTTAATTCTTGATTCATACCCCCCGTAGTTTTATAAACATAAATCCAACTCTGATTTACAGTCCCACCGTAATCTGTATAATTATAATTCAAAACATCAGTAAGTAAATTAAAACTTACATCAATATCATAACACATATCTTCTAGTTCGGGATCGGTTGGCGGATCGTTAAATGTAGTATTATATCTTGTAGTTGTGTTACAATTTACAGTAGTTAAGAAAGTAGCATTTACAGTAAATTCACCATCACTTACAAATATTGCTATATCGGATTTACCAAAAATAGGTTGGTCTGCTGTTAAATTATATTCTTGTGCAGAAGCATTAAAATTTGAAAAAGTATAATTACTAAATAATACTCCATTTGTAAAACTTGTTGAGTAAATTAAATCTGTAAAATCATTGTCAATATCTGTAACATTAAATCCGATATTAATTTTTTGTCCTTCTATCATTACTTTATTATTTATAGGTGTAATAGTAGGCGCATCATTTACGGGTAAAACTTCTAAATTAAATGCGGTGCTATTAGTTAACCCACCTAAATCAGTTACAGTTATATTAATAGTAGTATTTCCCGATAAGTTCGGCAATGGCGTAGCGTTAATAAACATATCAGCAGAAAGCGAACTTAGAAATAAGTTGGCGTTTGGTACTAACGCAGTATTACTACTAGTAGCTGTTACGTTTAAATCGGCAATTATATCCTCAGCATCACCAATAGTAAAATTGATATTACTCATATTGGTATCTTCTAATATTATCTGATTAGCTATATTGGTAATGGTAGGTGGTGTATTTGCTGGTGCAGAAGACCAAGACATTTGGAAATATTCATAAAGTATTAATCCATTACCGCCTGAGTTTTCTTTATTGCTTCCAATCATATCAACATCTGTAAAACTGTTTTCAGAGCCAACCCACCCTGAAGATTGACCCCCGATATTTAACCTAACTTGATTGGACGCAGAATCAAATTCAATATTAAATGGATGAAGTAAACCCGTAGTTACTCCTGTGGCAAAGACGGTTGGCGAAGCCTTAGTACCATAATAATGGTTTGTATTAGAATAAACCCACGTAGTAATTAGCGTTTCACTACCGCTACTATTATCATAAAAAGAAGTAGTACCATCCGCACCCGCCCAAACATTGAAGGACGTATTAATTTGCTGTACTGAAGTATTACCTATTGGTGACCCGACTACATAAGCACTAGCGCTATCTGTACTACAAGCACCCCCGCTACCTGCTAAACCTACACTACACCCCGCACCATAATTGCCACCCCAGTCTAAATCCATATTATCTGAAGTACCCCACCCGTTTGAGTGTGTTCTAAGGAAATCATCTATAAGTTGTACATCTGCTAAAACAGAAACAGGTAGAACTAAAAGTATACCAAGAATTAAAAATAATCGGTTTAGTTTCATAGTTGCCCCTCACTAAACATGAAACGCTTACCGTAGAGTATAACTATTAATATCATTAAAATAATTGTAGTGAAAACAGGTAAGTTAGTAAACAATTGATTAGTTAACGGCATTTCTGCTACCATGCCCGACATTGAAGGATTATTAATAAAACTTTCCCACATATTACTAATTGGAATTGATAAGAACCACAGTATAGTACCCACTATCATATAGAGAATCGTCCATATTATATCGGTGGGTACGAGTATTGCCGATATTAATAAAACCAGTAGTAAACCAATAAAGGCTAATCCTACCATAGTATCACCCATTTTAGCGGTTTTGGTTATGCCATGATTTACTGAGTTATTTATATGGGAGTTTGACATATTTAATGTACTTTCAGTTGTCAAACTGTTTTGGATACCATCGCCAACTTTCCACATAACCGTAGCAAAAATTGCAATACCAAAAATAGTAACCATAAAAATAAGTATGTCTTGTACTTGACCCCGCTTATTATTTCTTAGTTTTGAATATACCATTAATTTCCTTCTCAAGTTTATCTAGGTAAGCGTTGAAATCACGTTTACCAAACAGAGCATCTTTAACAATTAATTCTAATATCTGAACCTTTGGAATACCTGTTTCTTCACTTGCTTGTTTTAAAAGATTGTCTGAGCTTATATAAACTCTTGTCAACTTAGCGTTTTTATTCTCTACCGACATTACTAAACACACCTATGATATAAAACAATAGTATAATTATAGTATAAATGGCTAAAATATAAGTGAACCACAAGCCCGTAGTTAAGAAAACTGTTATGATATCATTACCGAATAAGAAAAAATTACTGAACAAATCAGCAACATAACTAAACACACCAAAGAATAAATACCATAAGATTAAGTAATGTAATTGTTTTTCCAACCCCGCCCTACTTAAATTAACTTCTAGTTTAACCACGCCTACCCCCTATGAACCATAAGAAAGCTATTAATAAAAATAATCCACCAAGTAAAGCGTTACTTTGAATTGCCCCCGTATCTGAAGATAAATCTGGGTTAATGTTTACTGCGTAGTCATAAGTAACGTTACAAGACCCGTTAGGAAAACTAGCCGTAGTTAACATAAAATCTGCACTATATTTCTTCTTTCCTGTGTTATGGCTATCAATGGGCGAAGTGTAAGAGTAATCATTTTTCTTGAGTGTTAAAGTTGTATTGCTTCCTAAATTGGTTAAATTGTAGCTATCAGTAACATTAAACACCGTATCATTATAATTAACATCTAATACTATTGCTGGTGAATTAGTATAAGCATAAGTTAAACCTGTTTTCTTCCTAAAAATAGTACGGTTAATAGGTGTTTGATCTTCTGGCGTAGAATAAATACTAAAATGGGCTTCTGGTTCACCTATATAATAACCACCCGCCATAGGTTGGCAAGAATAGTCTAGGTTTGTTGTAATAAAAAACTCAACTGGCGGACCATCTGGACCCCACGAACCTGGACCAGGAGTATTATCATCACCCCTACACCTTAAAGCGTAAGGTGTTTGTGTACTTAGATTAATAAAAGTATATTGTTGTATAGTATCAGGCGCACCCACTAAATAAGCCTGAGAAATCTTTTCTACAATAGTATTAAAAGTACCATCGGTAGCTATATCACACTCATAAGCCACTAGCGTGGGATCAGGTGATAATACTAAGTACGGTGTAAAATCGTACTGTAAGTTCATAGCCATAGGATCCCAATTAATAATAATAACAGGACCAGGTATAGCCATAACAGGAATTAATAAACTTAAAATAATACTCGCAGTTAATAGTAAACCTCTAACTAATTTGAGTGTCCTCTTTGCCTTTTTGTGCTTTTTTTTACGCACCGAGTATTTTATTTCCATATTGGATTAAAAGTATAACCATTAATATTTGTACGAACATAACCGACCCGAAGAATATTTGCATACCGTACTTATTAAGAAAACTCTCAACTGTAAATAGTTCTTCTACTTGAGTATCCATTAATTCACTTAGTCTATCTTTACCTACGTTCTTTGCTACAAATGCAACCGCATTTCCATCCTCTCGAACTAGCATTGGATTTAGCATCTCATATTTATTAATGCTTGTATACGAAATAAAACATTGGTCTTTAGCAAAAAATCCGCGCTTAGCTGACGGTACAATAAATTCTGCGTTATAATTATTAATAACTACTCTGGGTTTCTTTATAGTAAATTCGGGCTTACCTGTTTTCTTGTTAGGTATTAACCCTACTTTATATCTTGTTGATTTGAAACCGCCATGAGTTGGAATAAATACAGTAGCTATTGTATTATATCTCCCGCCCCTAAGAACTAAAATTAAAATTAAAAGCCCACCACCTAGAATAAGAATAAACATGGTAGCAACTACAAAAGTTAGAACTGAGTTAGCTAAACTAGACGTACCTGCGCTACTTGCTAAACTACTAAAACCTTCAGTAAATGCCATTATGTTATATTAATTCCAAAAATTCTTTTCTTTTGTTTAGGTGATTGTTGGTTAGTTACTTCTTTGCTTTGGACACTTGTTGTAATTGCTGTACGTTCACCACCCTTATTACTTCTTAATAGATTCATTACAACATAAGTCCTAAACATTTCCCATACTGCCTCTATATCACTTTGGTGTAATTCCCATCTCTCTTGATTAATTGAACTTAATAATTGACTTTTAACATTATTCATGGTGGTTTTTAGCATCTTTAAAATATACTCTGGTTTAATATCATTAAACGTAGCCGATCTAGAAAAATATGGACGTAATTGCATCATGATAGCCAACACCCCATCGCTATTAAGTAAAGCCCGACTATATTTACTTTTCACAATTTTGGCGTTGGCTTCATCATATACTTGACCTGAGAGTATTAAATATATTTCTTGTAAATCTGCATCTAGTCTTGAATATTCTAGTAGTGCTTGTGTGTTTGGACTTTCGTAACGTGTAGCTTCGGTAGAAATGTCGCTAACCTCTGGGTACTCAGCTGGGTAGCTCATACCTACTGAAATTGATACTCATATTTAAGCTTTTTCCTGAAAAGAAACTGATTTGATTTTCATAACAATCACTTTTCGGAAATCCATATTTAACACCATCATAACCTTCTGCTTCGCAAAATTCTTTGGCGTCTAAATAATCACTATGCATTACAATACCAACAAATATAGTCCCCGTCATTAATATAGTACAAAAAACCATTGCTCTTAATAAACCCATTATATTCTTATTTCAAATCCTGTATACTTTCTTTTAATCTTTCGCTTTCTTGGTGCTTTTAATCCTAAAACATTAGCGGTGAAACTTCTAGCAAATCTCCCACCGACTTCTTTACCCTTTATTCTTTTATTCCAATCATATCCACCTCCACCACCGCCAAACGGTAAGATACCCCACATTGCAAGTGGTGCTATTGGTGGTAGTGCTGGTGGTAGTGCTGGTCTTGCTGGTGGTAGTACATCTGTTCCTGTTCTTGTTCTTGTATCTGTTCTTATTTTAGTAAGAACATCGGTAGTAACATCAGTAGTTACCCTAGTATCGGTTAATATATCAGTAACGGTTGGCGGTCTTGTTCTTGTTCTTGTATCTGTTGTTAATCCTAAGCGAGTTCTTGATTTTAAATAACTACCAATCTTTGGCGGTTTCCATATTTCTTTTGGTATTGTGCCTGTAACTCTTGGCTGAGTTATTGGTCTTGTTGGTGGAGTTGGTCTTGTTCTACCTAGTCCTACTGTTAAAATATCCTCTGCTCTCAACTTGCCCATTTTTGGTTTTGGTAAATCTCTTAACCCTCTTAACCGTTTTCCTATAATTGGTGCGCCTGTTATTAATCCTATTGGCTTATCATAATCAAAAAGTTGTGCTGTTTTTTTATCTAGTAATTTAACTGAGTATCCCTTTTCACCTAAGTATACATCTTTCTTAAATGGCCCTTTAAATTTATATTCTGCACCTTCAAATGGTCTTATCCTACCTGTATCTATTGGACTCCCGCGACCTAAAACAACTTTGCTTGTATCATAAAAAGGTAGACTTTTTTGGGGGCGTTTAGGTAATAAAACATCAATTGGTTTTCCTTTTATAATTGTTTCTGGATACGCGGTTTTTCCTTGTAGTCGCTTAGTTAAAAAAGTAGTTTTTACTGGTTCAAAATATTTTGTTGTTGAAAATATTTTTCCTACGCCCGTATCTTTAACTTCTTTTAATCCTGCCTGTTCACCCGCTATTGATATGTCACCTTGCTCTATCACTTCGTAAGTTTGTCTAGCAGACTTTGGTAACTTTTGTTTAGCTCTCTGGTAAAATTTAGGCACCTTATAATCTATTATATAATCAGTTTGATATACGTCTGTATCTATTTTTTGCGCCTGTACTTGACCTTTGCCTTTATAAAGTCCACCTCTATAAATGGAACGTGGTATAAATCTAGTACCCGCGCTTATTACTTTTCCTATTCTCTTACCTGCGCTTTGGTATCCTTTACCAAAACCAAAAGCTGTTGGCGCAACATTAATTACATCATAAGCAAAAGTTTTAAGTTTTGCACCCTTTGGTGCCATAGAAATTTTTACTGCTTCTATTCCCGCAAAAACTGGTACTGAAGCTTTTAAACCCCAATTTGTAACGGCACTTACTCCTCTAGGTGCTAGTGCAATAGCTGACTTAGTCACGTAACCTGCACCATAACTAAAACCTAGTGTGCCAACTAATTTAGTAAATCTTGAAACATCACGGTCAGTAAGCGTAGCAGAACTTCTTTCGATTGGTACACCTATAGTACTAAGCGCTTGTCTTGCTGTACTTCCAATACTTGGTGTTGTTCTACCTTTAGCTACATCTTCGGGTGTTAATAATAAAGTTGGTCTAGCTTTTGCTATTATTGTTGCGGTTTTAGTTGTAGTAGTAGAAGTAGGTACGGCTGTTATGGTTTCTCCTGCTGTCGTTATTTGTTGAGCCGTTGGTGAAGCAATTACAGTAGCGCCTCCACCACTCGTACCGCCACCCCCAGTAGCCCCTGTAGTTGAAAAAGTTATACTTGTAGGTGCTGAAGAAACTGTACCTTGAGTAATTGGTTTTGGTGGTGCTGGTCTTGACGCGCCACCAGGTAACCTACCCGCGAATACACTTCTATCAATCTTTGTATAAGTCCGTTTAAGATAACTTCGTAAACCCATAATATTATTATATCTTAACTTATATTTAAAATATCTTGTTAACAGTTAATAAGGTTGGAAAGCAGTTACTTTTAGTTTGTGTAGTTTCCTTAATGCATCTTGGGCTTCATCTTTGTACTTTCTTATCCTTGATTGTGGAACTTCACAAGCTTCAGCCATTTGTTTAATTGACATTACTTTATTTGTGTATAAATATAAAACCAACTGACCTAAAACATCTTTCTTAACATTTGTTTCAAAAACGGCTGTATTAGTATCGTTTGCGATCCTATCTTTACTTGCTTGACTAAATCTTTCGTAAGGCGACCATAAACCCCTTCGTGGTTTGTGTAATTTCCATACGTTAATTTCTTCGGTAAATCCATCTTCAGTTTGGTAAGTAAACTTTCTTAACTCTCTACCATCTTTTGTGAATAAAGATTTCTTATAAACATAAGGCTTAACATAAGTTTGTCGTAAACTTAAACTTGGTGGTCTTGCTGTTTCTAAATACAGGTGCATTAATTGTCTACCCGCCTTCAGAAATTGAGTATGAACAGGCATACAAAAGATTATAACTAAGTTAAGATATCTTATACTTTGCAAGTTGTGTTTTAAATCTTTAACTTCTTGTTTTGCAAAATCCAAACTATCGGCAATTACTCCACCTTCATCCGCAATAATAACTTTACCTTTTACTTCTTCTTTGTTTGGATTGTCTTTATATTCATTTATCAACGCATTAAATTCTTCTTTGGTATAAACAACTTGTTTTTTTACATCAAAGTCTGGTTGTAATAGCTCAGCAATTCTTAGCGCAGTAAAACTTTTTCCTGTTCCGACTGCACCACAAATTAAAATATTACAACTTTGGTTGCGAACATAAATCCGATCGTGTATCCAACTCATAATAGGGGTTTTAATCTTTAACCACCACTCTATTTCTGTATTGGTCTAATTTGTACTTACTCATTAAAGTTCTAATTAAACCATAACGTTTAAGATTGTATTCGTATAATAAATTTAAAAAGATAAAATCACCAGCTAAAACTTTACCTTTAGGTATCTTGGACTTCTGTTCTATAAATTCGTTTCTTAAGTCTTTAAAACGTTCATTGCTTCTATTGGCTATGTAACCTAATAAAGTCGCTTCTGTCCAGTCCAAAGTTTTATGTCCTTCCTCATATGATTTCAAAGTTGGTTGACCTCTAAACTTGTTGGTAGCTTCAATACTTAAGCAGTTAATAATAAACCTAGTTTCTAATTTTGCATTATCTGCTGTTGCGAAGTCTGGATAGTTTTCCATAATAAAATATGCCCCCCTTCACGAAGGCAACAAACGTGGACGCTTACCTCTAGGATTGAAACTCCTTGTACAAAGTTTCTAATTTGGCTTTAAAGACACGGGGGGCTGTTTGTTACAATAGAAATAATACTTCTCTTTTATTTAAGTCTTTCTAACGCATTTATAACAATAATATAGTATAGTGATGATTATTTTCTTTCTTTCAGAGAGAGTAAGCATTATAAACATAGTGCTTACAAATATAGGAAAAAAATATCACTTGAAACTTTCTGTGATATCTCTGGTCAAAGCCGTACTATTTTGTACATAAAACACAGACATATTAAGCGTTTTATGTCCCAACCATCCTGCAAGTTGATTGGCTGAGTGTCCGCTATTCGCAATTTCAGTAGCTCTAGACTTTCTGAAGGCATGGAAAGATATTGGGTTGTCTACACTCTTACATATTTTTCTAAGTCTGTAATAGAAAAAGTTGTATGCTTTTTTGTCTTGTATATCAAACAAATTATTGTCTGCAATTCCCGCCTTTACCCTAACCTCTCGGTCTAAAATATACCCTTCTACAATGTCCATTAAAAATAATCCTCTAGGTAATTTTAATTGTCTTACTGAGTTGTCCTTTCGCTTAGCATTACGAATTGTTATTGTTAAGTAATCCTCTTCAAAAATAAAGTTTGAAGTCCTTAATTTTAATATCTCAGTAAACCTTGCACCTGTATAATACATTAGAATAAAAATAATTTTAGTTTGTTTTAATTCCGCGTTATCTACAAACTGTTTAAACTCTGATTTAGTTATAACCCAGTTATCTCTTTGATATGAATACTTACCCATTATAATTTATCCTGAAACTGATAAGCTTTAATTCTCGCCTCTGCGATTGGAATATAATCTGCTTCTCGTTCAATACCTAAGTAATCAAAACCCTCTAATTTACACGCAATAGCTGTTGTGCCTGAGCCAATAAATGGATCTAAACATAATCCGCCTTTGGGTGTAACCAACCTTACTAAATACCGCATAAGTTTAATTGGTTTTACTGTTGGGTGGTTGTTGTTATCGAGAGTTGGGGCTTCTGGGTTTTTACCTTCACCTATTCCAGCATTATACCTATGAACTTCAAGCTCCTCCAAACCATCACAACCTTTATTCCTTTCAGACTTGGAAGCCTTAGCACAATAGAAAAACCGAGATGCTCCACTCTGCTCATCTAACATACGCCCCGCTTCTTCATCAAATATTAGGTTTGCTGGGAATCTGCCTTGATTAAATGTTGGTTCTGGATTGACTAACTCCTTATGCTTTCTTCCATCTTGTTCTTTCCATTTCTGCAAACTTCTAATATCATTAGAACATTTAATCATTTCAGTTCCAACCCTACAACCATCAATATTAATTCCACCAGTTCCCCATTTTAGAACATTAAGAGCAACTGTTTTTTCGCTTAAAGGTTTTCTTGCGACGACGATTGGTTCGTGTGCTGGCTTGAGTGCTGTTCCCCATCCTTCGTGCGGTGTATTGCCCTTTGTTATTATCCCAACCTCTTGCGGGTTCACATATCCACCTCTCCCCTTGTCATGTTTTTCATTGAAGTTGTGGCAGTTGCTTATTCCTCTTTTTGTTTCAGAACGAAACTTTGATATTGCCACTTCATCTACTCCAATCACCTCTCGTTCGTTTCCTTGTAACTTATCAATTTGTTTTCCAATATTCAAACTCTTTGGAAATCCTGAGCCATATATCCACATTATTTGATCACGAATATCAAACCCTGCATCTTCAATATTAACTGCTATTCTATGATAAGTTCTACTTCCCGCGAAGCTTAAAAGATGCCCACCATGTTTTAGAACTCTTAAACACTCTTTCCAAACTTCAACACTTGGGACTTCATAATCCCACTTCTTACCCATAAAAGATAAACCATAAGGCGGGTCGGTTACAATACTATCAATGGAATTATCCTTTAACTCTTTAAGTTCTAAAAGACAGTCGCCCCAAATTATTTTATTTTTCACTCAATACCCCCAAATCTATCATAAAGATACTTACCTATAATCCACATCACAATTACTACAAAGCCAATATCAATCATTAGCTCTTCGAGAGCAACTCCGATTATCATAAAGTCACCTGTTTATGTTTGAATGCCATATTGAATATATGAAGTCCAACCTCTGGCTTAACACAGTTGTTTAATACTTTATTCATAAGTGTTTTTGTTAAATTTAATGTAGATAAATCAAAACCGTTTCTTGTTTGTTGATATTCTAAAGTTGACCCCGTAGTATCTCGTATTTTTCTTTTATCTTTACCAACATCAGATATTATAAAGTTAGTCCAAAAATAATGATTATTACAAACTTGCGGTTTTATTAATGGATTGTAATAACTTATAACATTCTCCACTACATATTTACCTTTAAAGAAGTGTTTTAATAATAATATTTCTTGGTATAACTTCATATCGGGGTACGTATCTTTAACATTGTCTTTAACATTATGTAGGAATTTCATTCTTGAATGTGTTGGACATGGTGGACTAGACCATATAAAATCATACTCTTTGAAGTGGTATAGTAGATATTGGTGAGCATCAGCGATTATTACTTTATCGTTTGGAAAGAAGTGTTGATAAATCTTAGCTATCTTTGGGTCTAATTCTACGGCTGTTATTTCGTGTTCGTCACCCCAAAGTTTTCTATTCCCACCAATTCCTGCGTATAAATTTAAGATTTTCATTTAGACACCAATTTACCTGTTCTAAAATTGTAGCGGTATCGCCCTTCGTAAACAATTTTTCTACATGCGTAACATCTACCCGTTTTAATCCTAAAATGGTGTACCCCTTTTCTGACGGGGCACATCTCTTTATCTTTATCTTCGGGTTTCATCGAAATCACCTAATATTACAAGGATACCTAAGCAAATTGCATAAGCCCAAGTACAACTAATTACTAAACGGGTGAAATCGGGGTTATAAATCATTAACGCCCCACCCAGTAATATACTTAGGATAACTAGACTTAATTCACTAGCTTGTTCTTTCGCTCTGCTCAAGTTTCAACCTCCTATCATACGCTATCGTAATCAATTCTTTTAGCTTTAATAGTTCTTCGGGTTTAAAATAACGAGTTTCTTTATATTCTCCGCTATCCGTATCATAGTACCGCTTTTCTATTTTAAAGCTGTATGAATTGTACTTATTTCCGTTTTTAGATTCTTTTTCACTTTTCCACCCGCTAACACGGATTCCAGCGTCTCTACATTCTATACATGGTTTATTTGACATTATGATTTTTTACCCATTGCTTTACAATCTCCGCTATAACATTAACCGTAACTGCATTCCCAAGTTGCTTATATCTTTGTGTATCTGAAACGCCATTTGTCCAATTATCAGGATAACCTTGCAACCGTTCGCACTCTTTCGGAGTTAAACGCCTTAATTTATTTTTAAGAACTAAATTTGGTGGTTCTTTGTAATGTGTTGCTTGCAGTGTTGGAGCAGTTGGTTTGGGAGTATAATCCCTTAATTTTGGATTTATAACCATTGGAACATTATTCCCACCCGTTCCCATTTTCTTTGTTAAAGTTGGACTTATCTTACCCTCTCTAAATCCTTTATATCTGGAATCAAATCCTTTACGGTCATAAATTTTAGTTTCTCGCTTTACGGGAGGAGCAATACCTTCCGTTTCATATATTCTGTCGTATTCTGGAACTGGTTGAGCTTGTCCCGTGTGTGGAGTGTGGTTAAAAACAGCCCCTCTTTGAATCCAATTCATTCCAATTTTTCCCACTTCTTGGTTTGCAGATAATTCTGAAACCTCTGTTGCATTTTCTCGGAAAGGTAATATTTCTGGTCTGGGTTTTCCTCTAAGATTTGCGATAATGAAGACACGTTCGCGGTTTTGGGCAACTCCGAAAAATTTGCTGTTAAGAACCAGCCATTGATATTCATACCCCAATTCTTGAAGCGTTTGAAGGATTTTGGTAAAAGTTTTCCCTTTTTCGTGATTGAGTAACCCTTTAACGTTTTCAAGGAAAAGATATGGAGTTCCTTTAGCTTTAGCAATTCGCATAATTTCAAAAAACAACGTGCCTCTGGTATCCTCGAAACCTCTCCTTTTTCCAGCGATTGAGAATGCTTGACAAGGAAATCCTGCACATATAACATCGTGGTCTGGTATGTCGGCTTCTTTAACGGTTGTAATGTCTGTTGGCTCGTAATCTGTTCCGAAGTTTTTGTTATAGGTTTGGACTGCGTATTTGTCGAAGTCGTTGTAGTAGACGCATTCCCAATTATTATTGGAACATGACCGCCACCTTTTCCCATTGCACTTGCAAGAGTTGGACTTAAATCCATCATTCTTGCAGTATTCTTTTGAGTTCCGCCAATTACAATTAGTCGCTTTTTCAATACCACGTGAAAACCCTCCTATTCCTCCGAACAAGTCTATATATTTCATATTCCATGCTCCTCCTCCTCACAAGATTTGCAACACTTTCCAAGATTAACGCAAAACTCTGTTACGTCATTCAAACCACAATTATTGCATTTCACTTCTTACTCCTCGCAAACATGTCTCTGACTTGTTCTTCTCTTTTTCTTCTAGCCATTTCTACAAATTTATCTAAAACTATTTCTCCATCTTCTATAAGTTTTCTTCTGGCTCTTAAAATACTACCTACGCTTACCATATTTTCCCATTTGTAAAAAGGTGTTGTGTTTGGGTCAATTACTCCCATTTTTAGTAAGTATCTGTACTCTAACCATTTTGGGTTATCCCTTGAGGATTTACAACTGACCAAAATATTATAAGCAATCTCTTTAGCGTTTTTCATCTTTCAACCGTTCTACATCAGCCATCAATTTAACTCTAGCGTCAATATGTCTTGACATGGTTAATTGCATTCTTTGAATTTCTTTTCTTAATTCGTTTATATCGGTATTGGTTTCT